>Ga0265294_10005455_pt1 | contig 15513 bp, 16 predicted proteins | sample MunlanPumphouse3_FD_192504 | JGI IMG/M metagenome (GOLD analysis project Ga0265294, IMG submission 192504) | Groundwater microbial communities from a municipal landfill in Southern Ontario, Canada - Pumphouse #3 | ecosystem: Environmental > Aquatic > Deep subsurface > Groundwater | place...
TTATAACCAAACAAGATTAGCTTGTGCTTTAAAATATAAAAGCCCAATTCAATATCGTTTTGAACTGGACTTTCATTAATTGTTTTTTTTGTGTCTACTAACTCTTTACTTATTCAATTTCAATGTGAAATCAGCTTTTTTAATATCAAGTTAAATTATTTTGTTGATTTAGGATCTTTTAATGATTCAACTAAACCACTTGCTAAACCTACGATACCTTGCATATCTGAAGGAATAATTATCTTAGTTGCTTGACCTTGTGAAACTTTTTCCATCGCTTTATAAGCTTCTAATGTAAGAACAGCTTTATCAGCGGCAGCATCTTTAATTAATTTTAAACCTTCAGCTGTAGCTTGTTGTACTTTTAAAATTGCTTCTGCACGTCCTTCAGCTTCGCGAATAGCTGCTTCTTTTTTACCTTCAGCCTCAAGAATGTTAGCGGCTTTTTCACCTTCAGCAGTAAGAATAGCTGCTTGCTTTTTACCTTCAGCAATTAGAATTGATTCACGGCGTTCACGTTCTGCACGCATTTGTTTTTCCATTGCTTCACGAATTTCTTTTGGCGGAATAATATTTTTAACTTCAACACGGTTAATCTTAATTCCCCATGGGTCAGTCGCTTCATCTAATATGACTCTCATTCTTTCGTTGATTAAATCACGTGAAGTAAGAGTTTGGTCTAATTCTAATTCACCGATAATATTACGTAATGTAGTAGCGGTTAATTGTTCAATTAATACTGCAGGGTTTTCTGCTCCATAAACAAATTGCTTTGAATCAGTTATTTGTAAGAAAACAACTGTATCTATTTGCATTGTAACATTATCTTTTGTAATAACTGCTTGAGGTGGAAAATCTAGAACTTGTTCTTTTAAGTTAATTATATCACTTACCATACCTCTAGCATCATAAGTTCTTTTAATACGATCAATAAATGGTACTTGGAAATGTAATCCAGCTGTCCAAGTAGTGTAATAGTTACCCCATCTTTCGAGAACATACTCAGATGCTTGTGGTACTATTTTAATTCTAGTTCCTAAATAAATCAAAACGATTACCAACAGTGCTACTAATACTATAATACCTACTGTTGACATTAAAAACATTGGCATAAACATAATAAAATCCTCCTATTTAATATTTATTTTCCGTTCTATCAACGGTAATTTTTGAAATCATATCTCTAATTGTTAATTTGTTTTTTGTGGCTGCGATTAATCCTGTGTCGACTAATGCCATAAACATTAGTAACATTATTGCAAATAAAACGTTTATTGGTATTAAAATTACTATTAACAAGTATTTAAAAACAATATCGTGAAGAAAAACAGACATGATATTTACTGGGCCAGACAGTTTTAATTTCATAACTCTTCGACCAAGTGTTAATCCTTTTAAAGATAAACTAAATGCTACTGTTAAAATTAAAAATAAAAACATGTAATAGTAGATAACATTAGTAAAATATATTCCTAACGGATATATATATGGTTCAGTGTCGATGTTATTTTGATTGTTGAGAATAGCGGTTTGTTCAACATACTCATCAAAAGCAATAGACAATAAATCCTCATCTTCACCAGCAAGTTCTTTGGCAACTTCATATTTTTTTTGAATTTGTGCAACATTTTCGTTATATACAAGCATGATATCTTGGTATGCTGCATTTATTTCATCGTAGTTTTCTATCTTGTCTTGTAACATTCCTCTACCAAAAAGGATAAAACTTAAATATATAATTGTGAATACGATTGTCATATCGATTAAAGACGATGTAAGTCTCCTAAAAAATCCAGCTCTCATTATTCTTTTCTAACCACCAATTTAACGCCTTTAATAGCTAAAATGTAAACTTTTTCGTTTTCTTGAATGTTTTCATTAGATATTGCGGTCCAAATTTTTCCTTCAACCTTAACTTCGCCACGTTCTCCATCAAGAATTGGCTTAATACAAACAGCGCTTTTACCAACTAAAGAATCAGCGTTTGTTTTGATTTCATTTTTCTTAATGTATTTTTTGAATATCGGTCTTAAAGTTAAGAGTAAAGCGATAGAGAAAATAATAAAAACTAAGATTTGTAACCAGATAATTTCTGGCAAAATGATTGCAAATAATAAAGCGAAGAAAGCTCCAGCTGCGAACCAAATACTAGAAAGATCCATTGTTAATGCTTCGATAACTCCAGCGATTATAATAATTGCAAACCAAATAAAAATCATAGTGGTAGGAATATCAATATTAATATCTAAGAACATATCACTACACCTCTTCCTTGTTTAAGTCAATAATTAAAGCTCCTTCATCTTTGTTCCAGTGAGCTTTAAATTTGTAAGAATTCTTTTCTGTAAAATCTAAATTAGTAATTTCCGCTACCTCAGATAAGAATAATTTATTGCACACTCGTGAATAACTGGACTTAATTGTTATATTATGTCTTTGTTCTTCAGGAATATATCCTAAACTAACTTGTTCCTTAGTAACTGGTTTTACAGCGATTAATTTGTTAGCTTGATCAAACCCTAGAAGCACTACATAAGCTGATTCAAAATAGCTAGTAGCTGACTTGTTGAGGGTTATGTTTGATTCGTACAATGTTGCTAGTTCATCTAAGGGTTTTTTTGATACCCACTCAAATTTATTCATAATACAACCTCCATTATAATACATATTTCTTATATTGGTAATTATATCACATGTTTATTTAATTATCAATAATTACTGTAAATTATTTTTGATTATTTATGATTATTAATCTATTTCTTTGAATTGAAGTCAACTTTCATATATTATAGGTTCGGTGATAAAAATGAAAAATAATAATTATTCTGAGTATATATCTAAATCTCTTAATAAAACATTTAAAAGTGTTTTGTTTGGAAGATTTTTACGTGCCATAGATGATTATAAACTAATAGAAGAAAATGACATAGTTTGTGTAGCTTTAAGCGGTGGAAAAGATTCACTTCTTTTAGCCTCTTTGTTCGAAGAATATAAGCTTCATTATAATAATAAGATAGAAGTAAAATACCTTATGATGAATTCGGGGTTTACTGAGAAGTTTCTTTCTGACCATTTAGAAAATATTAAAAAACTCGGTATTAATCAAGTTACTAAAGATTCTCGTGTGTATGAAATAGCCAATCAAATGAACCCAAAAGCTCCTTGCTTTTTATGTGCTAGGATGAGGAGAGGGTTTCTTTATCAAGCAGCCAAAGATTTAGGCTGTAACAAGTTAGCTCTTGGGCATCACTTTGATGACGTTATTGAAACTACATTAATGAATATGTTTTATACCGGAACATTTAAAACAATGTTGCCAAAAGCAAAATCAAAGAATTACGAAGGTTTAGAACTAATTAGGCCGATGTACTATATAAAAGAAAAAGACGTAGAAAGATTTATAAAATATCATGATTTTGCTATCAATCCAAAAGGGTGTTCTTTCCAGGAGAGAAATGTAGACTCGAAAAGAAAAGAAATGAAGAATTTAATAAACAAATTAAGAAAAGTATATAAAAACATAGATATCAACATCTTTAGATCAGCTGAGAATATTAACCTATCAAGTGTTTTAGGTTATTATGAAGATGATACTGAAAAGACTAGTTTTTTAGATAAGTATTAAAAAAGCAGCGCTAAACGCGTTGCTTTTATTTTAAAAGGTTTCACATGAAACATTATTTACCTAAACAGAATTTCGAGAAAAGAGTGGATATTAAATCATCATTTGAATTTTCTCCGGTTATCTCACCCAAACAACTCCAGGCTTTACGTAAATCAATCTCTACCATATCGATTGGAATTTGTTCTCCCGCTGACTGTAAAGCCTGTTCAAGAGCAATTTTGGTTTCCTTTAGTTTTCCGATATGTCTTGAGTTGGAAATGACGGTATAATCCCCGCTAAGCAATTTCTCGTCAATGAACAGCCTTTTGACTTCTTCAGATAATTTATCTATTCCGACATTATTCTTAACTGAGATATTTAAAATATGTTCATTTGCTAAACTGATTTTAGAACCCAAATCACTTTTGTTACCGATAATAATTCTTTGCTTGGCTTTTGTTATTTCTAATAATTCTATATCCATTTCAGTTAATACAGTTGATTGATCTAAAACCAACAATATTAAATCTGCCTCTGAGATTGCTTTTCTAGTTTTGCTAATACCGATTTTTTCGACTATGTCATCTGTTATTCTAATTCCAGCGGTATCAATAAGTTTCAAAATAATACCTTCAAGATTTAATTCAGCTTCAATCAAATCTCTAGTAGTTCCAGAGATTTCAGTTACAATGGCTTTGTCTTCTTTTAATAATATATTTAAAAGACTAGATTTACCAACGTTTGGTTTGCCAACAATTACTGTTTTGATACCTTCTCTAATTATTTGACCAGTGGAAGATTCTTTAAGTATTCTGTCGATTTTATTAATCAATAGTTTTATATTCGGAATAATGATTTCATTTGTTAATTCTACTACATCATCATATTCTGGATAATCAATGTTAACTTCAATATTAGCGACAATATCTAACACATCATTTTGTAATTCCCCAACCAATTTTAGTATATCACCTCTTAGTTGAGAATTAGCTATTTTTAATTGAGTGGTAGTTTTTGCGTTAACTAAATCCATTATGCTTTCAGCCTCTGTTAAGTCAAGCCTACCGTTTAAATAAGCTCTTTTTGAAAATTCTCCGTTTTCAGCTAATCTTGCTCCGTGAGCTATTACTAATTTTATAATTTCGTTTGCAATGAGATTTCCTCCATGGCAGGCAATTTCAACTATGTCTTCTGTGGTGAATGTTTTTGGCGCTTTTAAAACCGATACCAAAACTTCATCGATTACATTGTTTCCATCCTTAATAAAACCATAGTGAATGGAGTGGGTTCTTTGATTTTTCAGAATTTTTCCTGTAAAAATGTTTTGAACAATCTCAAAACTATCACTTCCAGAAACTCGAATTAAATTTATTGCGCTAGTGCCGTTAGCTGTTGTCTTAGCGACTATAGTATCATATATCATAATTATCACCATCAATATTTTAACACATTTTTGAAAAATAATGTATAATATAACAAAGGTGATAAGAATGAAAAAATTTAAAAAACCATTTAAGTTTTACGTTATAATGTTTTTGATATTGAGTTTAGCCGTAGCTGGGTATTCCATTTATCGCATTCTCAAGGATTCTACTCCGGTTAGTGAGTTATTTAGTTTGTGGTTTTTACCACTAATCTTTATCTTAATCTACTTTGGCAGCGATGCTTTAATGGAAAAAATATTTAATAAGAAAAAACAAATAAATTACGAAGCGATGTTTATCGAAGAAATAGCTAATCGTATGAGAGAATCGAATGAGTTTTTAGTTGAAGATTATCGTAGATTACAAATAAATGACAAATTTCAGGATTCTCTTAAAATAGGTTATCAAATATACTTAAATGGTGAAGATGAAGTTTTTAGTATTAGTAAATTAGAAAAAAAGTTTAAAAAGGGAACTATTGAAAACAAAGCAATTAAATATGTTTTGGATTACATTAGAGAAACACAAAAACCCGTAGAATAAAAGAGCTTTTTGCGGTATAATACATATGTTATATTCGATGATCATGGAGGCTTGACAATGAGTTATAAAGCGTTATATAGAATCTACCGCCCAAAAGATTTTAATGAAGTTGCTGGACAAAAACATATTACTCAAACATTAAAAAATGCATTGGCTAATGATAAAGTAGCTCATGCTTATTTGTTCAGTGGGCCAAGAGGCATTGGAAAAACATCAATAGCGAGGATTCTAGCTAAAGCAGTAAACTGTGTAAATGCTCCTACTGAAAATCCTTGTAACGTTTGCGATAATTGTATAGGGATTCAAAACGGCACAATTAGTGACGTTATTGAAATTGACGCAGCTAGTAATAATGGCGTTGATGAAATTAGAGAGTTACGAGATAAAGTTAAATATCTTCCTGGTTACGTTAAATATAAAGTATATATAATCGACGAAGTCCATATGTTAAGTCAAGGAGCATTTAATGCTCTATTGAAGACTTTGGAAGAACCGCCCGCTCATGTAATATTTATTTTATGTACAACCGAATTACAAAAAGTGATTCCAACAATACAATCTAGATGTCAAAGATTTGACTTTAAAGCGATAAGTACCATAGATATTATTGCAAAACTAAAAGAAATAATTAGTATAGAAAACATTGAAATTGAAGAAGATGCTATTAAGCAAATAGCTACTTACGCTGAAGGCGGCTTGAGAGATGCGATATCTTTGCTTGATCAAGTTTATTCTTTTAATCCTGTAAGTGTATCTCTAGAAGATGTAAATCAAATTTGTGGCGCGGTATCAATGCAAACTCAAATTGATTTAGCTAAAGCGCTTATAAATCTTAATTCAACAAAAGCGATTTCTCTATTAAATGATTTATTGTGTCAAGGTAAAGAAGTAAAAAAAATCACTTTAAATTTAATTGAATTTTTCCGTGATACTTTGATGTTTAACAATTTACAAAAACTCGATGAGTCAAGTTTACTCTATGAAAATCAAGAATTTCAAAATTTAGCTAATGAGATAAGCAATCGTAAAGCATTCTATATAATTGATGTTTTAAGTAAAGCGTTAAACGAAATTAACTGGAGTAATAATCCTAAAATATATTTAGAATTAGCTTTCTTAAAAATAGCTGATAATGAAGAAAACAGTAATTCAAATGTTTTAGCCGCTATTGATGAAATCGAGAAAAGGCTTTTGGACCTTGAATCATATAAAGAAGAGATGGAAGCAGAGGATAAACTGGAATCTCAAGAAATCATTAGAAACATCATTTCCGCTTCGCAAAAAACTGAAACAATTGTTAGTAAGCCTACTGAAACAGAAATAGTTACCGAAAGTGTTAGTGATAATAAAGAAGAAAAAATTGATATTTATAAAATTATACCCGAAGAACCTGAAGAAGAGGAAGAACTCTTAACTGAAGAACATTATGATAATAGTTTCACAGAAGAATCAGATTTTGCAGTATCAAAAAAACCTGTAGAAGAAGAAATAATTATGGATAATGCAGAAATAGTCAAACAAGAACTTTGTGACAAGATATCCAATACTTACGATATTCATTTCGTTGAAGAAGTATTGAACAATGGGAATCGCAGAGATAAGATTTTGTTGCAAGATCTATGGAAAGACTTTTCAGAAATTGAAGGAGAGGATGAATCTAAATATTTGGCTTCTTTACTTGAAACAGGAACGGTAGTTGCTTCGTCTTTTGATAAAATAATAGTTACTTTTGCAAGTACAACTATATGCAATACATTGATGATTCCTTCTAACAAAGAAGTAGTTATGAAGATTATAAATGAAAAAACAAATAGAGTAGTTAATTATATAGCTTTACCGAACAGTGTTTTTAATGAAGTTTCTAGAGAATTTATGGATTTATATCGTAAGGGAGAAACGGATATTAGGTTATCTGAAATCGTATGCGATGGCCTTAAAGATGTCTCACAAATAGAAAAAGCTTCAATTCAAGATGCTAAGCCAAAAATCGTTCAAGATGCAATTGATTTGTTTGGCGATAAAGTTAAAATCAAAGAATAAGGAGAGATATAATGATTAATCCACAAGTTTTAAAGCAAATAAAACAAATGCAAGAAGATATAAAAAAGATTCAACAACAAATTAACGAATCAACATTTTATGGTCAAGCCGGTGGTTCGGTTATAAAAGTTGCTGTTAAAGGCACTAAAGAAGTCTTATCGATTAATATAAAAAAAGAAGAGGTTGACTTAACTGACATTGAGATGGTTCAAGACTTGATTGTCGCAGCTTTGAATGACGCTTTTAAAAAAGTTGATAAAGAGCTAGAAGAATCACTTGGTTCAGTTACTCAAGGCGTTCATATGCCGGGCTTGTTTTAATGGTTCTTCCAAAAGCGCTTGAAGATTTGATAGAAGAATTTAAAAAATTACCAGGCGTAGGTCGTAAAACGGCTGAAAGATATGCGATGGTTATTATTAATAAATATTCAGATGATGAAGTTCGTGAATTAAGTGAAATTTTAAACAATGCAAAAATATCTTTACATCCTTGTGTAGTTTGTGGTAATCTAACTGATACAGAAAAATGTTATGTGTGTCAAGATGAAAATCGAGATCAATCAACTATCCTTGTGGTAGAAAATGTTAAAGATGTATTTTCAATTGAAAAAGCAGGAGAGTATAAGGGTTTATATCATGTGTTAAATGGCGTTTTATCACCTATGGATGGTATGGGGCCAGACGATATTAATCTTGAGTCACTTTGGAAAAGGGTTATTAGCGATGAAGTTAAAGAGATTATTATAGCTACTTCATCTACCCCCGAAGGAGAAACAACCGCTCTTTATATTAAAAGAGTCTTAAATGAAACGGATGTTTTAGTTAGTAGAATAGGTTACGGCGTTCCCGTAGGATTGAATTTAGAGTTTGCCGATGATTTAACACTGTCAAAAGCAATTGAAAATCGAAAAAAGATATAAATGTAAAAAATAAAAAAAACAACTACTAGAACTTTATTATTATGATATAATAATATGTAGAAAATGATTAGGGGTGGTTAATTTGGTAGGAAGTATTAAAATCTTCACCTTAACAATAACTGATACTATTAACGATTTCTTTGAACCGTATATTACGAAAATAATTGATACTTTTACTGGTTTAGATATATGGTTGCAAGCGATAGTATTACTAATTATAGGCATATTTTTAATTGTCGGTTTATTTGTCTTTATGAAGAAATTTATTAAAGCCTTTATTGTTCTTGCTGTTTTAGCAGCAATTTTTTGGTTTGTTTATTCTCAAGGATATCTAGAAAGTATTCTTGCGATTGATATTTTTAATTATATAAACGTATAGGAATGAAAATATAAGAAATGCCATAAATATGGGATTTCTTTTTTTGTCTCTAGTGGTTTTGCTTGAAAGGAATGAAGTTTATGAAATTTAAAAAAGTGATGTTATTTACAATGATGTTTGTGTTTTTAATGTTTGCTGCTGGTTGTAATGGTTTAAGCACTTTAAATACATCGACAACAACCGAAATACAATTATTTGAATTACCTGATTTATCAAATAAAAACAAATCAGAAATTATTACAGCTTTAGAAGGTAAAGATATTAATTATGAATTTGTTTTAGAAACAAATAAGATATTAGCTGAAGAGACCTTTATCCGATATGGAAATGGTCTTTCAATTTCTGATAAAGTAACTTTTGATACAAATATTACAATATTTATTTCAACATCTCAACTTGTTTTGCCGGATTTATCTGGCTTGACTATGCAAGAGATAAGCGCTAAACTACGTGATTTAAATATTGATTACGATATTGATATTGTCACGGACAATAAAGTTCCTGATAAGACTTTTTCTTCATATGGTGAAGGTTATAAAATCGGGGATATAATAGATGAAGAAACAGAAATCACAGTTTATATCGGTTATAACTCGGCTGCTTTACCAGATTTAACTGGAATGATTGAAAGACAAATAAAAGATATTTTAACGGAAAACAATATCTTTTATGAAATAACTTATGTTGAAAACGACCAATTTCCTGAAGGTGTTTTTGCAGAATATAAAAGTTATGAAATCGGTGACTTTTATGATGAAGTATCAACCATTGAAGTTGTTGTATATAAAAATAGTTTTACTGAAGCAAGTGAAAGCCTAATTATTTCAAAATATATTGATGGTGAAATCGATTCTGCAATTGAGATATATAATCCAACTAATACAGCTATCAATCTATCTGATTATAATATTGCAATTTATTTAGCTGGTTCATATGATGTTGAATATGAAATAGCATTAGAAGATTATGAGTTAGCACCTAACGAAACTTATCTAATTGTATCGACAGAATCAGAAGCTAATCTACAGAAAAAAGCTGACTTAAGAAGCAAAGATTTGCTGTTTGATGGAAATGATACTATTCAGTTAAGATATAAAAACGGAACTTATATAGATACCATTTATCAAATAGGTGACCGCAACAGCTTATTTAACGATGAAACTTTCATTAGAAGAGAAGATGTTGTTTCAGGTACTAGAAGTTTTGATACATCACAATGGACATCTATTATAGCTGGATATTATGATTATATTGGCACTCATCCAATCGATATTCCTGATTCACCTATTTATGATCAATTTAAAGTAGCCGAATTAGTGGCTAATGGATTCGATAGTCTTTTGGGTGGTATGGATTTAGTGCAATATTCCAGTGTTGCAGATGGAGATACAGCTTACTTTAGTCCGAAATTTCTTGGGGACAACAGGGTAAGATTTATTGGTAATGATACACCAGAAACTAGCCCTCAAGTAGTAGATGAACCCGAACCATGGGGTTTAGAAGCTAAAGCTTATACTAAAACAATCCTAGAGTACGCTGATTATCATGGGTTACCAATTTATGTTCAGAGCGATCCAGATATTGGATATACTGAGGGTTACGGCAGATATTTAGGTTTGATTTGGGTTGATCTTCAAGATAAAGTTTTAGAAATTGATATTTTAGATAGTTCGAAAAATGTATTATTTACAGAGAACTTAACCGGGCTCATCTTAATTAACTACCAATTAGTTAAAAATGGATTTTCGGCTGATGAATATTCAAATATTTCTAAACTTATCATAAATAACCGTTATTTATATAGGTGGTTTGATGAAGCTGAAAAATTCGCGATAGATAATGGTTTAGGTATTCATGAATGAGTATATTTAGTCGATTTCTATATGCGATGTTCGCAGTTGGTATTTTTCTTTTGGTTTATGAGTTTTCTATGATGGAGATGAGAGAAAAATACTACGATGAAGTTTTTGGCGGTTCATTAACAGATGAATCATCAGAATTACCCGAATTTTATTATTTTTACGCTTCTTTACCAGACTATCATAAAAACAGTCCGATAATTCAAATAGACAGCGATGGATTTGAATTGAGAGGATATGAAATCGCAAAGGTTAATTATGATGAAGAAGGAACACCAACAATAGAGGAAAATTTGTTTTTTATTGTTTATAACTCTGATTCTTCTATACTTAAAAATGTATATCGATTAAAAGTATCAACAGTTGATGACTCTTCTTCAGTAGAAATAAGATTAGGTAACTATCAAAAGCAAGATGTTTTAGTTTCTATTGATGAAGTAACTTCATCGTATCTTGTTAAAAAAAGTGATTTTGATTTTTCTCAGGAGTATACTACTTTTAAGTTGTTGGACAGCGAAGGTAAAATAATAATTGATAAAACGGACGTTTTATCAGAACAAGATTTTACAATCAAGGAAAATATTGAAAGTTATTACGCATTACACCAAGAATTACCACAGTGGGAAGATATAGATTTGTTAGATGATGACAATGTTTTTCCAAAGGAAACAACAGTTTCAAACAACTATTATATAGTCGATAATTACGGCTATATTATGGGCATAGCTTTAGGTTCTTACTTGCTAGTACTTATAATTTCTACTTATTTAATTTTCTTTAAAAGGTGGAAGCGGTAACATGCAAGATATATATAACAAGACTCTAATATTCAAAATAATAAACAATTAGTTTAGGGGGACATATTAAATGGAATTAAGATTAGAGAATTTAACAAAAATATTTACAAATAAGAATGGACAAGATACAAAAGCGGTAGATGATTTAAGTATTACTATTGAATCGGGTACCCTAGTAGGACTTTTAGGGCCTTCAGGTTGTGGTAAATCAACAACTCTATTTATGATTGCTGGTTTACTAAAACCTACAAGTGGTAAGATTTTTTTTGGCGAAGATGATGTTACAAAACTGGCTCCTGAAAAAAGAGGCATTGGGTTAGTTTTCCAAAACTATGCATTATATCCTCATATGACAGTTTATAAAAACATTATGTTTCCGTTAGAAAACATGGATGTTCCAAGAGACGAAGCGATTGAAAGAGTAAAAGCAATGGCTAATCTTGTTGGTATTGGCGATATGCTTGATAGAAAACCTGCCCAACTATCAGGAGGGCAACAACAACGTGTTGCTATCGCTAGAGCTTTGGTTAAGAAACCGAGAGTATTATTGTTGGATGAACCGTTGTCAAATCTAGATGCAAGACTTAGATTACAGATGCGTGAGGAAATTAAACGTATCCAAAGAGAGACTGGTATTACAACAATTTTCGTTACTCATGACCAAGAAGAAGCAATGAGTATTTCTGATAAAATGGTAGTTTTGAATTATGGTTTGGAACAACAATATACAGCGCCTCAAATTATGTACAATGAACCATCAAATTTATTCGTTGCAAAGTTTTTAGGAAACCCACCAATTAATACTATTGATGTGGAAATTAAGAATAATTATTTAATGATAAACGAACAAAAATTTATGAAGCTTAACGTTAAAGATGGTTCATATGTTATGGGAATGAGACCTGAACATTTTAGAGTAGCGAAAGAAGAAGACGAAAAAATCAAAATAGAAGTAAGTGAAATTTTCCATATTGGTAGAGACACGATGATTCACTTTAACGTCAATGGACAAAACGTTAGGGCTTTGGTTGATTCTGATTCAGTTGGAGATAATGATAAAAATATTTATTTAACTTTAAAGAGAAATAGAGTATATATTTTCGAAAAAGAAACAGGAAAGGTTATTGACCATGAATAATCTAAGGAATAGTGTGAAACAGTTCCTTGGAAAGATTATGAAAAATATTAAAACCTTTTTCTGGAATCTACGGCGAGCTGTTAATAATAGAAAAAAGAAAATCTCAGATTTTCTTGATAGAAAGAATTTGAATTTTGCCGGCAAGTTCCCTGGATGGGCTAAAGCGCTTATTTATCTTGCGCCGGCCTTGATTGTTTTATCGATCTTTACTTTTTGGCCGATAATCAACTCATTAAGATTGGTTACTTTTGAAAATTATAATATAGTTAATAATGATATTACTGGATACACAGTATTTGGGAACTTTATCAAGGTTCTTAATGATGAAAGTTTCTTATTCGAAGCTTCTCATACTCAAGGAACTGCGATTATGAATACTTTGATAATTGTGTTTATTAGTGTTCCAATTTCAATTTTCTTAGCTTTATTTATTTCGGTAGCTTTAAATTCAATTAAATTTTTGAAGAATTTTTTCCAGACAGTTTACTTTTTACCTTATGTAACTAATACCATAGCAATTGGATTGGTAATTGCTTATATGTTTAAAGCGGATGGTGGTTTAGTTAACCAACTATTTGGACTTGGTAAATTTCCTTGGGTTGAATCAGGAGCTGAACATTGGCGATCAATGTTTGTTTTAATATTTTACTCGATTTGGGGTTCTTTAGCTTTTAAAATTATGGTTTTCTTAACTAGTATTCAAGGTATTGATAAACAATATTATCAAGCAGCGGCTATTGACGCTACACCGAGAAGAAGAATTTTTTCGAAAATTACAGTTCCTTTAATATCACCTATGATATTTTACATTTTAGTTACTTCAGTTATTGGCGCTTTCAAAATTTATAATCAAATCGTTGCCTTATTTGGTGTTACCGGCAAACCAGACGGTGTTGACTATACAATGCAATCGATAGTTATGTATATCTATAAATATATTGATGGTGGTAATAATCTTTCAGTTGCGGCTGCGGGCTCTTTAATCTTATTTGCGATTATTCTAGTTCTTACACTAGTTCAAATGCAAGTAAGCAAGAAGCGCGTCCATTATTAGGAGGTTTGATTTTATGTTTAATAAAACTTTATTTGATAAATCCAATAAACTAGAAAAAATCACCTTCATTTTTGATGTTTTAGCGATTATAGCTTATGTTACTTTATTTATTATGCTATTTAACACTTTGCAACTACCTCCAATAGATCCTTTAACAGGTGAAATTGTGATGAGTGACATAGAAACTTACCCATTAAACTTGGTTTATAGATTTATGTCATTTGATTTAACTTATTATCAACTGAATTTGTTGATATCAATAACAGTTATATTTATGTTGGTTGCTATACCGATGTTAGCTATAAATATAAAAAAATTGAGAACTAGAACTGTATATGATGTTAATTCATATGTGGCTGGTTCAAAATTCGTTAATGCTATTATTAATTTAATTTCTTTTAATTTTGTCGGCTCAATATTAAGGGTAATCAATATGTTTGTTTTAGTAGAATTTGTAAAAGGTTATAAACCTAAAGAGTTCTTTAAGAGTATTATTCCAGCTATTAAAACAAAAATAAAGAAAATGAAAGAAAAGAACGTTGAAATAGATGAGGATATAGATGACCAAGCTGTTATAACTTTAAAAAAACACATTAAGCATCAAAATACAGCAAGTGCATTTAGACTTATGTCTACTTATCTATTCTTAGTTATCATGGCACTTATTATTGTTGTTCCTTTTTATTGGATGGTAATAACAGCATTAAAGAATTATACCTCTGCTAGTAGCACAAACCCAGAATTCTTTATTGGTTTATCAAGAATGAACTGGATTAATTTTAAAGTTGTTCTAGAAGAAATGAATTTTGGTTTATATTTAAAGAATACAATAATCGTTGCTATATTTTCTACTTTAGGAACAGTTATTACAACAATTCTATCAGCTTATGCTTTTGCTAGAATTGAGTTTAAAGGTCGAGAATTATTGTTTTCAATATTAATTATGACAATGATGATTCCTGGAGAATTATACATTGTAACTAACTTTATTACAGTTAGTAGACACGGATTAGGATGGATTGGAACGGAAAATAACCAATATTTTCTTGCGATGATCATTCCGTTTGTTACTAGTATTTCTTATATTTTCTTTTTAAGACAAAACTTTAAACAAATTCCTGAGTCACTTTATAAAGCGGCACGTGTTGATGGATGTAGCGATTTTAAATATCTTGTAAGAGTCATGGTTCCAATCGCTTCTCCTACAATTTTCACAATTACAATTTTAAATGTATTTAGTTCATGGAATGCATATATTTGGCCTAGAATTATTACAGGAATAGGTGGCGAAGAAGCTAAAGCCTATTGGCTAATTTCTAACGCCTTAAGAGATACTACTTTTATGTTAGAAACCGGGCAAGTAATGCATAACTTACAGATAGCAGCGAGTACTTTAGTTACAGTTCCATTATTAATTATTTTCTTTGCATTTAGAAAATATATTATGAACGGTATTGGTAGAAGTGGAACTAAGGGATAGGAGGATAAGATGAAAAAAATATTATTGATAACTTTATCTTTGTTTTTAATAATCCCATTGATGGGATGTCCATCAATTAGGAATCTTCAACCGAATTTTAAAAGAATTATAGAAGTTAATGGTGAAGAAGAATTAATTTCACTTAGAGCTTTAGATACGGATATTTATGAAAGTGATAAAAAAGCCTTCATTGATGAAGAAAACAAAAAATTAGCCGCAGATGCTAACTATGTTGTTCAAGAATTTGATCCATTTAAGTATTATGATTCTAAATAT
>Ga0265294_10005459_pt1 | contig 15503 bp, 12 predicted proteins | sample MunlanPumphouse3_FD_192504 | JGI IMG/M metagenome (GOLD analysis project Ga0265294, IMG submission 192504) | Groundwater microbial communities from a municipal landfill in Southern Ontario, Canada - Pumphouse #3 | ecosystem: Environmental > Aquatic > Deep subsurface > Groundwater | place...
TTGGAGTGGGTGCTCGGGTTGAGATTTGGGCCGGTGACAGTTGGGCACAATATAACCAGACGGCAGAATCTTCATATGAAGTAATAGCTGAAAACCTGGTGGGCTTGGGTATTTAGGAGTGAAAATGTTTTGCATCGACCCGTACTATTGCATGAAACCATAGAAAATTTAGTTACTGACCCCCATGGTATTTACGTTGACTGTACTCTGGGTGGCGGAGGACATCTGCGTTATTTGGCAGAGAAACTGGCACCCGATGCCCGGGTGATTGGAATCGATAAAGACCCGGAAATACTGCGGCAAACCCGATTGAATATCCAGGCTCCCAACGTAACCTTGATGCAATCAGATTTCAGGTATCTGAAGCAGGTATTGCAGGAATTGGACCTTGAGTTGGTTAATGGGATAATGATGGATTTGGGAGTATCATCCTTTCAACTGGATAGGGCGGAGCGAGGATTTAGTTTTCACGAGGATGCATTACTGGATATGCGTATGAACCGTGAGCAGGTTTTTACAGCGCGAGACATTGTGAATAGTTTTGAGGAAGATGAAATCACCGCAATCCTTTTTAAATATGGTGAAGAAACTTACGCCCGCAGTATAAGCAGAGCGATTGTGAACTACCGCCAGCAAAAATCCATCGAAAACACTCTGGAACTGGCTGAAATTATTAAAGGGGCAGTCCCGGCCAGGTATCGCCGGGAAAAACATCCGGCTCGAAAAAGTTTTCAAGCGCTTAGAATAGCAGTAAATGAGGAGTTGGAGGCTTTACAGGAAGTATTGCCCCAGGCAGTCGCAGCTTTAAAAACCGGGGGAAGGCTGTGTGTTATCAGTTTTCATTCCCTGGAAGACCGAATAGTAAAGCAGTTTATACAGGAAAATTCCCGGACGTGTATTTGTCCGCCCAGTTTCCCTATATGTGTCTGTAACCATAAGCCTCAATTAAAGATGATTAAGCGCAAACCAATTATTCCCAGCGCTGAAGAATGTGAAACCAATTCCCGCGCCAGGAGTGCAAAACTCAGAGTAGCAGCTAGAATATAGTTCTAAAGTCTAGGGAGGGGTAATAATATGCTACAAGCGGAGTCTAGTTGTGCAAGAGATTGGGAGCCTGCCAATTTACCTGTCGAACCAAGAACTAGAATCAAAGGCAGGAGAACGGTATATAAAGTAAATCATAAGCGCAAGTTATATATTAAGAGCACTGCTATAGTGTTTGGGTATGCTTTAATCTTAGTTTTTTTATGTATTAAAAGTGCCACGTTGGGTTATCAGATTGATATATTACAGCAGGATGTGCAAAATATAGAAACATCTAATCAAAGAATTGAGTACCAAATAGCGGAAAGGAGCTCCCTGGCCAGAGTAGAACAAGTAGCATCTGCCCAACTGGGGATGTATAAACCAGACGTTACGACATCAATTGCGATGGATGTACAGCCTGAGCCGGTTCAAGTAGTCGCTGCATCAACAGATGCAACTGACGATATGAGTCTAAGTCAAGTAATATTAAATAAAATGTACAACAGCCTATCACGTCTTGCTCTAAATAACAATTAAATGTTAAATGAGGTGCAACATATATGCAAACTACCGGTTTGCTTTTAAGAAAGCGTATAGCAACGCTTTTTTTCTTATTTACCATCGGTTTCTGCCTTTTGGGTGGACGGATATTCTGGGTTCAGTTTGTTAAGGGGGCTGAATTATCAGAAAAGGCCACCCAGAATCGAATGCGTGATGTTCCGGTGGAATCAAAACGGGGAGTAATCTATGATCGCAATAATCATGAATTGGCCATTTCTATTAGTGCTGATTCTGTTTATGCAATTCCTGCCGAGGTTAAGCGTTCCGAAAAGCAAGCCGAGATCGCCCAAAAACTGGCTCAAGTTTTGGGGATGGATGAAGCCAATCTTATGAAAAGGCTTACCGCCAGCAGTTCTTTTGAATGGATTAAAAGGCAGATAACTCCCGAACAGGCACAACAAATTCTTGACATGGAGCTGCCGGGCATAGACTTAACGGAAGAGAGCCGCAGGTTTTATCCTAAAGGAACCCTGGCCAGTCATGTTCTGGGTATATCCGGCACCGATAATACCGGTTTGGAAGGCATCGATTATTTCTATAATGATATAGTCGGGGGTACTAAAGGGCGCATTATTATTGAGCATGATGCGGCCGGGCGGGAAATCCCCGAGGCCACCCATAAATACATTGCGCCTGTGGATGGCGGCAATCTGGTTCTCACCATCGATGAGTCAATTCAATACATTGTGGAGCGAGAACTGGATAAGGTTTTTCAAGAGAGAGATGCCAAGAGCGCCTCTGCTATCGTAATGGATCCCAAAACTGGAGAAATATTGGCTATTGCGTCCCGCCCCACCTTTGATCCCAATAATTACGGCCAGGTTCCGGCCAGTAACCGTAGAAATTTTGCTATTAATGACATGTATGAACCAGGTTCCACTATGAAGATTGTGACTGCTGCCATGGCTTTGGAAGAGAATATAGTCAACCGTGATACCCCATTTTATTGTCCCGGATATATAAAAGTAGGCAAAGAAACGATTGGCTGTCCGAATCGTAAGGCTCACGGCAGCCAGACTTTTGCGGAGATTGTGGAGAATTCATGTAATGTTGGCTTTGTGAAGGTGGGTTTGGACCTGGGTATGGAAAAGTATTTCAAGTATCTTCATGCGTTTGGGTTTGGGAAATTGACGGGAATAGATCTGCCCGGAGAAGCGAAGGGGATATTAGTTCCCGAGGAACGGGCCCAAGTAATAGATCTCGGAACCATGGCCATGGGGCAGGCTAATGCGGTAACCTCTATTCAGCTCACCAACGCAGTGGCAGCGGTTGCCAATGGCGGTAAGCTAATGAAACCTCATTTATTGAAACAAGTATTAGACCGGGATGGCAATGTGATTAAGACTAATGAACCAGAGATTATCAGACAGGTTATTTCGGAAAGCACCTCCCAAGAATTATGCTCGATATTAGAGGGCGAAGTAACTAACGGTACCGGGCGCAACGCATATATTGAGGGATATAAAGTGGGGGGAAAGACCGGGACTGCCCAAAAGAGTGTTCCTGGGGGAGGATACCTGGCTAATGAATATGTGGCCTCTTTTATTGGATTGGCACCCTCAGATGATCCTCGCCTGGTAGTAATGGTGGTGGTTGATGCACCCAAGGGTTATCCTTACTACGGTGGATGGGTGGCAGCCCCTGCCGCTCGGGAGATTCTTAATAATTCCCTGCGGTACCTGGAAGTGCCATTGCGCCAGGCGGACGGGGCTCTCATCGAGGTGCAGGATGAGAAAGTAGTTGTACCTGACGTGGTTAATTTGCCTTTGGCTCAAGCTCAGGCCAATATAAGTGCCCGGGGTTTAACAGTCAAGGTTAATGGCACCGGGAGTATTGTTTGGCAGCAGACTCCCCGCGCGGGGCATAAATTAAGCCGAGGCTCACAGGTTATAATAAACATGTCACCTTTTGATAAGGGCCAGCAGAATGGAGAGATAACGGTTCCGGATTTAGGGGGGAAATCTATGAAGGAAGCGGCCCGGATTCTTTCTGAGTTGGGATTGCACCTGATTCCGGATGGTCACGGCATTTCTTATGAACAGTCGCCCGAAGCCGGTAAGGTAGTAACCAGTGGTTCAACTATAAAGGTTCGCTTCCAGCCTATGGAATAGTAATGTCTGCAAGTAAACAAAAAAGCTCTCAGGAAAGGGGGAATAGATGTGCAACTGAGAACAATGATGCGGGGTCTGGATTATAATCTGATTAGCGGCGCGTTGGATCAAGATATTACGGGCATCAGTTATGATTCCAGAAAAACCAGTCCGGGGGATCTATTTATCTGTATACCAGGATTAAATACGGATGGACATGATTATATTGCCGAGGCGCTCAACCATGGGGCCGCAGCCTTGCTGGTGGAAAGGGATGTATCTGTCCACTCCAATATTCCTGTATTGCAAACTGCGGATTGCAGGATGGCTATGCCTGCCGTGGCTGCCAACTTCTATGGTCAGCCTTCTCATCATATTAAAGTTATCGGAGTGACAGGCACTAATGGTAAAACTACCACAACGCATCTGATTAAAGCGATTCTGGAAGAACAAGGCTGCCGGGTGGGCATAATGGGTACACTCAACGCTCGCATAGGTGACCGGGAAAAAGTTCTGGGCAATACAACCCCCGAATCTGTGGATATTGAAGAGTTTATGGATGTAGTCCGCCAGGAAAAAGGTGACTATGTAGTTATGGAAGTATCATCCCATGCACTGGACATGGGCAGGGTGGATAAAATATGTTTTCATGCGGCTGTTTTTACTAATTTGACTCAGGACCATCTTGATTATCACCAGACTATGGAAAGGTATAAGCAATCCAAATTAAATCTGTTTAAAAAATTGTCGTCTGCAGAAGGACGATTTGCCGTTATTAATGCAGATGATCCGGTGGCCGGGGATTTTATCGGGGCCAGCGGCTCAGACTATATTACTTATGGTATAAATAAAGACGCAGATGTGAAGGCAGTTGATCTGAAATTCAGTCTTAAAGGCAGCCGGTTTACAGTGTTTTACCATAAGGAAAAATTTGATATTAATATGAAAATGATCGGCCGTTTCAGTGTATATAACGCTTTAGCAGCCATTGCCTATGCCTTAAAGGCAGGAGTGGAAGCAGCGGTAATAAAGATAGCCATTGAAAACGTCGCCGGGGTTGCAGGCCGTTTTGAACAGGTCAATTGTGGCCAGGATTTTACCGTTATAGTGGATTACGCTCACACGCCTGATGGATTAGAAAACATTTTAAGAACCGGCCAGGAGATTTTGGACAATCGCCTGATTACCGTTTTTGGGTGTGGGGGCGACCGGGACAAAACCAAACGGCCCCTGATGGGTAAGATTGCTGCTCAATACAGTGACTTTTGTTTCGTCACATCTGATAATCCGCGCAGTGAAGATCCGGAGGCCATTATTGATGATATTATACCCGGCCTGCAGGCCGTTGAAAATTCTCATTATGCGAAAATAATCGATAGACGGGAAGCAATTCACCAGGCGATTTACCTGGCTAAAAAGGGCGATCTGGTTATTATTGCCGGCAAAGGTCATGAGACCTATCAATTGGTTAAGGGTCAGGTGCTGGAGTTCGATGATCGGCAGGTAGCGGCGGAGTTTCTGAAAGGTAGAACTGAGGCATGCAACTAAGCTTGGATTTTATACTTGATAGTACGAACGGAACCCTGCTGAAGGGAAACAGCGTGGGCTGGGCGGAAGGGGTCAGTACTGATTCACGCCGGCTCAAACCAGGCCAGTTATTTTTCGCCCTGGAAGGTGACAACTTCGATGGGCATGATTATATTGACCAGGTTCTAAGGGCGGGGGCAGCAGCCGTAATCATATCCCAAGCGGAGAAAGTACCTGCAGCGCAATATGAGGGCGCTGTGATTCTGGTTAAGGATACTCTGGAAGCTTTGCAGCAACTGGCGGGCAGATACCGGCAGCTATTCAATATTCCCATAGTAGCTGTAACTGGCAGCGTGGGTAAGACCACTACCAAGGATATACTGGCCGACTGCCTGGCACCAGTCTATAGAACTCTAAAGACCCCGGGTAATTATAATAATGAGATTGGATTGCCCTTAACCCTGATGAGTATGGGTAAAGAGCATCAAGCTGCAGTTGTGGAGCTGGCCATGCGTGCCCCGGGTGAAATTGCTCATCTGGCTGACATTGTAAAACCAACCTATGCAATTATTACTAATATTGAGCCGGTGCACCTGGAGACAATGGTGAGCCTGGAGAATATTGCTCGGGCTAAATGTGAGGTGTTGGAATTTGTCGCCCCGGATAAATTTGCGCTTATCAACGGCGATAACGAAATACTCCTGCGGGAGGCCCAAGGGTATCCTAACCCCAAATATACTTTTGGGAATAATAACAATTGTGATATTCAAGTTGTAAGTATTGAGAAGGCGGGATCAGGTATAAATGTGGCTATGAGGTTGTGGGATAAGAAAGATATATTTTATTTACCCCTGCCGGCCCGGAAATTGGCTGCTAACATGGCGGCCGCAGTAGGATGCGCTCGCCTGATGGGCGTAAGCCTGGAGATAATTAAGGAGAGTCTAGGCAATTACCGGCCCAGTGATAATCGGCTGAATATTATTAACCTGCCCGCCGGCGGGGCGGTAATTGATGATACATATAATGCCAACCCGGTATCGATGATGGCGGCCCTGGAAGTCTGCCAGGATATCAGCTCCGGTCGTAAAACGGTGGCAGTTCTGGGGGATATGCTGGAACTGGGAGACTATGAAATCGAAGGACACCTGCAGGTAGGCAAGAGGGTAGCTGAATTGAATGTGGATATGTTGGTAACAATTGGAGAACGAGCCGCATATATTGGGCAAGGTGCTTTGCTGAATGGTATGCCGGCTGACCGGATTAAGCACTACCGGAACCGGGCAGATAGTCTGCCCTGGCTGAAAGACTATGTTAGACAACAGGATGTAGTTCTGTTTAAGGGATCACGGGGGATGCGTCTGGAAAGCCTGGTACAAAGCTGGTTGGCTTGAGCAAATGTTGGAGGTAAATTAAATGCATGAATACATCATTAACGCCTGCCTGGCTGCCGGGGTTGCAATATTAATATCTTTGGCTATGGGCCCATTTATGATTCCATTTCTGACTCGCCTGAAAGTGGGACAGAGTATAAGGGAAGAAGGACCGCGCGGCCACTATGCTAAAGCGGGGACCCCTACCATGGGTGGAGTTATTATTATTACGGCGGTCATGGTGGCCAGCTTCTTGTTTGCAGGCAGCAGTAAAGAGGTGCTCACCGCGGTATTGGTAATGATAGCCTTTGGCGGGATTGGCTTCTGGGATGACTATATAAAAGTTGTCCTAAAGCGGTCCATGGGATTGCGGGCGCGCGAAAAGCTGGTTCTGCAGCTTCTAATTGGCTTGATTTTTGGGTTGCTGTCGGTTTACTATTTAGGCCGGGGAACGGAGATAATTATTCCATTTTCGGGAACCATAATAGATATTGGATATTTATATGTGCCTTTTGTAGTACTGGTACTAATCTCCACCGCTAACGGAGCCAATCTAACCGATGGATTGGATGGCTTGGCGGCCGGGGTTACATTCTTCATTGCATTAGCTATGGGATTAGTATGTATTATGACGTCCCACAGCAATTTGCTGATATTCAGCAGCGCCCTGGGTGGAGCATGCTTGGGGTTTCTGTTTTTCAATCGTTATCCCGCTCGGGTTTTTATGGGTGATACTGGTTCAATGGCCATAGGGGGAGCTGTGGCTGCCATTGCAGTTATTAGTAAAGCGGAGATTGCCCTGATAATTATTGCGGGGGTATACGTTATCGAAACCCTGAGCGTTATTATTCAGGTTATTTCCTTCCAGATGACCAGGAGAAGAGTCTTTTTAATGGCCCCCTTACATCATCATTTCGAATTAAAAGGTTGGCAAGAGACAAAGGTAGTACATCGCTTCTACCTATTGTCATTTTTGTTTGTTATTCTGGGTTTGATAGGATTTAAGAATATCGGATAGGTGGAGAAAAGATGCCTTTTAAAGGAAAACGAATTCTAATTATGGGCTTGGCCAGGAGTGGCATGGCTGCGGTTGTGGCCCTGCATAGAAGGGGCGCACTACTAAGTGCGTATGATGCCAAGGACCGCTCAGAAATTGAGATGGAAATAAAGAACCTGACAGATTTAGGAGTCCCTGTTTTTGCGGGGGTGGATCCGCCGCTGGCCGGGGCAAAATGGGATATGATAGTAGTAAGTCCCGGTGTTCCTCGAGACACAGAGCTGCTCAAAAAGGCTTATGCCCTGGGGATTCCAGTTATTGGGGAACTTGAGCTGGCTTATCAAATGAAATCAGAACCAGTGAAAATGTATGCGATCACGGGGACCAATGGTAAAACTACCAGCACGGCTTTATTCCATTATATTCTGGAAAAAGACGGCAGGCAGACTGCCATGGGAGGGAATATAGGTACAGCCCTATGCGGTCTGGTTGACAAGATGCCATCAGGAGAAATAGTTGTGGAGGTATCCAGTTTTCAGTTGGAAACGGCAGCAACCTTTAAGCCCCATATTGCTGCAGTTTTGAACATTACGCCTGATCATTTGGATAGGCATAAAACCATGGCGGAGTATGTCAAAACTAAAGGCAGGATCTGCAGCCGCCAAAATTGTGATGATTATCTTATTCTCAATTATGAAGATGAAAGAGTGCGCCGCTTTAATGAGGTAACCGCAGCGCAGGTTAGATATTTTTCTGCAGATAGGATTCTTGATGAGGGAATTTATGTAGATAACAATTTCATATGTATTGTGGAAAATGGCAAAAGGATGAAGATAGCACCCCTGGATGATATTCTGCTCCGCGGCAAACATAACCTGGAAAACATCCTCTGCGCAGTGGCTATGGCCTGGATAGCAGGGGTCAGGGAAGAAGTCATACATAAATCACTGACCACCTTTGCCGGGGTAAGGCACCGACTGGAAGAGGTAGCGAAGCACCGAGGGGTTCTCTACATTAATGATTCCAAAGGAACCAACCCGGATTCTACCATAAAAGCGTTGGAATCATTTGATGAGCCTATTGTGCTGATTGCCGGTGGCAGAGCCAAGGGGGGAGATTACTCCACTGTAGCCAGACTGATGGCCAATAAGGTCAAAGACCTGGTTTTACTGGGAGAAGCGAAAGAACTCATTAAAACGGCAGTAATGGATTATGGCTTTCAGAATATACATGAGGTAGAAGATTTAGTCGCCGCTGTTACTATGGCTAACGAATTAGCTGTTGCCGGGGATATTGTTTTACTATCCCCGGCCTGTGCAAGCTGGGATATGTTCCCGAGTTATGAGCATCGGGGCGATTTATTTTGTGAACAGGTAGCTAAAATAATCGAAAGAGATAATAAGCTGGCGTGATTTAAAGGGGGGCTGGGTAGTGAGGCTGAAGAAGGGTCCACCTGACTTTATATTATTTATCACTAGCTTAACGTTATTGGGCATTGGGCTGATTATGGTTTTTAGTTCCAGTGCGGTCACAGCCAATGTTAACTATGGGGATGCCTACTATTTTTTTAAGAAACAGCTGATGTGGGCTATAATTAGTGTTATTGCCCTGGTTATAGTAATGAAACTTAACTTTTTTAAATTAAAGGATTTGGCAATTCCCCTTATGTTAATAGCCGTAGTATGTTTGATACTGGTTGTCACTCCTTTGGGAGTTGATGTGCAAGGCTCCAGCCGCTGGTTTGCCATTGGCCCGATGCGCTTTTCGCCTTCCGAACTGGCCAAAGTAGCCATTGTAATGTTTCTGGCCCGGGCTATGGAAATAAAACTTGCTAAAATATCTTCCTTTACCAAAGGCGTTTTACCCTTTTTAGCAATGCTCGCTATCATCAGTGGATTAATTATGATGCAGCCTGATCTGGGCACTGCCTTTACCATTGCGGGAACAGTATTACTTATGCTCATGATTGCCGGTGCTAAGTGGACTCACATGGGATTAATAACGTTGACCGGAGCAGTGGCGGTGACAGCGGCTATCGTCTTGGAGCCTTATCGCCTGGAGCGAGTTACCGCCTTTATAAACCCCTGGAAGTATGCCAGTGATGAAGGATTCCAGACCATACAATCGCTCTATGCCCTTGGATCGGGGGGGCTGTTTGGTATGGGTCTGGGCAGAAGCCGCCAGAAGTTTTTTTATTTGCCTGAACAGCATACCGATTTTATTTTTGCCATATTGGGTGAGGAGTTGGGTTTCCTTGGTGCCGGCCTGGTGGTAGTCTTGTTTTTGCTTTTTGCCTGGCGAGGGTTTAAAATTGCTATAAATGCCCCCGACAATTTCTCCCGACTTCTGGCCGCTGGACTGACTATAATCATAACATTTCAGGCGGCAATCAATATTGCAGTGGTATCAGGTGCGTTGCCGGTTACGGGGATAACCCTTCCTTTTATCAGTTATGGTGGAACGTCATTGCTTTTCACCATGATAATGGTAGGATTATTATTGAATATTTCGAGATATAGCTCGCAGGAATGAGGGATAGAAAATGAAAATAATACTTACCGGGGGAGGAACAGGCGGACATATTTATCCCGCCCTGGCAATTGCCAGTGAAATAAAAAGACGGATTCCTGCGGTAGAACTTTTATACATAGGTACTTTAAAAGGATTAGAGAGTAAAATAGTACCCCAGAACGGAATTAACTTTAAAACCATAGATATAACCGGTATAGATCGATCCTCCATGCTCAAATCAGGTAAAACCCTTATCAAATTTCCTTTCAGTTTCTTTCAGGCGCGTGATCTTATCAAGGAATTTAAACCGGATATCATAGTGGGAACAGGAGGATATGTGTCCTTCCCTGTCGTCCTGGCCGGGACTTTTATGGATGTGAGGACCGTTATCCACGAACAGAATGCGATCCCAGGATTAGCTAATCGTAATCTCGCTCGCAGGGTGGATTCCGTATTATTGACTTTTGCGGAGGCCGGCCAATATTTAGAGGCAGGAAACATTAAAGTCACCGGTTTACCGGTACGTCCAGAAATATTAGAAGTGAAACGGAGAATAATCCGTCTTGCGACCGATAAAGACAAATTTGCCTTGCTGGCTTTTGGAGGCAGTCTGGGTTCCAACAGTATCAATCAGGCTATGTTAGCCATAATAGAACGATATCGGAATGAAGATATAAATATCACTTGGATTACTGGCCAGGCCGGATATGAAGATATGAAGCATGCACTGCATAAAAAGGTGGATACAAAATCTTTGATTTGCAGTTTAAATATGGTTCCCTATATGTATAATATTGAAGAGGCCCTGGTGGTGGCAGACCTGGCTGTTTGCAGAGCTGGAGCCAGTACTGTATGTGAACTCCAGTTACTGGGATTACCGGGCATATTAGTCCCGTATCCTTATGCAGCTGAAAATCATCAAGAGAAAAATGCCCGGGCTCTGGTCGCAAAAGGAGCGGCCGAAATAGTTATCGATGAATTCCTGGACGGGGATAGTCTCTATAAATTGATTGAGAAATTTAGAAACGATCGTTCCAGGCTGCAGGAAATGGGGAAGAATATGTTAAGAGAGGCCAGACCTAACGCTTTAAGTGATATCGTAGATGAAATTCTGGGCCAACAATAATGAAAACATTTTCGAGTACTTATACAGGACAAGCTTCTATACGTTATGTAACCACTTTTGTTAATTGTGCATACTATAGAGTGTATCCATGGTATCAATATAGAACAAAGGAGATGAGGAAATGACTGCGAAATCAGGGCAATGGGTTCATATGGTAGGAATAGCTGGAGCTGGTATGAGCGGAATCGCCAGAGTGCTCCGTGAACAGGGTGTCCAGGTTAGCGGTTCCGACCTGCAGACAAATGGCATTACCAGCCAACTAGAAAACATAGGAGTGCAGGTCTATTCTGGTCATACCCCCTCCAATTTGAATGAAGGGGTTGATTTAGTAGTCATCTCCTCAGCCATACCGGCAGATAACATCGAAGTGCAAACAGCTTTGGCCCAGAAAATTCCCGTGATTAAGAGGGGGCAGATGCTGGCCCGTATGGTAAACTCCCATCTGGGGTTAGCGGTGGCAGGTGCACATGGTAAAACAACTACTACCTCTATGCTTTATTCCGCCCTGGTAGGCTCCGGTCTTGATCCCACCCTGATCGTGGGAGGGGAGATTCAAGGGACAGAGCTTAATGCCCGGCTGGGCCAAAACGATTATTTTGTGGTTGAAGCCGATGAAAGTGATGCGTCCTTCCTGGATATAAAACCATATGTGGCTATAGTTACCAACATTGAAAATGATCATCTGGATTTCTATGAGTCCATGGAGCGAATCCAGGATGCATTTTGTCAGTTCTTAAATCAGGTGGCACCGACTGGGTTTGCATTGCTCTACGGAGGAGATCAACATGTGCAGAGTATAATTGGATGCCTGTCAACCAGGACTCTTATTTATGGTGAAGACAGCAGCTTCGATTATTATCTTGAGAATTGGAAACCAATTGGAATGGGTTCTGTATTCGATGTATATCACCACAAGAAATATCTGGGACAAATCCAGCTATCGATCCCTGGCAAACACAACGCGTTAAATGCTCTGGCCTCCATAGCTGCCGCTATGGAATTAGGGCAGGATTTCAATAAGGTGAAAGAGGCATTGAAAAGTTTCCCGGGAGCCAAGCGGCGCTTTCAGGTAGTTGCTTCTTTACAGGGAATTACTATTGTAGATGATTACGCGCATCATCCAACTGAAATTAAAGCTACTATAGAGGCCGCTCAGCAATTTCATCAGGGACGACTGATAGTTGTCTTTCAGCCGCATCGCTATTCACGCACCAAATTATTGTTTGAACAGTTTGGCGCATCGTTTCTAAAAGCTGATCAGGTTGTTATCACTGATATTTACTCGGCGGGAGAAAAACCTATTGTGAACGTTACGGGGGAATTAGTCTACCAGGCAGCCATAAATGCCGGGTGCAATGCAGTATATATTAAAACGCTGGATGACGTGGAAGGATTTATCTTTGAGGGCTTGCAGGATGACGACCTGATCATAACCATGGGTGCTGGAGACGTATGGAAATTAGGAGTTAGGTTAGCTAAAAGGATTTCAACATCAATCCCGGTGGCATAATCCTGGCGGAGGTGTTATTTTGGAAAAATTACTGGTGAGGGGCGGAACTGCCTTAAAAGGACAGGTAGAAATCAGCGGTTCCAAGAACGCTATTCTCCCCATTATGGCTGCCAGTTTAATGAGTTCAGGCGAAGTTATCTTAAACGGAGTACCTGAATTGGAGGACATAAGTGTTATGTCTGAAGCATTAACTATACTTGGAGCAAAAGTTAAACGGGAAAAAAATGTGCTGGTTATTGACGGAAGGCTGGTTAATAGTTGTGAACTCCCCGATCATGTCTCACGTCGCATGAGGGCCTCCAATCTGGTGATGGGGCCTCTGTTGGGCCGCTTCAAGCATACTCGGGTGGCCTATCCAGGTGGATGCGCAATAGGTTCGCGGCCTATGGATCTCCATATTAAAGGATTTAGAAGTATGGGCTATGAAATATCTGAAGAGCATGGCTTGATGATAGGTAAGGCGGTATCTGCAAGGGGTAAAGAGATTATGCTGGATGTACCCAGTGTGGGCGCCACGGAGAACATTATGATGGCGGCCGCCATGACCATGGGAACCACTATTATTAGGAATGCCGCCCGGGAGCCCGAAATTGTTGATCTGCAGAATTTCCTGAACCGAATGGGAGCCCGGATTAAAGGTGCCGGTCTGGACACTATACGCATTGAAGGAGTTGAAGTGCTGGGCAGTGTGGAGCACACCGTAATCCCTGACCGCATTGAAGCAGGTACCTTTATGGTCGCGGCTGCAATTAGCCGGGGTGATGTATGGATAGAGAATGTGGTACCCGAACATCTGCAGCCCCTGATTGCCAAACTAAATGAAGTAGGGGTAGAGATCATGCCCTGGTCAGGTGGCATCAGGGTATTGGGCAACCATTGCTACCGACCAACCGATATTAAGACCATGCCTTATCCAGGGTTTCCTACTGATATGCAAGCTCAGATGATGACGCTCCTGGCCAGCATTGAAGGCACCAGCGTAATAGTGGAGACTATTTTTGAAAATCGTTTCATGCATGTGCCCGAACTTCGCCGCATGGGAGCAGATATTAAAGTAGAAGGACGGGTAGCTATTATAAAGGGTAATAGTGACTGGGAAGGTGCATCAGTGGAATCTCCAGACCTAAGAGCTGGAGCCGCCCTTATACTGGCCGCTATATACGCAAAGGGTGAGACCAGGATTGGAAGATTGGAACATGTAGATAGAGGCTACGAAAAAATTCATGAGAAGCTCAGGAAATTAGGCGCGGAAGTGGAAAGAATATCGGTATTATAACCGAGACCCAACTGTGACCAAAGCCTGCCTTTATTTAATAAGCCCGTCTTAACGAACGTACTCAGGTGCGGTTCAATCACGGGCTTTTCTCATATTTTTAACACCCTTCGATTATCAATGGGCAGATTACCGGGTTGGCCGGTAAAAATAACGGTGCAATTAAAAAACGAAATCTATCTTGTTCCCTTCAATAGAATGCAATTGTCTGTTATAATTTGCACTATAAATGTTAGGTTTGGATAGGATGGAAGGGGAATTTGTGAGCCGAAATAAATTTGTTTTCAAATTCAGAATAATACTGCTGATTTTTACCATGCTTGTATCCGCTTACCTGTTTATACACAGTTCTGTTTTCAACTTGACTCAACTTGAAGTGGTTGGTAATGATAAGGTGTCAAAGGAGGAAATTATAGCGCTGTCAGGATTGGCACCCGGGATTAACATTTTCGAGTTTGACGAGGTTAATTGTGCCCAAGCCATTGAAGTTCACCCCATGATCAAGAACGCCGAAATTGAACGTAAATTGACTCAAACGGTCTCAATCAAGATAGATGAGAGGCAGGTTTGGGCCCTGATTCCCTATGATAATCTATTCTTATGTATTGATGATACCGGGGTCTGTTTTGATAAACTAAATTATGGACCTATTGATAAAGATTTAATTATTACTATAGAAACCATGCCAGAACGTGTTAATTTGGGACAGGCGGTCAACACTCAGGCGACTGATATGATCAGGCAGGTTTGGGAGGCAATTCCTCCCGAGGAGCAGCAGACAATATCCCAAATCCATTATCAGAACCAGGATAACACCATAAAAATATATACGATTAAAGGAACGGAAGTTCGGTTTGGCAATTTAGAGAGACTGGATGAAAAGGTCAGAATATTTACTCAGGTCATTCAGATAGAAAACGAGTTAGAGGGTAAGGATGTTCTGGAATATGTTGATATCCGCTATAAAGGCGAACCAGTCCTTAAAATAAAGGATTAGAAGGTGACAAAAATGCGCAGCAGTACCAGTGGAAAAATTTCAATTATGGTCATATGTCTGATCGTCGGAATAATGCTTTCGGTTCAATTCAAGACCTCGGAAAGTTATGGTCCCAACTTGAGTACGACCCGAGTTGAAGAATTGGCGGCCAAGAATATTATTCTTACCCAAGAAAATGATAGTCTGGCCAGCGAAGTGGTTTCTTTGCGGGAGAAATTAACCAATGTGAGCAGTGAGAGCCAGTTAACCGCGGATTTGCAGGGAGAACTCAGAAAGGCCAATATGGCGGCTGGGCTAACCCCGGTTACTGGTCCGGGAATTATTGTGACATTAAATGACAGCCTGCACGTGGTGCAGCCGGGTGAGGATCCCAATGCCTATATAGTACACGACACCGACATTTTAACTATTGTTAACGAGATTAAGGCCTCGGGCGCAGAAGCAATAGCCGTTAATGGCCAGCGTATTACTGCCATGTCGGAAATCCGCTGTGCAGGAACCACCATTCTGGTAAA
>Ga0265294_10005460_pt1 | contig 15503 bp, 13 predicted proteins | sample MunlanPumphouse3_FD_192504 | JGI IMG/M metagenome (GOLD analysis project Ga0265294, IMG submission 192504) | Groundwater microbial communities from a municipal landfill in Southern Ontario, Canada - Pumphouse #3 | ecosystem: Environmental > Aquatic > Deep subsurface > Groundwater | place...
ATTATATTAGTTATAATAGGAGTGTCAATATTTAGGTATAATTTGTGTAAAAATTGGTCACATACTTTCTAGCCTTAGGCCATTAAACTAAGGACTATCTGCTTAATAATAAAATTAGTTATAAATTTAAAATTAAGCTCATAATTATACCTAATTTTTCTTTATAAGGAGGAAATAATTATTTTATGAAGAAAAATATTTCAAAACTTTTGTTTGTTGCTGCTTCTACTTGTTTATTAGCTGGCGTTGTTAGTTGTGGTAATGGTGGTGATACTCCAGATACTCCTAAAGATACTTATAAAGTAGCTATGGTTACTGATTATGGCGATATTACCGATCAATCATTTAACCAAGCAACTTATGAAGGTTGTAAAGAATGGTGTGATGCTAATAGTACCGCTTTCACTTATAAGAAACCTGCTGATAACACAACAGCTTCTAGAGTTCAATCTGTTGATGCAGCTATTGAAGAAGGATATAACGTTATTGTTATGCCTGGTTATGCTTTCGCTGAAACTATCGAAGAAGTTGCAACAGCCAACGCTGATGTAAAATTCATTGCCCTTGATGTTGCAAAAGGCGATTTACTTGCTGCGCACTTTGGTGCTGCTTATGATTACAATCCTGATAATGAAAAATGGTCAAGTTACACCTTACCATCAAATGTTTATTGTGCAGTTTATCAAGAAGAATTATGTGGATATATGGCTGGTTATGCAGCCGTTAAAGAAGGATATACAAAACTTGCATTCTTAGGTGGTATGTCTGTTCCTGCAGTTGTTAGATATGGTTATGGATATATTCAAGGTGCTGATGCTGCTGCTGGAGGTGCTGCTATTGAAATAAAGCATGCATATGGTAACCAATTCTTTGGTGATGCCGATATTAAAGCTCGTACAGATACATGGTATGCTGCTGGTACTCAAGTAACCTTCGCTTGTGGTGGTGGTATTTATACTTCTGCTTGTGAAAGCGCTAAAGCTGTTGGTGGCAAAATTATTGGTGTTGATGTTGATCAATCTTATACCATTAATAAAGCTTATGGTGATGGAATGTGCATTACATCAGCAACAAAAGGTTTAGCTCCATCTGTTAAGGCTAAATTAAATGCTGTTATAAAAGATGGAAAATGGGAATCAAAAATTGAAAATTTAGGCTTGGTTTCAGGTACTGATGTTGATAGTAATTATGTACAATTACCAACTGCTTCTTGGTCAATGACTAAATTTACACTTAGTGATTATAAAGCACTCGTTGCTAAGATGTATGCTGGAACAATTACAGTTTCAAATGCTATTGATGCTGCTCCAACTGTTAGTTCGACTACTAAAGTAGATTATCAAGGTAATATTAAGTAGTCAGTTTTTAATTGAAAAAGGGAGGTTTTAAGCCTTCCTTTTTCATAAGTATAATGTAATATGCATAGTAATTTATGCTGAGGGAGAGTTCTTTATGGAAGACAAATACGTAATTGAAATGCTTCACATTACAAAAAAGTTTCCTGGAATTGTAGCAAACGAGGATATAAGTTTGCAATTAAAAAAAGGGGAAATCCATGCCCTACTTGGTGAAAATGGTGCTGGAAAATCCACTCTCATGAGTGTACTTTTTGGTCTTTATACCCCCGAGGAAGGTATCATTAAAAAAGATGGTAAGGTTGTTAGTATTAAAAATCCAAACGAAGCTACTTCGCTTCATATTGGAATGGTTCACCAACATTTTAAATTAGTTGGAGTTTTCAGCGTATTAGACAATATTATTTTAGGAGCGGAGACCACTAAATATGGTTATTTAGATCGTAATGCTGCTCGTACTAGAGTTAAAGAACTTTCTAAAAGATATGGACTTTTTATTGATATCGAAGCAAAAATTGAAGATATTACAGTAGGAATGCAACAAAGAGTTGAAATTCTTAAGATGTTATATCGAGATAACGATATATTAATTTTTGATGAGCCTACTGCTGTTTTAACCCCGCAAGAAATCGATGAGTTAATGCAAATTATGAAAAACCTCGCTCATGAAGGCAAATCCATTCTTTTTATTACTCATAAACTTGATGAAATCATGGCGGTTGCCGACCGTTGTACCATTTTACGTAAAGGAAGACTAGTTGGAGTTGTTAATGTAAAAGACACAAACAAAGAAGAACTTTCTAAAATGATGGTTGGTCGTAAAGTTCAACTCGTTGTTCAAAAAGACAAATGTAAAACCGGTGATACATTAATGAAAGTTGATAATTTATGCATGACTGATAAAATCCATCATATCTTATCGGTTAATAACGTTTCATTTGATATTAAGCGGGGAGAAATACTTTGTATAGCGGGAATTGATGGCAATGGTCAAACAGATTTAATCTATGGGATAACTGGAATTGATAAAATTAAATCGGGAAAAGTTTTCTTGAAAGGGACTGATATTGCTAATTTACAAATTAGAAAACGTAATTTGCTTGGTATGTCACATATTCCTGAGGATCGTCAAAAATATGGTTTGATATTAGATTATTCTCTTGAAAATAATCTTATCATGGAGAGTTATTTTACTCCAAAATTTGAAAAATTTGGTTTTTTACGTAAAAAAAATATTCGAAAATACGCTTTAAAACTTATTGATGAATATGATATTCGTTCTGGGCAAGGGGCAATTACGAAAGTTCGAAGCATGTCTGGTGGAAATCAACAAAAAGCTATTATAGCTCGTGAGTTAGATCGTAATGCTGATTTGCTTGTTGCAGTTCAACCAACTAGAGGACTTGATGTTGGTGCTATTGAAGGAATTCATAAGCAACTCATTAAAGAGAGAGATGAGGGCAAGGCTGTTTTACTTGTATCTCTTGAGCTTGATGAAGTTTTAAGTTTATCAGATAGAATCCTTGTGATGCACAAAGGAGAAATTGTTGGTGAATTTGATCCAAAGAAAACCACTCGTCAAGAACTTGGATTATATATGGCTGGTGCAAAACGTGATTATGTTAAATTTCCAACAAGAGAGGTAAATGAAAATGGAAAATAAAAAATGCGTTTCTCCTAAGAAGGATAATTTTTTTCTTAGAGCTCTTAAGTTGGAAGGTGTTCAATCAGTTTTAGCTTCAATTGTTTGCATAATTATTGGTTTACTTATTGGTTATATTGTTTTGCTTTGTATTAATCCTGGTGGAGCTTGGGATGGAATTATGACTATTATTAAAAATTTCATGGGTTTTACTAAAACAAGTTTGAGGCTTAAATATCTTGGCCAAACATTAGCAAATACAGCTCCGTTAATCATGACTGGTTTATCAATTTTATTTGCTTATAAAGCCGGTTTATTTAATATTGGTGCTGCCGGTCAATATACTGTTGGGGCTTGTGCTTGTTTATATGCGGGTATGGTGTGGAATCTTCCATGGTATCTTTGCATGATTTGTGCAATTATTGCTGGTGGAATTTGGGGTGCTTTAGTCGGATTCTTTAAGGCTTACTTAAATGTTAATGAAGTTATTTCAGCGATTATGCTTAACTGGATTGGTTTATATTTGACCAATATCATTATTACTGGTTCTTCTGCTTGGGACACGACTAAACACGAGACCTTTCCATTATCGAATTATGCAAACGCATTATTACCAAATTTAGGTTTGGATAATGTTTTTGGTGGTAGTAAGTATGTTACAATTGCTATCTTTATAGCTATATTGTTTGCTGTAATTATTATGTTAGTTTTGAATTTAACAACTTTTGGTTACGAACTCAAGGCTACTGGTTTTAATAAGAATGCTGCAAAATATTGCGGGATGAAAGAAAAAAGAAATATAATTCTTACTATGTTCATTTCTGGGGGTCTTGCTGGTTTAGGAGCATCACTTTATTATCAAACAGGTATTCAACCTTGGTACGCTAATTCAACTGTTCCTGCAATGGGATTTACTGGAATTAGTGCTTCGTTCTTAGGTGGACTAAATCCAATCGGAACAATTTTCTCAGCTTATGTTATTACTCATATTAATAGTGCTGGAGCTCAACTTGATACCGCTTATTATAGTGCTCAAATTAGTGATTTAATTAGCGCAATAATTATTTATTTATGTGCTTTTGTTGGCTTTTTCAAGATGTACCTTGTTAAAATTCTTAATAAAGACAATCTTCAAAGCAAAAGTTTTAAAAGAAATAAAACGCCGTCTGATTCGTCGAATCAAGGAGGTAAATAATTATGGATATGGTAGCAATTATCGTTCAATACACGCTTGTATTTGCATCAGTTTTAGCTATTGTTGCATTGGGCGGGATGTTTAGTGAACGTAGTGGTGTTATTAATTTAGGCCTTGAAGGAACGATGGTTATTGGTGCCCTTGGAGGTGCTCTAGCAATGAGATATCTTCCTTCTGATTTGAATGGGGTATTAGTAGTTTTTATTGTTATATTAATAAGTATTTTATCTGGAGTTGTTTATTCATTGTTGCTTAGTTTAGCAACAATTACATTTAAAGCAGACCAAACTATAACTGGTACTGCCTTAAATATTTTAGCTCCTGCACTTGCAACAGTAGTTGTTAAAGCAATTACACTTAATGAAGATGGTAAAGCTACTCCAAAACTTGATTATACTAGTTTGCAAGATAACTTTGTATTCAAGATGGGAGACGTTAATGTTTCATGGATTATTCCTACAATTTTAATTCTCGTTGCAACTATAATTTTGCTCTTTGCTTTTAAAAACAAAGATAAAAAACAAAAGAAAGTTGGTTTTATTATTTCTGGGATAATTGCTTTTGTTGGTGTTGTTCTTGCAATATTATTTGGTACTAAAGTTTTAGGGGTGATAACTTTTGATTGGGGATTATTCATTCTTTTATTGGGTGTTGGGTTATTTGAACTTGCTAAGATTTTATTATCTATTAAAAAGAAAGAAAAAGTTAAAACTAAATCGATTATTATGACGGTTGTTTTCTTTGCGTCAGCTATACTTGTATTAGTTCTAATTCTTATTGGATTCCTTTCTTTACTTACAATGAATTGGTTCATTCCATTAATGATCGTTCTTGTCTGTATTTCATATTATGTTATCTACAATACTAAATTTGGACTTAGATTAATGTCTTGTGGAGAAAATCCTGCAGCTGCTGATGCGGTTGGGATTAACGTTATAAAGATGCGATATATTGGTGTTATAATTTCAGGATGTTTAGCTGGAATTGGTGGTATAGCTTTTATTGCAAGCGTTAACTCATCATGGTCGTTTGATGTTGGTGTTAGTGGGTTTGGATTTTTAGCTCTTGCAGTTATGATTTTTGGTCAATGGAAACCAATAAATATCATGCTTGGTGCTATTTTATTCGGTTTCTTTAGGGCGATTGGTTTAACTTATGTTGAAATTCCATTTTTGAATAATATGAATCTTAACTCGACATGGTATGCCATGCTTCCTTATATTGTTTGTTTAATTGTCCTAGCGTTTACATCAAAGAAATCTAGAGCTCCAAAGTCAGAAGGTATACCTTATGATAAGAGCGCAAGATAGCACAAACTTTCGTTTATATTTTGATTAATGTTTTGAAGCAATAATTATTTAAATATAGAGATCCTACGATCTCTATATTTTTCTTTATATTTTAGGAATTTAGATTAAAATATTAAATATGGAAATATTATTAGCAACTTCAAAAAATATCAATCGAATCTTAAAAATTTATGAGAGTGCCAAAAAGTTTATGGAAAGCGAACATAATCATCAATGGCATGCTGGGTATCCTGGTTTTAAGATGGTCAAAGCAGAGATTAAAAAGAAAGAATTATATGTAATAAAAGACAAAGACGTAATAGTTGGCGTATTTGCATTTATTATTGGTGTTGATCATACCTATTTAAAAATTGATGGTGCCTGGCTTAATGATGAACCATATGGAACAATTCATAGATTAGCAAAGATTGGCGAAGCAAAAGGAATTTTAGAAGCGGCATTAAATTTCTGTTTAACAAAAGTAGATAATATTAGAATTGATACTAAAGACACTAACATTTCAATGAATAATAAATTATTATCTATTGGTTTTAAACGAACTGGGATAATTAAAATTGATAATGGTGAAGACAGAATTGCATATCAATTTGTAAAGGAAGGAAAAAAATAATATGTATTGTCATAATTGTGGAAAAGAAGTTCCTGACGATGCAAAATTTTGTCCTAATTGTGGTGTAGATCTTTCGTCTATTACTAAAAAAGATGATGTTTACCCTATAAGCGATGAGCATCCTTATGTTAATAACGAAAACAATAATTCAAGCGTATTTAATAATGGAAAAAGTAAAGGAGCAAATAACTTTTCAATTATAGGTTTTATTTTTTCTTTTATTTTACCAGTCTTTGGTTTAATTTTTTCAATTATTGGATTAAATAATGATAAAAAAGAAAATAAAAATAGAAATGGTTTTGCCATTGCTGGAATAATAATTTCATCAATATGGATCATCATTTATTTAATGGCTTTTATTTTGCGATATGTTCAATTATAGGGTATTTTGCCGTGTGGATTGTTAAATATAATAAAATTAAAACGCGTGGTGCATATGTGCATCACGCGTTATTTTATTAAAGCTTAATCTTTTTATCTTCAATTTGACTTTTATAAGTTGATATTTGTGAATCAACATCAAGTTCTTTGAATTGATTCATATAAAGTTCGTAATAATAGCCTTTTTTATTCATTAAGTTAACGTGATTACCATCTTCAATAATCTTACCATCTTTCATAACAATGATACGGTCACAATCAACAATAGTTGATAATCTATGAGCAATGATAATAGACGTTCTGCCAGCAAGCATTTTGTTTACCGATTTTTGAATGACCGCTTCAGTTTCGGTATCGATTGAAGAAGTAGCTTCATCAAGAATCAATATTGCGGGATTTCGTACAAGAGCACGGGCAAAAGAGATTAATTGTTTTTGACCTTGAGACAATTCATCACCTGAGTCTTTAAGAATAGTGTTGTAGCCATCCTTTAATGTCATGATGAAATTGTGGACATCAAGTTTTTTACAAACATCAATAATCTCTTCGTCAGAAGCATCATGTTTTCCATATTTAATATTATCTTTTACACTACCCTTGAAGATGAATGGACTTTGTTGAACGTAACCAATGTTACTTCGAATCCAACCAACAGATCTTTGCTTATAATTAACGCCATCAATAAGAATCTCTCCAGTTGTTGGTTCGTAGAATCTACAAAGTAAATTGACTGTAGTGGATTTCCCAGAACCAGTTTCACCAACAATAGCACAAGAAGTACCTTTTCTAATATCGAGATTCATGTCATGAATAACTTCTAAACCATTATTGTAGGAGAAGCAAACATGGTTAAATGTAATGTTTCCTTCTAGTTTTTCAAAATTCTCTGTTTTGTTATGAAATAAATCACCATATTTATTAATAACTTCTGGAGTATCAACAAGAGATGGCTTTGTATTTATTAAACTAAAAATCTTTTCAACACTAGCTTGGGTTGCCATTAAATCACTAATGATTTCGCTAAATTCACTGATAGGATTATAGATGCTGCCAACAAAACCAAGGAAAATAATAAATGTTCCTATATTATAAGTGACACTATCTTTTACACCAAATAACGGGAATACAATAATAATAATTGCAGTTGTTAAAGTGCTTAAAAAATTAATTGATGGATAATAAGGAGCGCTTACATTTCCAGCTTTAAATCTCTTTTTACGGACATCTTCGGTTGTATCATCACATTCTTTATATATGGTTTCTTCAATAGCCATAGTTTTAATAGTTTTGTTACCATTAATACATTCAGCAAGCCAACGAACAAAATTACTGTATGCATTTCTAGCAATACGATGGTGTTTTAAAATTGTTTTTTCAAAGAATAAAGTTAAAACAGCAATAATAGGGGTAGTTGCAAGAATGATTAAGGATAACTTCCAATCAGTAACAAACATTGTTATAAGTGTAAATAATAAATCCATTGAAATCCAAAAAACTCTAAGAACACTATATGACATTACATCCCCAATACTTGCAGCATCGTTTTGTAAACGTGCAATTAACCAACCGGATGGTGTTTTGTCATAGTAACTAAAGGACAATTCTTGAATTCGCTTAAATGCATCACGTCTCAAACTGGTCATAATTGTCATTTCAAAATAATTCATTGTAAAGAAAGTAACAAAAATACAAACACTTCTAAAAACTATCATGCAAGCATATAGAATTACAAAATTCATAAATGTTAAAGAAAAATGGAATCCTAGAATATTTGCATGTAAAATGACATCAAAGACCGAAGGCTCCATTGCAAAATCGAAAGCAGCATTAGTTAATGCATAATTCATAGAAGGAATAAAAGAAGAATCAAAGAACGATGTTCCGACCATACTTAAAAAGATTAATATAATTAATTTCCAATGTGGTACTAAATATCTAAATGCATCTTTCCATGCATGTAGATCAACCTTTTCTATTTTATCTTCTTCTTGAAATACTTCGCTTGCCATAATTTACACCATTTTTGTTTGAATATCATATATTCGTTTATAAAGTCCATCTTGTTTTACTAAATCATCATGTTTGCCCATTTCGCTAATAACTCCATTCTCTAATACAATAATTAAATCAGCATCGCGAGCAGTGGAGATTCTATGAGTAATAATGAAAGTAGTAGATTTCTTTTTTGCTTCTTGTAAAGATTGTCGTATTTGATAATCGGTTTCCGTATCAACTGCACTTAAGCTATCATCAAAAACAATAACTGGGGCACCAGTAATAATTGTTCTAGCGATTGCGACACGTTGTTTTTGACCACCAGACAAGGTGGTTCCTCTTTCACCAACTGGAGTTTTATATCCATTTTTAAATTGTAAAATATTGTCGTGAATATGACTTATTCTCGAAGCATATTCTACATCATCATTGGTTGCTTGAGGTTTAGCAATCTTAATATTATCTTCAATTGTTTTGCTGAAGAGGAATGGATCTTGAAGAACTGTAGAGACCTGACTTCTTAAATAATGTCTTTGAAGATCTTTAATGTTATAGCCATCAAGGAAAATATCTCCTGATGAACAGTCATAAAGTCTTGTTAATAAGAAAGCAAGAGTGGTTTTTCCACAACCTGTTTTCCCCATAATTGCAACTGTTTGCCCTGCGTTAACTTTAAAACTTATGTTTTTGAGCATTGGTTCTTTAGCGTCACAAAACATAAACGAAACATTTTTAAATTCAACATCACCTTTGATTTCAGGTGTAATTCCAGAATATAAATCTTCCATTGGTTCATCTAAAATCATATTGATTCTTTCAAGCGAAGCGTTTGCACGAGCTAAATTAGATAATATCGTTGCTAAATCTCGAATTGGCCAGACCATCATATTTGTGAAAGTAAACGAGACATAAAATGTTCCAAGTGAAATTCCATTTGGATCACCTTTACTCCCTAAATAATAAAGATAAAAACCATACATTGTTGTTAAAGCAATTTGACTAAAAACAAAAATATCACTACTGGAATAGAAGAAAGCACTTAATTTGCGCCAATGCATATATTTATCTCGGTAATCCGTGATATATTTTTCAAAATCTTCAATTTCGAATTCTTCATTATTAAAAGCTTTTACAAGACGTACAGAGCTTAGATTTTCTTCAATTTTTCCCGACATATCAGATTCACTATCATCAGTAATTTTGTATCGTCTTCTAACTTCTTTAATAAGGAAGAAAGAGTAAATAAACATCAGTGGCATGAGTGCAAGTGACACTAAAGCGATTTTTATATTTGTAATCGATAGCAAAATAAATGAAAAGGCAACGATATAAACGGTATACATTATCATGTGCATATCTTGCGCAATGAATCTTCTAAAAACCTCTTCATCACGAGTTGCTGCTTGTAAGATATCACCTGTTGGCATTGATTTGATGACGTTATATGGTAGTCGTTCAATATGGAAAAATAATTCTGATTGCATGTTTTTGCTAAACTTGCTACTAAAGTAACTTCTCATGATTAAACGAGTCATTAAAAAAAGCATATTAACAAGAGTAAAACATAATAAAATTATTGCAAAAATCCATATGTTTGAGGATAAGAAAGTAATACCACCAAAAGTGTTGATAAACCATTCCTCAATGATGTTGTTTGCGCCATTAGAGGTGATTAACATTTCCATTGTTATTGGGGAATTATAGGTTAAACCATTTTTATTTTGTGTAGTTAAAATATCAATTAAGACCTTGCTACCATATGTTGAAAGTAATGAAACAAAGACAGTAAAAAGTAAAATTACAAAATATGTAAAATAAACAAACTTACATCCTTTAAGATAAATCTTCATTGCTTTGTTAAATTTAGTCATAATCTATATTTTATCAAAATAGATATTAAAGTAAATATGATAAGAGTTTTATTTATGATATTATATTTACATGAAATTAGATGACAAAAATGTAAGTCAAAAAGATATCTACACTCTAAAAGAAGATGATAAAAAAGAAGAGCCAAAAGAAACTAACAAAGATAAAAAGAAAAAGAAGTGGAAATACTTTTTTTACCTCGCTTTTATTTTAATTGTTACTGGTGTTGTTTTAGCTGTTTCTTTAACGCAAGGAAATACTGCGGAACAAATTTATATTTTGTTTCAAGAAATGAATTGGAAGTATTTTGCTATTTTATGTACGGCAATTGTATTTAATTTTTTCCTTTGTTCTTTTATTTTGTGGCTTTATGTGAAACTTTATAGCAAGCATTATAAATTCCATCAAGCAACAGCCAACCAAGCAATCGGTACTTTTTATAATGGAGTTACTCCAGGATCAAGCGGCGGTCAAGTCGCTCAAATTTATACCTTTAATAAACAAGGTGTAACAATTAGCAATGCTGCAAGTGTTATGGTTATGTCTTACATTGTCTATCAATGTTGTTTAATTATTATGGGAATTATTAGTGTTGCAACCCATGCAAAAGATTTCTTAAGTTTTCAAACGATTGATATAACAATTAATGGTGCAGTTATTCCTATTCCAATCACAATTTTTATTGTTTTAGGTTTTGCTCTTAACGTTTTAGTAATTGTCCTTTTAATGTTTATGTCAACATCTAATAGATTTCAATCATTTGTTTGTGGAAAGGGAATTAATTTTTTAGCAAAGATTCATCTTGTTAAACATCCAGATGAAACAAGACTTAATGTGCAAACACAAGTTGAAAACTTTAGAGTTGAATTTAGGCGTCTTCAATCTAATATTCCTTTTACTATTTTAGTATCAGTGCTAACTTTTATTTCATTAATTATTACTGATTCTTATCCATTTTATTGTGGTTTAGCATTAAATGGCTTCCAAACCTTTAATACTGCATGGGAAACTGTTGATAAAATATTCTTATCGGTTGTTTACACTAATTTTCATCAAATGATTACTGGTTTAATTCCGCTTCCTGGTTCTAGTGGTATTAGTGAATACATTTTCGTTAAATTATTTGGTAGTTATTTCAATGCTACAAACTTTGCTTCTGAAGGTGGCATCAATGCAGTAATGCTTCTTTGGCGTTTCATGACCTTCCATATCCCATTCTTAATTTGTGGAATTGTTTCTGCAACCTATAAAACTCGTGGTATTCCAAAAGAAGATCGTATCATGCCAACAGATAAAAAAACTTATTATACTATTCAAATGGAAACTTATGATGAACGTAAAGCATCGAGTGATTCGGTGTACAAAGCAAGTATAATTGGTCGTCAAGAAAACTTAGCTAAAAAAATATTTGATAAAAATAACAAAAAAGGTGAAATTCCTAACGATAATGATAGTAAAGGAGATAAAGACAAAAAATGAACATTTGTATTTTTTCTGATACTTACATTCCAGAGGTCAACGGGGTTGCAACAAGTGTTTCTTCGCTTTTTCAATCACTCAAAAAACGTGGACAGAATGTTTACCTTGTTACAACTGGAGATGAAAAAACAGCTGGATATAAAGACCATATTCTAAGAATTAAAGGCTTAGAACTTAAAAAACTTTATGGATATCGAATGACCCCACTTTTTAATCAAGATGCTTTTAAGATTATTGAAGATTTAAAAATTGATGTAATTCATATAAATACACCTTTTTCAATAGGCCAATTTGGATTTACTGTCGCTTCAAAATTAGGGATACCAGTTGTCTATACTTACCATACTATGCTTGAAGACTATACCTATTATGCTACGAAAGGTTATTTTGATCGCTTTTCTAAATGGACAATTCGTGAATTTTCACGATCAGATATGGAAAGATCTACTGAAATTATTGCTCCAAGTGATAAAACCATGAATTATTTAAGAAGCATTAATATCAAAAAGTATATTAACGTTGTTCCAACTGGTTTTGATTTTAGTCGCTTTAAAAACGTGAAAGATAATGATCAGCACGTTTTAGATATTAAAAAGAAATATGATATTGGTGAAGATAAAAAGGTTCTTCTTTGTTTAGGAAGAGTTGCAAAAGAAAAAAGTTTTGATGTGATTTTAAGAGGGTATGCGACTTATTTAGATAAATATCCTGAAAATGATTCAATTATTTTATTTGTTGGTGATGGTCCTCAACTTGAGAGTTTAAAAGAACTTGCTAACAAATTAAAAATCGATAAGCGAATCCGTTTTACAGGTAAAGTAAATGTAAACGAAACTCAATATTATTATCATTGTAGCAATTTATTTTTAAGCGCTTCAATCAGTGAAACTCAAGGGTTAACATTTATGGAAGCTATGGCTTCTTATGTCCCTATTTTTTGCCGATTTGATAATAACTTAGTTGGTATAATTGAGAATAACTCAACCGGTTTTTTCTTTATGGAGGATAATGAATTTGCCGAAAAATTGCACTATATTTTATCGTTAGATAAGGATAAAATGACAGAGATTGAAAATCAAGCATTCAAATCAATTGATAAATTTAGTGAAAAGAATTTTTACGACAATATAATTAATGTATATGAAAGAGCAATTAGAAGAAATTGGTAAAAGCCAAACATTAAGAGGCTTTGTTGTTAAAGGGGACAACGTTGTCCTTGATTTTGGAACTTTTAAATTAAAAATTCTTCCTGAAACTTATGAAGAATTTAAGTTTTATATTGGTCGCGAATACGATAAAGAATTTTTGAAGAATTGTTTGTTGATGAACGAAAAAAATGAAGTTATTCGCTATGTTTTAAATAAAGTTAATAAGCACAATTATTGTGAAAGTGATATTGTTAAAAAAGTTGATAAAAAATTTAGTGATTTTGATAAAAGTTCAATAACTAATGCAATTAGCGATTTAAAACGTGATAAATGCATAAATGACACTGAGTATGTTAATCAATATATGGATTATTTTCTTAGTGGTTGTTATGGGAAATATTATATTATTAACTATTTCAATTTAAAGAAAATTGATTCAAAAATTATATCGAAATTGGTTTTTGATGACGATGTTGAAAAGCAGAAAGCTGAAAGTTATTTTAATCTTATAAAAAACAAGTATGTTTCTAATAATATAGCAAAACAAAAAAAGAAGATTTATGAGCAGTTATTAAAGCGTGGCTTTGATGCAACTATGGCTTTGGACCTTATAAATTCAATAGTTGTTAACCCTGAACGTGAAGAAAAAGCGCTAGTTAAGTCTTATATTAAAGCAAAAAATAAATATAAGGATGTCATTAGCGATCATAATATTAGAACGGATAAAATTATTAGTTATTTGGTATCAGAAGGATATGACTACGACGATATAAAAAGTGTTATGTTGAAAGATGAGAAAGGAGATATTGAAGATGATTAAAGATTTAAAAGACGGGGCTAATGCAAGTGGAGTTTATTTGATTAAGAGTTGTGTAAGGGGAGTTTCTTCTTCATCGAGCGCAAATTCATATTTAAATATTATTCTTCAAGATAAAAGTGGAACAATTGATGCTAAAAAATGGGATGCATCACAAGATGATTTTGAAAAATTTGTTCATGGAACGGTTCTTCGAATTGATGGAACAGCCTATTTATATCGAGATAAACTACAAATTAAAGTTCTTGATGCCTTTATGGTAGATCAAAATGAAATTGATGTTTCAACTCTTATTATTGATTCACCAATTCCTTTAGAGGAACTAGTGAAACAATTTAATTTTTATAAGGATAGTGTAAAAAATGCTGATTGCAAATTGATTCTTGACAGCGTTTTTAAAAAATATTACAAATCATTTATTGATTTTCCAGCAGCTGTGACTTGTCACCATGATTTTTATCATGGTTTAATTTATCATACGGTTTCAATGTGCAATTTAGCTGCTGCAATTTATAAGAATTATCCTGATGTTGATTACGATATTTTAATTAGTGGGTGTTTATTACACGATATTGGCAAAGTAGTTGAATTTAGTGGACCAATTGCAACTAAATACACTCTTGAAGGAAATTTACTTGGCCATATTTCAATTGGTATGGCGATTGTAAAAGAAATCGCCGACGAAAATAAAATTGAAAGCGAAGTACCTTTACTTTTAGAGCACATGATTTTATCTCACCATGGTAAACAAGAGTTTGGTTCGCCAGTTTTACCTGAAACACGTGAAGCTTTACTTCTATCAATGATTGATGAAATGGATAGTAAAATGATGGTTCTTGATAAAGCTTATAAAGATGTTAACGAAGGCGAGACAACTGATAGAATCTTTGCTCTTGATGGACGAACATTCTATAAACCTCATAAACATTAAAAAAATTCTGTCCCATTAAAGGACAGAATTTTTATTTAAGACTATTTTTTAATTTGTCAGCAACTGAAGGAAGATTCACATTTCCATATTTATTCATCTCTAATTTCAAACCATCTGGAGCATCATAACGAGGAATTACATGGACATGAAAATGTTTAACACTTTGTCCAGCAGCTTCGTAACAGTTGGTTAAAATGTTGACGCCTTTTGCACCAAGAGAAGTTATATCAACTTGGCCAATTCTTTGAGCAACATTCATGACTTTGTTCATGATGTCTTTTGGTGTTGATAAAAAACTATCGTAGTGCTCTTTAGAAATTACGAGACAATGTCCATAACTTACAGGGTTAGTGTCTAAAAAAGCCATGACATCATCATCTTCATAAATAATTATAGTGTCGATTTTTTTATCGGCAATTTTACAAAAAATACAATTTGGATCAAATTTCATATATCGTATCTCCTTCCTTATATTATATATACTATTTAAAAAGACCACACTAGGTGGTCTTTAAATTTTTACTAATTTTTGAATAAATCTGGATAAGTTATCTTAAAATAATCGTAAATTGATTGATCATTATAGATGATTTCTAAGTCTTCAATATAATGAGTGAAAGCAGTAGTTTTATAAGTTGTGCCACTTCCGATTGTATAACCAATCTTACGGCTAATCTCTTCTTGCTTTAATCCGCTAGCAGCAGTGTTATCATAAGCGTTTTCACCACCAATAGTTAACTTAGCTTGCGAAGGAGCTTCAAGAACTTCAAC
>Ga0265294_10005462_pt1 | contig 15501 bp, 11 predicted proteins | sample MunlanPumphouse3_FD_192504 | JGI IMG/M metagenome (GOLD analysis project Ga0265294, IMG submission 192504) | Groundwater microbial communities from a municipal landfill in Southern Ontario, Canada - Pumphouse #3 | ecosystem: Environmental > Aquatic > Deep subsurface > Groundwater | place...
GAGCAGAGTACTATCTGTTGACAAATGTGGGTGCTATTGAAGAGACCCCGGCTCAGAACGGTCTTGCTCATTTTCTTGAACATATGGCTCTTAACGGGACAAAAAACCTTCCGGGTAAAATGATGATCAATTATTTTGAAAGTATCGGAGCTAGTTTTGGCAGAAATATAAATGCGTCAACAGGTGTTGAGCAGACTATGTATATGCTTAATAACATTCCTACCGTTCGTCAGGGTATTATTGACACAGCATTATTGATAATGCATGATTACTCTGGTTTTGTTTCAAATGATCCTGAAGAAATAGATAAGGAAAGAGGAGTTATTATTGAAGAGTGGCGTACTCGCAGAACTGCAGACTGGAGAATGTTTGAAAAAGAGATGGCCTATACTTTCAAAGGATCAAAATATGCTACTTGTAACATTATTGGAACCAAAGATAATCTTGAAACATTCCCCGCAAAGGAACTTCAGGATTTTTATGCTACTTGGTATCGCCCTGATTTACAGGCGGTAGTGGTAGTGGGTGATATTGATGTAGATGCTGTTGAATCACAATTGAAAGAGTTATTTAAGGATATTCCTTTACGTGAAAATCCACAGCCAAAGGTGATGAATAAGATTCCAAGTAACGAAGAGCCTATAGTAGGTATAATTACTGATCCTGAAGCAAGCAGCACACAAATATCTATTTGTATGAAGTCTGAACCTCTTCCACGTGAGTATAAAGCATATGGAGTTGGTCTGATGGTAGATTTGATCAATGATCTTGTTTCTTCGATGTTTTATGAGAGACTTAATGATATAGCTCTTCAACCCAATGCTCCTTTTATGGGAGCTCAGGCTTATTTTGCACAAATGACAAATACTATTGATGCATTTAATATGGTTGCAACAAGTAAGGACGGAGAGGCAATGAGAGCATTCAATGCTATGTTGACTGAAATTGAAAAAGTGAAGAGATTCGGTTTTTCTGCTGCTGAATATGACAGGGCAAAAACAAATCTTTTGAGAGATCTTGAAAACTCTGTTTCAAATGCTGAAAGTCGTCAGAATTCAGAACTTATAGGTGGAATAAGAAATGAATTTTTCAGAGGCACTACTGTACTTGATCCTAAATATAGACTAGAACAGACGCAAGGTTATTTGGCCATGTTAACTATAGATCAGATTAACCAGATGCTTGCCACTTCATTTCCTATGAAAAAAGATATCGTAATAACATATCAGGCTCCAGAAAAGGAAGGATTAACTCATCCTACTGAAGCTCAATTTCTTGAAGCACTTACTGCCATACAGACTGCAGAAATTAAGGTAAATGTTGCTGAAGAGGCAAATGAACCTCTTTTGGATGCATCTTTACTAAAAGGATCAAAAGTAAAGAAAGAAACTGAAGGTAAATTCGGATCCACAGAATGGACACTAAAAAACGGAATTAAAGTTATAGTAAAACCTACTGATTATAGAAAAGAAGAAGTACTAGTACGGTTATCTGTTGATGGAGGTAGATCACTTCTTCCTTTGGAAGAGCTTCCTTCTGTAGAAGGTAATGTATTCGCTTCATTTGCATCAGCATCAGGTGTCTCTAAATTTCCTCAAAGTAAATTGTCAAAAATGTTGACCGGTAAAATTGTTTCTGTTACTCCTTTCATTGGAGAGATTCAGAATGGGCTGAATGCATCCTGCTCTCCTAAGGATTTTGAAACCATGATGCAGTTGATGTATTTGTCAGTTACCGATCCTCGTTTTGAAGAGAGTGAATTTGAACCTATTATGGCTCAATTGAATGCAGTTGTACCTAATCTTGTTAAACAACCAAACTTTAAATTGAGTCAGGTTTATTATGATAAGGCTTATAATAATCCTCGTCGTTTGTTTATCTCTCCGGAAATGTTAAAACAAGTATCGATTGCATCTATTGAAAAATCATATAAATCACTTTTTAGCAATATGCAAGGTGCTGTAGTCATTATTACAGGTAATGTGGATAAAGAGGTTATCAAACCTATGATAGAAAAATATTTAGGTTCTCTTCCTGTTGCTCGTAAAGCAAATACCTATGTTGATCATAATATGGAAGTTGTTCCTGGTATGGTAGAAGAAATTTTCGGTTTTGATATGTCCACCCCAAAAACTTCAGTATTAATTGACTATAGTGGTGATGTTAAATATAATCTTGAAAATACAATTTTGATGAGTTCTGTTAAGAATGTATTGGATCTTATTTATACAGAAACCATAAGAGAGCAAGAAGGTGCTTCCTATGGTGTCGGTACAAATTCAAATGTGTCTTATTTGCCTAAACAGAAAGGAGAATTGTTGCTTCAGTTTGATACAGATCCTGAAAAATCAGAAAAAATAATTCAAATGGCAATTGATGGAATAGAAAATTTAGCAAAAAATGGCCCTACTCCTGAACAATTGAATAAGATTAAAGAGAATTTACTTAAGCAAGTTCCTGAATCAAGGATCAGCAATCGTTATTGGTCAAATTGTATCAGTACTTATTATAAAGTCGGTGTTGATTTGGATGCTCAAAAAGAAGCTGTGATTAATTCTATAACTGCAGAAAAAATTCAAAAGTTTGCAACTGATCTTTTATCTCAAGCTAATCGTGTAAAGATTGTCATGAATCCTAACATAAAGTAATATTTTCACTTAATATTGTAGAGGTCCCCGACAAATTGGGGACCTTTTTTATTTTTAAAAACTCTACAAAGCCTCTACAAAGACTAAAAGGCATTTTCTTTAATCCCCCTTATTAAGTTGCTGTTATACAGATATATATATACAATAATAAAGGGAATATGATTTTATCATTTTTTTTATGATTTTCTCTACAAAGGTATGTAGAGTGGATATTTTATATAAATTGCATTATCAAAAAAAACAATAATGTTTTCATTTAAAAAAACAAATCAGGCTGTAGATAATATAGATAAGTTTTTCGATACGATTGATCAGTCATTGCTGGTATTCAAGGCCGGCGTTAAAGATTATCTTTACTCCAATACTGAAGATTTTAATAAAAATCTAGAAACGATCTCCAGACTTGATAGTGAGGCAAGCATACTTCGACGGGAAATAGAGAGTAATTTGTATACGCAATCGGTTCTTGTAAGATTCCGTGGAGATATAATGAGATTGTTGGAAAGTATGAATCATATTATAGATATACTTAATAATAGTCTTTTTCAGTTTGAAATAGAGCTACCTTTTATTCCTTCTGAACTTAATAGCTCTTTTATGAAATTAACCGAACTTTCTACACTTGCAGTAGAATGTGCAATCCCTGCAGCTAAGGCATATTTCAAATCACAAGACACAATCACAGAAAAGATACATAGAGTCTACTTCTATGAAAAGGAGGCGGACAAACAAGCACAAGCGTTGAAAAGAAGAGTTTTTCATGAGATGTCTAACCTTAAACTCAGTGAAAAGTTTCATCTCAGATACTTTGCTCTTCATATTGAGAATTTATCGGATGCAGCCGAAAAAGTTGCAGACCAGTTGTCTGTAATGTCAATTAAAAGAGGAATATAAACATGATTATGCCTGGTGCAATAATAGCATTATCATTAATAGGTTATTGGATGTTGCGGGTGGACTATCCTGTCGCATTTGCTCCTATTATTGCCGGCAGCGCATTAAAAAAGAAAAGTTTCAAATTAGGAATGCTAATTGTGACTATTGCTACATTGCTTCTTGTTTCCTTGAATTATATTCCATCAATTAAGTTTGAACAGTACCTCGGAATATCCGAAGTAGTTCTATTTGTAGCTGTGGCCGTAGCATTTGGGGTAGAAGTAATTACTTATAAGATAAGTAAATTTCCTCCCATTTGCTACTCTTTTATGGGTGCTTTGATGGGATGTCAGCTTTTTATTACCGGTTCTGTAAATTGGGATAGTATTTTAAGAGTCACTTCCTCGTGGCTTATAGCACCGGTTATAGGACTTGTTCTAGGAGCAGTATTTTATAAAATATATATGAGTACTATCGGAAGCCTCAGTGTTAATTTATATAAACTGAATGTACAATTGAAGCATTTTGTGCTGGCAGGCAGTATTTTCATTTCTATTGCTCTGGCCTTGAATAATGGTTCAGTATTATTATTTATCAGTAATGTTATTCCTAACAGTTATGGAGTAGCTATTCTTGCTGTTGTTGTGGTATTGTTATTTCTTTTATTTCAAAGAAAGAGTGTGGCTATAATATATAAAATGGTAGATAGAGAATTTGACATAAATTTTCCTGCATCTATTTCTATTATTTTTTCAACTTCAATTGTTTTGCTGCTTTTTTCTTTTAATAGAATTGTTTCATTTATAGGGTTAACTGCTACACCATTGTCGGTGCCTAGTGTTATGTTCTTATCATTAATTGGTGTCGGAATAGTTCAGAATAAGGAGAAGATTGAACGCTCAACTTTGCGCAGAATGGTTATATCTCTTGTTTTATCTCCAATTCTTGCCATAATTATTTCATATAGCATATGTTCTTTATTGGGTATGGAAAATCTTTTAGCGCATGGACAGAGGTGGGTTAAGAATGGAGATGAGGTTGATTTGAACCTCGTATTGTTTCTTTCTATAGCATTAATTGGAGCAATAATGTTGTTTTTCTTCAACTTCCAACAGAAATCCAAAGAGATGAATCAGCATGCATCCATGTCTCATCAGCAGTTTATTTATGAAAATCAGAGGGCACTCAATGCTTTGGAAATAAAGACTATTTTGGCTGAAAATCATAGTTTACACAATAGACTGGAGCAAAAGAGGAAAGAGGTTATTGATGTTGCTTTAAATATAAGTGAACAAAAGGAATTTCTTGAAACTATTTATGATAAGATAAAATCTGTTGATGGTTTGGAAGATTCTCAGAAAAAGGATGAAGTAATAAAAGAGGTTGAACAGATTTTATTTCAGAGAATGTCTTTTTCTCAGGAAATAGACGGGTTTTATACTCAGGTTGAAAAACTTCACAAAGATTTTTCCATTAATCTTAAAGAAAAATTTCCGAATCTTACTGTTCAGGAGAAAAGATTGGCTACTCTGTTGAGATTGGGTTTTTCTACAAAAGAGATATCCACCCTTATGAATATTTCTGTGAAGAGTGGCGAAATAAGCAGATACAGACTAAGAAAAAAATTGAATTTATCGAGAGAAGATAATTTGATACGATTTATAAAAACACTTTAAAACTTATTTTTTTATGAAAACAAAATTTACATTATTTGTGATTGCAATATTTTTTAGCTTGAGTCTAAGTGCTCAGGAAAAGACTTGTTGCGAAAAACAAGATGATCCTCAGGTAGAGGAGCCACGCTATAATCAATATGGTGTGTTGGTTAACAGAACTAAGCTTAATGTAGAAGAGAGGAATGGCATACTTGTATTTGAAACGAAAAACCAGGATTACAGAGTATGGTTTGATACAAGAGTACAAGTTGATGGTGCTACTTTCTTTGGTGAAAACCCTGATTTTGACCCCATTGGAGATGGGGTTTCAATCCGCAGAGCAAGATTTGCAATGAAAGCTCAGATTACTAAAAGTTGGTATGGAGAACTTGATACAGATTTTGCAAATGGAGTATTTGAGTTGAAGGATGCATATCTTGCTTATACCGGGCTTAACAATTTTATGTTTACTACAGGTAACTTTAAAGAGGGTTTTTCAATGGAATCTACAACTACTTCAAGGTATCTTGCTTTTATGGAGAGGCCTATGATTGTACATTGTTTCGCTCCTTCACGTCACCTTGGTGTACAGGCAAAATATGCTAAAAATTGGTTATTTGCTGCTGCTGGTGTTCATTTTCAGGCAGTTGAAGATGCTGAAACAAGAGTTAATGTTGAAGATAATAACAAAGACTATGGTAGAAGTTCAGGTTATTCATATACTGCAAAAGTAGTTGGGATGCCTTTTTATAAAAGTAATGTTTATGGACTTCATTTTGGAGCTTCCGCTTCATATAGAACTCCAAAAGCAGATATGGCAACCAGTGAATTTGGTGGAGTAAGATACAGTACAAGAAATTCCACTTCAATCAACAGAAAAAAATATCTTGACACTGATGTAATAACTGATGTTAATCATGATTTACTTTATGGGGCTGAATTTGCAGGATACTACAAAGGAATGCGTTTTCAAAGTGAATATATTGGAAACAATACATATTTGAATGATAATACTATTTATAATTTTAATGGATGGTATGCTCATGTAGGTTTTCTATTGTTTGGAGGTCAACATCAATACAATATTGATGATGGTGAATTTACACAACCTAAAAGAGGTAGAAGTTGGGGCGACATCGAAGTATTGGCAAGATATGAGTATATAAATCTAAATAGCGGAAATATATATGGTGGTTCAGCTCAGGCTTATACTTTTGGTATCAACTATTATGTGAACAATAATGTGAAGTTTATGATTAACTATCAGTATAATGACAATGACCGTTATGCAAATGGTAAAGGTAAACTTAAAACAGGTTATGATGCAGAAGGTAATGCAACAAAAGATTACACAAAAATCGTTACTCCGGATGGTAAGGCAGGTGTGGATTATAGCATGTTGTCAGTCCGTTTCGAAATTGATTTTTAGTATATGTATATTATAAATCAACAATTAAAATAAAAAAAGATATGAAAAAAATATTTATAACATTATTGGCTGTCGCTGCCCTCTTCACTACTTCGTGTGTTGAAGACTATCTTTACGAAGGCCCTGCCACAATTTCTAACCTGGCATTTACACCCAGTTCGGTAACACCTGCAGATGCAGTGACTGTAAGCGCAACTATAACTGATTTAAGAAGTATAACTTCTGCTGTCATTAAATATAAAGTAAACGGTGGTTCAGTTCAATCAATCGATATGACAAATAGCGGAAGTTTATATACCGGGACTATTCCAAAACAAGCAGATAAAGCTGTTGTAACATTTACTGTTGAAGCAAAAAATGAATTAAATTATACTGCTGTTTCTGCTGAAAAAAGCTATACAATAGCAGCCGTAGTAATTGACTATTCCGGTTTAATACTAAATGAGCTTAACGGCAACAGTAAGTTCATCGAACTTTACAATAAAGGGACAAAAGATATTCCACTTGAAGGAATTTACATTGAAAAAGACGGAGAAACTAATTGGACTTGTGACGTAAGAACTTTAGCTCCTGGTGGATATTTACTTCTTTGGAGTTTGGATGTTGTTGCAGATCATGGTGATCATGACTCACAATTGTTCTTTGACAGTGGATTATCAGCAAAGAAAAATGTTCGTATACAATTATTTAATCCCGCAGGAGCAAGTATTGATGATTTTAATTTAACAGCAATATCAAAAACGGCAGCTGCTTCATATAGTCGCAATACTGATAGTAAATGGTACCATGCTGAAGCTACTCCTGGTACTCAAAATGTGGCAGGGACTGAATTAGTAGAAGGTTTAGAATAATATTTAATTATGTCAAAAAATGAAATGAAGATAGGGGAGATCTCAAAGCCCCGTTTTGAGTTCCGTTCATTCGGACAATGCTTCGATGAAGCACACAAGAGAATGGCTCGTTTTTCCGTTCCTGTACCTGAAAAGGTATGGGAGCGTGAAAGTGATGAAATATATATCATCTCTCGTACAAATGATATTAATAACACCAAAATTCGCGACGGAAAAATGGATATCAAAACTTTTGTTCAATCAGTTGATGGTTTGGAGCAATGGAACCCTTTAATGAAAGGGGAGTTTCCAATATCGGCCGAAGTTCTGAATAATGAGGTTTTTCCTGCATTCATGGTAGAAATGCCAACCTTAATGAAAGATAAGTATACCTATGAGGAATTTATTGAAATGGTAGAAAACCATCCTGACCTTGCTGCAGTGCGTGTTCATAAGCAACGTTTCGGTTATATGTTAAATGATACAATTTGTGAAGTGGGTAATGTTCTTATAAATGGTGCCAAAGTGGTCACAATCAATTCGGAATCAACTGAGATTGATGATATAAAAAAAACAATTTCACAAGTGGGTTTGGATGGTGTTGAAAATATCAATTACCTGCAAGCAATCAAGCGTGTGATAGGGATGAGTAATAAACATTTAGCAAACGAATAATAGTTATGGCACAGGAGATTGAACGTAAATTTTTAGTCAAGGGAGAATTTAAATCCCTTGCTTCAAAAGCAACTCGTATAACCCAGGGTTATTTGAGTTCTATTCCTGAAAGAACGGTTCGTGTAAGAGTAAAAGGTGAAAAAGGTTATATAACTATAAAGGGTATAGGGAGTGGTAGTGGTGCAAGCCGTTTTGAGTGGGAAAAAGAAATTCCCGTATCTGAAGTTCAAGACCTTCTTAAAATTTGTGAACCCGGTATCATAGATAAGACACGTTTTCTTGTGAATGTGGGTAATCATACTTACGAGGTGGATGAATTTTATGGAGAGAACGAAGGACTTACAGTTGCTGAGGTAGAACTTTCATCTGAAGATGAAGTATTTATCAAACCGGAATGGCTTGATAAAGAGGTTACAGGGGATGTAAAGTATTACAACTCAATGTTAATGAAGAATCCGTATAAAAACTGGTAAATAATTAGTATTTTTATGATATGTGTTGCTGTCGGGTAAAATATGAATCAAATCTATTTTACCTGAAGCGACATGTGTTATAGCTCATCTACAACCATTATTTGATAGCAAAATGAGTGAAGAAGTAAAATCGAAAGTATTTGACCCGCTCGATATGAACAATTATAAAATCGAGAAATTGCCGAAAATGCAAAAATCAGGGTTTGAAAAGTGGATGTCCATCTTGGGTGGCCCTTTGGCTGTCTTAGCCTTTGTATTTATTTATTGGTTTTCGGATATCAGTTTTTTAAATTCAATCAATGTAGATGGGCTTAGTAATACTGCTGTTCAAAGGTTTGAATCTCTTGGAGTAGATGGTTTTTCCAGGATAAACTACGCAATGCTTGCGATATTTGTTTCAGCTATTATATTATGGATAACTGAGGCAATACCTAATTACCTTACTTCATTAATAGTTATATTGACTATTGTTCTTACTGGAGTTACTACTGAAAAAACTGCTTTTGCTCAATTGGGACATCCTGTAATGTGGTTAAATATTTTGTCATTTGTTTTGGCAAGTATGCTTGTGAAAACACAAGTGGCTAAAAGATTTGCATTATGGTTTGTTTTGAAATTCGGACGCAACTCTTCCGGAGTAATGATAAGCTTTATAATAATTAATTTGGTTTTGTCTGCATTTATCTCTGCAACAACGGCTAAGGCGGCTATATTGCTTCCTATATTTATGGTTGTTTGTGCAATTTATGGGACAACCGGTGGGGATAACAGAAGTAACTTCGGACGTAATCTTGTATTGCAAAATCTTTTTCAAATAAATCTTGGCGCAAACGGGTTTCTCACAGGTTCAGGAGCTACACTACTTGCCGGTTCATTGATCGCCGGGGCTATGGGAAAAGAAACTTTCGGATATACTGACTGGTTGGTTCCAGCTCTCCCTATGAGTATTATTCTGATTCTGATTGCATGGTTTGTGGGATCTAAAATTATTTTTCCGCTCAAAGAGAAAGAGAAGAAGCCTCAGATTGAGGGCGGAATGGAGAGACTGAAAGAAGAACTGCACAAGCTTGGTCCGATGAATAAGGAGGAATATAAAGCAGTGGCAATTTTTGTCGGTGTCTTGGCTATGTGGGCGACAGAAAAGATTCACGGAATCAGTCCGACATCTGTTGCTTTTATAGGTGCAGTAATCGCATTGATACCAAAAATAGGGGTTGTAAAATGGAATGATGTAGATATTCCATGGCATCTTTTATTATTCTCAGCCGGAGCATATACCCTTGGTGCAGGCCTTGATGCTTCTGGTTTACCGGGAACATTAGTGGCACAAGCATTTTCTTCTATAGGTATTACTCAACAGACTCCATTCTGGGCACTCTATTTGCTGTTGACTGGAACTATGTTATTGAGTGCTATGGTTTTTCAGTCAAAGACAATGCAGACACTAATATTTATACCTATTGCAATAAGTGTTGCTCAGCAGTTCGGTTATCCGATAATGTCTTTGGCATTTCCTGTTGCAATGCTAGTTGGTCATGTCTATGTATTACCATTTAATTCCAAGCCGGCTGCATTATTATATACAACCAATCATTATAGCTGGAGTGATACTTTCAAATTTGGTATTACTATGATGATTATAAGTTGGGGAATGATAATTTTGTGGGGAGAAACTGTTCTAAAGTGGCTTGGTTATACAAATGGAGTGTTTTTTTAATTTAAGTAGGAGGGTGTGATATGATTGAGATTAAGACAAAAGTTCATGATAATTTTTCGATTGAATTTAAAGAGAGTTTTGTAGTCCGTAAAAAAGTTAAGGACAATAATTTTGCTGTCAACACGTGGCTGTTTGTACCAAATAGTCTCGATATAAATCCTCAAACTTATGGGAAAGATCAATTTTACAGAGATGTCAAGAGTAATGTCCGTTTGATTACACCTGTTTTTATTTTAAGGGATATTGTTGAGGGGAAAGCTGTTCCTCTTAATTACTTGCAAGATGCTATGAGTGCTATGGCAAGTTCTCCAACAAAGAGTAATATTTCTGAATATGAATATCAGATAAAGATGTTTTGTGCAATTGTTAAAAGTTCACTTAGAGATGAGGTTTTTCATATTTTAAGTATAAGTAAAAAGGAAGATGTTATTTTTTTATCAGAAGAATATCTAAGAAATGTCAGACAAATAGTTGAATCATATAAAAATCTGAGACAAATAATAAATGTTCCTACTGTAGTTTCAGAAATAAGGGATTATTTTATCTTTGGTGACGAATATTTGGGGCATATATCTTCTCTTTATACTTTTAGAATAATAAAGAGGTTGGATAAGATAGCTTCTGAATCTGCAATCAGATCTCAACTTGTTGAATTTGTTGAAGAAAATGAAGCTTATAAAGAATCTATGGGATATCCTATTGTGAGAAAAGGGGATAACAGCAATAATCGTAATCTTGTTTTTAGACACGGAATATTAAAAAAATATATTGAAAGCGATCTGTTCATCAAACTAAACAAGAAGAAGGATGGGATTGCAATAGAACAATTATTATATTCAATTGCCGCCGGTGTAGCTATGATTTTTGCTACTGTTGTTGCTTTCTCTGTTCAAAGAACATTTGGGACTTTGTCTATTCCGTTGTTTTTTGCATTGGTAATAAGTTATATGCTCAAAGACAGAATCAAAGAGTTGATGAGATATTATTTTGCTCACAAACTGGGAAGAAAATATTTTGATAATAAGGCTATTGTTAATATTAAAGATCAGGAAGTGGGGTGGATTAAAGAGGGAGTAGATTTTATAACTGACAGAAAAACACTCAAGGAGGTTCTTGAAATACGTAACCGCACTACTTTACTTCAGGCCGAGAATCGTATTTTTGATGAGAAGATAATTCTGTATCGTAAACTTGTCTATATAAACAGTCAAAAACTTAAAGCAAATAACATATATGATGTTTCTGGTATAAATGATATTCTGCGCCTTCATGTAAACAGATTTACACAGAAGATGGATAATCCTGATCAACCGCTGAATATTATTAATAAAGAAGGTGAAATAGAGGAGGTTATTTCACAAAAAACATATTACCTGAATATTGTTATGCAGGTCAAGTATGAAGATCAGACGGAATATAAACGTTTTCGTATAGTGTTATCCAGAAATGGGATATTAGAAGTTCAGGAATTATAACGGGCTATTGAAGATGTTTTAGCTTTAAAAAGTCCATTTGGCGGCTAAAGTAGGGATCACGGCAAATCGTTCGCTTATTGCAAAATTGTAGCTTATCTCAACTTCTCCTCCTAAACTAAGATTGAAGTTATTGTTTACTCCCTCAAATTTGTTGAGGTTTACCCAAAATTGAGGCTCTGACAGAAATCTTACTGAACCCAAATTCCATAAATCGAAAAATCCGTCAAAGGTAAGTCTCTCTTTTGCGAAATTAATATACCAGGATCCGGATATTTTAATATTATTCTTGTTTTCACATTTGTAATTATAAACATACATTGCACTTAAAGAGAACCCATTTGAAAACTCATTGTTATTGTATGTGTAAGTTGCTCCACCCATGAAAGCATGATTGATATAATGGATTGTTCCCCCATTGTATTCAAGGTGTATTGACATAGGTCCTTCCCAGAATTTAAGCTCACGTTCCAATTCCCAGTAAGTAAAGGATATACCCTCACAATGACTGTCCATATCTACGAAGAAGAAAGTGCTTCCCCATGAATCGGGTTTGAACATCTCCAACGTTGTTGTTAGTGTTGCGCGACGACTTAATTCGTTGCTGTAGATACTGCTTCCGAAGTCGTAGTGCTGTTGTATGTTTTGTGCTTTAAGGGAAAAAATACTAAGAGTTATAAATATTGATAAAGCAAATTTTCTTTTCATCAGTTATTTTTTTAGAAAAATATCGGCGAATTTAAATAATTAAGGTTATGTTTGCAAACATTTAAAAATACAGCCGGTAGGTCGTGTGCTTGAATACCACGTAAAAAACAAGAAATATGAAAAGTAAAGTATCTGTTCCATTTATGTTGTTTGGTATACTTTTTTGCGTATGCCTTATTACAGCTAATCTCCTCGAAACAAAAGTTATCCAAATTTTCGGCATTACTATAACTGCCGGTTTGTTGGTTTTTCCTGTCTCTTATATAATAAATGATTGTATATCAGAAATTTGGGGGTTCAAAAAAGCTCGCCTTATAATCTGGTGCGGGTTTTTTATGAATTTTTTGGTAATGGGACTCTGTGGTATCGCTGTTGCTCTGCCTGCTGCACCATTTTGGAATGGAGGAGAACATTTCAATTATATTTTTGGACTGGCTCCCCGCATAGTGGTTGCTAGTTTGATAGCCTTTCTTGTTGGCTCTTTTCTGAATGCATATGTTATGAGTAGGATGAAAGTTATTCATAAGGGAAAGAATTTCTCTCTCAGAGCCATAGCATCAACACTGATAGGTGAGACGGCTGATTCCATAATTTTTTTCCCTATTGCTTTCGGTGGTCTTGTAACATGGAAAGAGCTCCTTATCATGGGTGCAACGCAGGTTGTACTAAAATCTTTGTACGAGGTAATTATTCTTCCTGTGACAATCCGTGTTGTAAAATCTGTAAAACATTATGAGGGGAGTGATGTGTACGATGAAGGGATTTCTTATAAGATTTTCTGATACATTCAGCACATTCAGCTTTGGCTTAGCTTTTTAGTTTAATTGAGTTAATTATATCAGTAATGATATTTTCATCGCTGCAACTGTAAATATAGTCACCTCCAATAGATTCTGGGGTAAATGAGATTATTTTGTTACGTACCTGAGGAGCTACTGCTGATTCTTTTTTGCAGCTTGCTGAGAAGTGAATCTCGGATATTCCGGTTTCAAATGCAATCTTTCTTGCGTTTTTAAGGTTTATACCGCCTCCAGCCATTATAATAATGCGTCCTGCCGCTTTTTTCTCCATCTTGGCAATCGTATCAATACCTTCAAAGGCAGATTGATGCCCTCCTGATGTGAGTATTCTGTTGAACCCTAAAGAGATTATATTTTCCATTGCTCCGAAAACATCAGGGCAAAGGTCAATTGCTCTGTGAAACGTAGTCTCAAGATGGTTTCTCTTAGCCGCATCAATAAGTTTTTTATTGGCAGGAATGTCAATTTCTGAAAGATAATTCAATGCTCCAAATACTACACCCTGCATTTTGAGTTTTGAACAAAGTTCAATATCTCTTATCATTTCTTCGATTTCATATTCTGAATATAAAAAGTCCCCTTCTCTGGGCCGGATTAGGATATTTATATCAATATTTAGTCGTTCCCGTACAGTAGACATAAGGCCGTATGAAGGAGTAACCCCTCCCATTCCAAGAACAGAACATAATTCAATTCTTTCCGCGCCTCCTTTTTGAGCTGCGATGGCACTCGCAAAAGAGTTTGCACATATCTCAATTTTATCAATCATTTTGCAAATTTACTTTTTCTTCCATATATTAGAACAAACAAATGGTTATGAAAAAATTTTTATTTCTGGCACTCTTACCTTTACTGATTACCTGTACTTCAAATCAGACAGAAAAACATCTTAATGCAAAGATGGAAAAATTGGGTTTTTCAAAAGAATTCAATGAAATTCTTGGTTATTGTCAGGATCAGAAAGAGCGTGATGCAATATCGTTTTTATATGCTTATATGCCGCTTGGGGATATTTGTGATTATGACCCTCAGCTCTATATTGATGGGGTAAGGTGTTCATTTCTTGCTCAAAAAGAGATGACATGGGGCGGAAAGGTTCCTAATGATATTTTTAATCATTTTGTTCTTCCCTTGAGGGTAAATAATGAAAATCTTGATTCAGCCAGGATCGTATTTTATAATGAATTAAAAGATAGGGTTAAAGACCTTTCTATGTATGATGCGGTGCTTGAAGTAAATCATTGGTGTCATGAAAAGGTTTCATATACACCGAGTGATGCACGGACTTCAGCTCCTTTGGCTTCGGTTAAAACCGCATACGGCAGGTGTGGGGAGGAATCTACTTTTACAGTAACGGCTCTTAGGTCTGTTGGTATTCCGGCAAGGCAGGTTTATACTCCCAGATGGGCGCATACTGATGATAACCATGCCTGGGTAGAGGCTTGGGTGGATGGGAAGTGGTATTATTTGGGTGCATGTGAACCTGAGGCAAAACTGAATGTTGGATGGTTTAGTTCAACTGCTTTGAGATCTCTTCTTATGCACAATAAAGTATTCGGATACTATAAGGGAGAGGAAGATATTATACAGAGAACGGATTGTTTTACAGAGATAAATATTACATCGAATTATGCTCCTACAGAAAAAGTGAATGTGACTGTTGTTGATGAGTCAGGAATGGCCTTACAAGGAGCAAAGGTTGAATTTAAAATATATAATTATTCGGAGTTTTATAGTGCAATCACTGCTGTTTCCGATAAAAATGGAAAAGCTTCAGCTATTTTCGGGAAAGGAGACATTCTTGTATGGGTATCAAAAGGAGATAAATTCGGATTTGAAAAAGTTACGGCAGGTATGAATCATATTATTATAACATTGGATAAAACAATTGGTGAGACTATAATGGTTGAGGAGATGGATCTTGTTCCACCTATAGAGAGGGATGTTGAGGTTGTTTTGACACAAGATGAGATTGATAGGAACAAAGAGAGATTAGCTCAGGAAGACTCAATTAGAAATGCCTATATATCTACTTTTGTAACATCGGCATCAAATAAGGAGGTTGAAAAGATTATGGTGTCATCACGAGGTAACTGGAAAGAAATATTGACTTATATCTCTTCACTGTCATCTAAAAATCACGATTATGGAATGAGACTGTTGAACCTTATCAGTGAAAAAGATCTGAGAGATACTCCGGCTTATGTGTTGTTGGACC
>Ga0265294_10005464_pt1 | contig 15500 bp, 16 predicted proteins | sample MunlanPumphouse3_FD_192504 | JGI IMG/M metagenome (GOLD analysis project Ga0265294, IMG submission 192504) | Groundwater microbial communities from a municipal landfill in Southern Ontario, Canada - Pumphouse #3 | ecosystem: Environmental > Aquatic > Deep subsurface > Groundwater | place...
TCTCCCTGCACACCTTGAACCAGCTCTTCAGCAAATTCGCGCATACGGGTTGAAACCTTTGCCTGATCCTCCCGGAAGGTCTGTAGCATCTCCCGCAAACCAACAGTCGGATTGGCGTCAAGGGCATAGAGCATCTGTAGCGCCAATTCGCGTGCTTCCCGTCGTAATCCCATTATTTCAAGGCCGTTAGCAGGTTGATGGTCTCAATGGCGGTGACGGCTGCCTCGAAACCCTTGTTGCCGGCCTTGGTACCGGCCCGTTCCACGGCCTGTTCGATGGTATCGGTGGTCAGCACGCCGAAGGCGATCGGCACACCGCTGTCAAGGGATACGGATGCAATCCCTTTGGATACCTCGGACGCGACGTAGTCGAAATGCGGCGTGGATCCACGGATCACAGCGCCCAGGCAGATAATGGCATCATACTTTCCGCTATCTGCCATTTTCTTGGCAGCCAGGGGAATCTCAAAGGCGCCAGGCACGCGGGCGACGTGGATGTCATTATCTTCTCCGCCATGGCGGACAATGGCGTCTATGGCCCCTTCCAGCAGGCGCTCGGAGATAAAACTGTTGAAACGACCGACTACGATGCCGATTTTCTGGCCTTTAGCGTCCAGTTTTCCTTCAAAGAACAATGGCATGGATACCCTCCCTCATGCAGCATAAAGAAATGAGAATACTAGCATAGGTTTTTTGCATTTTGATAGCAAAATAAACCGGATTAGAGCAATTGCACGGCAGCTTGTTCCATGCGGGCTGTGACTTCACGAGCGATAGACGATGGCGCCGCTATAGTCGGCAGCCAGGAATGACGGGGCGATGCCGGGCGCATGGTGCCTGGTGGCCTGGCTTGCGTGGCAACAGACCAACTCCAGCAGGACCGGATCAAAATTGCTGGCGATGATGATCTCCCGGGCGGTGTTGTTGGCGCTTGAAATCAGATCCAGGAGCTTTCCGGGGAGATTATGCCTGGCGCCCCATATTCGCAGGGTGTCAAGATCCAGTTCCGAGGCGGCAGCATGGGTGTTTTCATAACCGCAGGCGATCTTGAGCATTTTGGCAAACTGGCAGGCAACGATTGGCCGGTCAAAGCTGCGCTGCTGACAGGCGCGCAGGGCATGTGCGACATGGTCGCCCATCATGATGAAGGCCTCTTCAGGGAGAGTGGCGAGATGCCGCTGCGCCGCCATCTCGCTGGCGCGACCGGTGGAGAGCACGACGTTTTCACAGCCGCAGGCCTTGGCAACATCCAGGGCTGCGTCGATGGTGTCGGTCCAGGCTTTGGCTGATATGGGGCGGACGATGCCGGTGGTACCAAGGATCGAAAGGCCGCCCATGATGCCGAGGCGCGAGTTGAGGGTTTTTTTTGCGCGTAGTTCGCCATCGGGGATGGAAATGATGACGTTAATTTTGAATTGTGAATTATGAATGTCGAGTGTTGAAAAAACTGATAGAACCGCCTCGGTGATCATCCGGCGTGGGACCGGATTGATGGCCCATTCGCCCGGCGCCACTGCCAGTCCCGGCTTGGTGACTTTACCGATGCCGATGCCGCCGGTGATCAGGATGTTCTGCTCCCTCTCCACTTGGGTGAGGGACACCCTGGCATGCAGCTCGGCCCCGTTGGTCACATCCGGATCGTCGCCGGCGTCCTTGATCACGAAGCAGCTCGCTTCGTTTACGGAAAGCAATTGACCGTGCATTTGAAAGGTGGCGTTGACACCGGTCGGTAGATCTATGCTGACCTCAGAAACCGGGGTATGATTCACCAGCATCTGTGCAGCGCCTTTGGCGGCGGCGGCAGCGCAGGCGCCGGTGGTGTAGCCGTAACGCAGGTTTCGTTTTCCAATCATGATTCAACACCTGCCCTCCCCGGCAATGTCAATATAAAAATATTTTTATCAGAATAAAGAAAGAAAGGCGAACAGTTTGAATAGATGAGTATCTACTCCAGTCGCTCATCCGGGATTTTAAACCCCCCGGAGGTCGTTTACATTTATGCATTTCCTTTTTTATTGCGATTGGCAAACGTTATGGTATCCTTCTGCCCTTAATGGATGTTCATGTCTGACTTATAGTTCCAAGGAAGCTTCCCAGCGTAAGAAACTCGGAGAACCAATGCAGCCCCGCACCATTACCCCCGAACGAAGTGACGACGATTCCCAGTTTGACGCCACCTTGCGTCCACGGGCGCTTGATGATTATATAGGCCAGGAGAAGCTCAAGGCTAACCTCAGCTTGTTTATCGAAGCTGCCAGGGGCAGGGGAGAGGCGCTTGATCACCTCCTGCTGTATGGCCCGCCTGGTCTGGGCAAGACCACCCTGGCCAATATAGTTGCCTGCGAGATGGGCGTTAACATCAAGTCTACCTCGGGTCCGGTTATCGAGCGCCCCGGCGATCTGGCTGCCATCCTGACTAATCTGCAACCGCACGACGTGCTGTTCATCGACGAGATCCACCGGCTTTCGCATGTGGTGGAAGAAATCCTTTATCCGGCCATGGAGGATTTCCAGCTGGATATTATAATCGGTCAGGGACCCAGCGCCCGCAGTATCAAACTGGATCTGCCCCGCTTTACCCTTGTCGGAGCAACCACCCGCGCCGGACTGCTTTCTTCACCCCTGCGCGACCGCTTTGGGGTCATTTCGCGACTGGAGTTCTATACGGAGGGTGAGCTGGCCACCATCATTGCCCGTTCCTCCCGCATTCTGGGTATGGAGATCGAGCCTTTCGCGGCCAACGAGCTTTCCCGCCGCAGTCGCGGAACTCCACGCATTGCCAACCGTCTGCTGCGACGAGTGCGCGACTTTGCCCAAGTGAGGGCTGATGGTGTTATAACCCGTGATGTGGTACAGCAAACCCTCAAACTGCTGGAGATCGATGAGATGGGTTTTGATCAGATGGATCGTATGATTCTTCTGACCATCATTGATAAGTTTAATGGTGGTCCGGTAGGGTTGGATACCATTGCTGCGGCCATCAGTGAAGAGAGCGACACCATTGAAGATGTTTATGAGCCGTTCCTTATTCAGAATGGATTCCTCAATCGCACGCCCCGCGGTCGGGTGGCCACTGCTGCCGCATACCAGCACTTCGGTCGCCTTGTTCCTGAATTCCCTCAAGGAAAGCTGTTCTGACAATGCAACAGTTCTTCGATTTCCCTGTAACTCCTGCCTGTAGCTTTGACAGTTTTGTTGTCTGTGACGGCAATAGCGCTGCCCTGCGGTTTGCCCGGCAGATGGCAGATTCGGCAGACCCGGAGAATCTGCTATATCTTCACGGACCTTCAGGCTCCGGTAAGACACATTTGCTAAAGGCTATCGGACAGGCGCTGAACGCTCCCTATCTCTCATGCCGCGAAGGGTTCACAATGGAAGATTTGGCAGCACGGTTCGCCGGCGCTCCCCTCCTCCTTGTCGATGACCTGCATCTGTTGCCCGATGATTCTGCCCTGCGGGCCGGGCTGTGGCAGATCTTCAACGACTTTTACGGTGTTGGCCGGAAAGTCACTATGGCTGGCCTGTACCCCCCCCGTGAGCTTCCTAATCTGGATGATCATCTTGTTTCTCGTCTGCTATGGGGACTGGTGGCCCGGGTAGACGCCTCTGATGACCATTCCCGCCGCATGATTTTGAAGAAGATCGCTGAAGACAGACAAGTCCGCATATCCGATGATGTCGTGGAATACATCCTAATTACAACCAGCCGTGAAGTTGGTGACTTGATCAGCTGCTTCGATGCGCTTTACCATCTCTCCATGGCTGAAAAGCGCAAAATTACGTTGCCGCTTGCCAGAGAGTCCCGTGAACGTCAGATTACAGAGAGCTGTGCGCTATGAGCCCTTTCCGCAATCGACTGAAAACACCCGAAGAGATTGAGCTTGACCGTAAGCGGAGTGAGTTGGCATCGGTCCAGAGCCGGTTTGCCGAGAGGGAGCGAGAGTTTACAGTATTCAAGGCTGAGATTCGCATATTCGAGCATGTTTATGAGGAGATTCTGGGAACGCGCATTGCTGAATTGGAAGAATTTGAATGGCAGTTGAACGGTCTTTTGGGGGCGCAGGATGTTACCACTGTTACCGGAGCCTCTGAGCACGATGAAGCCTTTGGTTTCCCCCATTATCGTACAGACCTGCTGGATGATGATGACCTGCCGCAGAAAAGCCTTAAAAATCTGTACCGCGAGGTGGCCAAGGCCATTCACCCTGATCTGGCATCGGACGAGGAGCAACGTCTGCGGCGACAGGAGTTGATGGCAATGGCCAATCATGCCTACGAGATGGGTGACAGGTCGGTTTTGGAGGATATCCTTTGCGATTGGGAGTTGGGACCGGACATGCTCTCCGGTCCGGGTGTGGCCATGGAACTGGTGCGGGTAATCCGCCAGATCGCCAGAGTACAGCAGAACATTCATGCTGTTAATCGCCAGATTGAGGAGTTGAAGACGACCGACATCTACTGTTTCAAGCATCGAGTGGACGAGGCGTTATCCGACGGCATTGATCTGATGGCTGAGATGGCTGCCACGGTTGAGATTGATATTGCCAAGATCAGGAATCGTCTTGCTGTACTGCGGGGTGACATTGAGTTTGGCTCAGGTCTGGATGGCACTCTCCCGGAAACGCGAATCATCCGTTTTCCGGTGGAATATTCCTGCGGGATTCTTTTCGAACGTAATAAGGGTTCGGTTGACTATCGTGATTGGCGTCGCTTGGGAAATGCTCGCGGTGTGCGGGAGTTTTTCCTGGACAAGTCGCTACGTCTGGATGTGAAGGGGGCAGGCGAGAAAGATATGCACTTTCTGGAATCCCTTCAGGCAGATGATCTTCAGACCCTCTTCCTGAATGACATTGATGACAGCATCTTGGTACACTTGGCGCATCTCACAGGTTTACAGGAACTCTACATCTCCAATACCTCCGTAAGCGATGAAGGCTTGCAGCTGTTAGAAAGCCTGCAGGGACTCAAACGGCTCAATATCTATCATACAAAAATCAGTGACACCGGCCTGATGAATCTGACCTCGCTGAGGGGACTGAAATGGCTTACCTGCAGCGGGACCGGCATTACGGAGGAAGGGTTGAATTGTTTCAGGCAGGCATTGCCAGGATGTAAGACGGTCAGTTTTAAGTGGCGCTACGAAAAATAAGGTGGCGCTCAGGCGAGTTTTAGCTGTTTACGGGCCTTGCCCAGCTTCTGCTTGATCTCTGAGCTACAGCGGCAAGCCAGTACTGCTTGGGACAGTTTGCGGCATTCTTTTACTGAATGAGCGCGGATGGCCTGTTTAACAATAGGGATACTGGGGGCCGAGAGGCTGAATTCGCGGATACCCATGCCTATTAAAAGCAGGGCATTGAGCGGATCAGCGGCCATTTCGCCGCAGACTGAGACCTTCTTGCCTGCCTTTGTTGCCGCATCGGCCACACGTTTAATGGAGTGGAGTATAGCTGGGTGGTGCGGATCGTAGTATTGTTTTACACGCGGGTTGTTGCGGTCGGCAGCCAGGGTGTACTGAATCAGGTCATTGGTGCCTATGCTGACGTAATCCACCTCATTGACGAGAAACTCGATGATTTGCACGGCAGCTGGAAGCTCAATCATGATTCCCAAGGGAATTTCACTGTGCAGTTTATGGCCTTCCAGCACCAATTCCGCTTTTACTGATGCCAGTATCTCTTTGATCTGACGAATCTCATCCACACACGATATCAATGGAAACATAATGGTAGGGTTTCCTGCGTTTGATGCAATCAGGATGCCTGCCAGTTGCTCACGGAAGATGTCCTGGCGCTCCAGGGAAACACGTATGGAACGCCACCCAAGGAAGGGGTTGTCTTCCCGGGGTTGGATGAAGTAGGGGAGCCCCTTGTCACCGCCTATGTCAAGGGTGCGGATATTGACCGGTTGGCCAAGGAAACCCTTCAGTACCTTGCTATAAATGGATGCCTGTTCGTTGCGATCGGGAAAAGTCATACGCGTCATATAGGGGAATTCAGTGCGGTAGAGACCAACACCTTCTGCGCCATGGGCATTTGCCACCCTGATATCGGATATCAGACCGATGTTGGCATTCAGCACGATCTTTGTCCCATCAATGGTTACTGCCGACAGTTCGCGCAGTCCCTCCATCTCCTTGATACGTCCGGCATGATCATGTTCCAGCCGTTCGTACTCTTTTTTTACCTCGCCATCCGGGTTTAGATAGATATGGCCGGATGTGCCGTCCACTATGATTTCGTCTTTGATATTGGCAGCATTAATCAGTCCGGGGATGCCAAGTACAGCAGGGATACCGAGGGCTTTTGCCATTATGGCGGCATGGGAGTACACGTTACCCTTCTCGGTCACAATGCCGAGAATTTTGTCGTGATCCAACATAGCCAGGTCGGAGGGGAAAATCTCTTCCGCTACGATGATTCGCTGTTCTTTGAGATTTACCGTGGAATCTCCGTTTCCTTCCAAGGCATCAATAATGCGCCGCCCAATATCCTCCATATCGGCCGAGCGCTCCCTCAGGTAAGGGTCTTCCATGGCTGAGAATGCCTGGACATAATGTTGGACAACATCATGCACGGCGCGGGTGGCGCCTGACCCATGGTTGATAAGATCGCTGATCTTGCTGACGAAACTGCGGTCTTCCAGAATCATCAGGTGGGTATGGAAGATGGCGGCATCATCTTCGGAGAGCGTGTCGCTGACCCGCTTCTCCATGTAAATGGTTTGTATTTTGACTTTTTCCAGGGCTAGTGTGAATTTCCGGTGTTCTTCGGGTCTGGTACTGACCTTGGCTACCTTGATAACCTTGTCACTGTATCGGTCCAGGATGTAAATCCTGCCTCGACAAAAACCGGCTGATACAGCCACACCTGTCAGAGACTGCTGCCTGCCAGCCTTTTGGATTGGATGTGAGTCTGTTGTAAGGTCGTTTTTCAATTTGGCCAGTTCTTGTTCAAACCAAGCTCGCTCCTGCTCTTTATACTGGATCGAATTGAGCAGCCGCGCATTGTGGACAATGCTGCTGATCTGGAAGGTGATAGTATTCAGGGCGCTGATCTCATCTTCACTGAAGCGACGCGCCTCGCGGGTCTGGATGACGATGACACCTACAGGGGTTTTGCGTTCGAATAGCGGCAGGCCGAGGAATGAGAGGAATTTTTCTTCTTTTGTTTCTTTAAAATACTTGTAGCGGGGGTGGGCAGGGGCGTTATCTGTCATGACCATGCCACGACTCTCGACAACCAGGCCGGAGAGGCCTTCGTGGACCTTCATGGATATCTGATTGACCGATGCTTTGGATAGACCCTTGGTTGCCTTAAGCACAAGGGTTTCGCCATCTTTCTCCAACAGGTAGATGGAGCAAACATCGCTTCTCATGCGTTTGGCTACAATGTTGACGATATTGTCCAGAGTTTCCTGCAGGTCGTGTGAGTGCAGGATTATGGAACTGATATCCTCCAATGTGCGCAAACCGATGGAGTGATGACTTTCATTCATGATGATACCCCGAGGAAAATGTGTGTAAGTATAATGCACATTTTACGGAAAGTAAAAACATTCATAGTGAGATATGTGCTGGAAATGTAGAGATGGGTCTGTTATGTTTCTCTAATAAGCAATATATCAAAGCAGGGAGATTACTATGATTGAAAAACAACTTGATGAAATGTTACGTACAGGGATCAACCTGCTTGAGTCAGGGGACGCGCCAGGGGCGATTGCGATCCTTGAACGATACTGTGGGGAGCATCGCGAAAATCCGGACAGCTGGTTCTATCTGGGTGATGCTCTTGCGGAGGATGGTCGTATTGATGATGCAATTGAGCGTTACAACGAAGGTCTCAAGCTCTCTCCTGATGATGCAGATGCCTTGACAACCATGGGAGATCTTTTGTTTGAGGCAGGTAAGCACCATGAGGCTATCGTCTGTTATCAGCGGGTATTGGAGCTTGACCCCAAGGATGCCGATGCGCTTGTCAGCATCGGCTTGGTCTATACCAGCCTGGAGCGTGGCGACGATGCAATGGGCTCTTTTCACCTGGCGCTGGAGCTTGAACCGGAAAATGTCTTTGCCTGGAATGCAATGGGTGATGCGCTGTATGGGGCTGGAGATACGGAAGGAGCTGTTAATGCCTACCGAAAAGGGGTTGAAATAGACCCGCTGGATCCGGCCACTCATTTCAATCTGGGAGAAATGTACTATGACATGGAAGAGTTGGAAGAGGCCGAAGAAGAGTGTTGTGAGGCTATTCGACTTGATCCGACCTTTAGTATGGCTTATCTGACCCTGGGGGGCATTTGCATGGATCAGGAAAGGACGCAAGATGCGGTGAAATTCTTCGAACAGTACATCAAACAGGAAAAATCATCACATGCAACCGAGATGATTGCAGAGGTAAGGGCTGTTGTGGAGGGGCTCAAAGAGGAACTGAAGGGGTAGAGAGGTCAAAACCTCCGAGGTTTCAAAAACCTCGGAGGTTTATTTTGTTATTTCCTGACAAAATCGGCACGACCGAAGGAGTATTCGCAGTGCATGTGATCGGTGTAAGTGCCGTTCAGAATGGCAACCACGTCTTCGGTGAATACCAGTTCTTCATCGGTGGGGATGACATATACCTTGACCGGTGAGTCGTCGGTGGTGATCAGGGACTCGCGTTTGCGGGTCATGGCGTTGTTGTTTCGCTCCTTGTCCAAGATGATGCCGATGTGTTCCAGGCCTTCAACGGCTTTCTCACGGATCAGCGCACCCATCTCCCCAACGCCGGCAGTGAAGACCACGGCATCCAGTTTGCCCACAGCGGCCATGTAGGCGCCGATGTATTTCTTCAAACGGTAGGCTTCAATATCAAGGGAAAGTTGGCAACGACGGTCACCGGCAGAAGCGTGTTCGATTACATCACGCCGGTCGGTGAACCGCCCGGTTATTCCGATCACCCCGCTCTTCTTGTTGAGGATGCTATCGATCTCCTTGGCGGAGAAATTTTCCTGCTGCATCATAAATGCTGGTATGGCAGGATCAATATCACCACAGCGGGTACCCATGACAGCACCTTCCAATGGGGTTAATCCCATTGTCGTATCAACTGAAATTCCATTTTTGATGGCGCAGTGTGAAACACCGTTGCCAATGTGCATGGTAATGATATTGCAGTCCTTGGGCTGTTTGTTCAGCAAGATGGCGGCCCGCTTGGAGACGTACAGGTGCGAGGTGCCGTGGAATCCGTAACGCCGCACCTGATACTTCTCATACCATTCGTATGGCAGTGGATAGATGTAGGCATGTTCAGGCATGGTCTGGTGGAAAGCGGTATCGAAAATGGCCACGTGCGGGATGGTTGGCATGAGGGTCTGGGCAGCTTCGATACCATCTATATTTGGGGGGTTATGAAGTGGCGCCAGGTGTTGTACCGCTTTGACAGCATTGAGTACCTTTTCATCAATCAGCACTGAACAGGTAAAATTTTCACCACCGTGTACCACCCGGTGGCCGACAGCTGATATCTCGCCGACTTTTTTGAGTACCCCCTGAACCGGATCGGTAACGGTCTGAATAACAAGATCTATGGCAGCTTGATGGTTAGGGCAGTCCTGCTCGTGGTGATAGATCTTGCGTCCAGGCACCTCGTGCATGATGAATGAATCGCCGATGATGACACGTTCCACCATCCCTTTGGCCAGGACCTCCTTTTTCTCCCAGTCAAAAAGCTGGTATTTGACAGAAGAACTCCCACAATTGATCGCCATTATAATCATGTTTAGCTCCCTTGAATAAACAGAGATTTGTTTATTATATCAATAAAAAATAAACACCCAAACTAAAAAAACCATCTAAAATAAAACTGTTTTTGATATATACAATATAGTCATTGTGAATTCAAGATATTTTCTGAAAAATGCTCGGTACGGTGCACTATTCTTGACTGGACATTAGTTTGAAGATATGGTAAACACATAAAAGTTTTCTGTAAGGAGACTAATCTTAGAAGGAGGTGAAACCGTGGCCTATACCATTACTGACGATTGCACCAATTGTGCTGCATGTGAGGATTCCTGTCCCGTGAACGCCATTAGCGAACAGGACGGCAAACGCGTAATCGACGCAGATACCTGCATTGATTGCGGCGCTTGCGTGGATACCTGTCCCGTGAATGCCATCCATGCCTAAGTAGCACGATGCAGAGCAACAAAAAAAACCCGTGGAGACACGGGTTTTTTTTGTTTTTGGTACACGGTATGTTTTTGTTGCATACCACGGACTGAGGATCATGGTCGTGGTAATGTGTGCGGGGTTCTTAACGCCGGAACAGCCAAAGGACAAAAGAGAGCAGGGCAGACAGCAGGATGCATGTGCCCAAGGGAAAGTAAAAACTGAAATTATCTCTCTTTATGAAGATGTCACCAGGTAATTTGCCCATCCAGGGGATGCGCGGGGCAAGGGATATGATGATTCCGATAGTTACAAGGATAAGTCCCAGGATGATCAGTGGACGTGCCAAGCCGTTCATAATGTTTTGTCCTTTGGCAGATAACGATCCTTTTCGCTGTATATGCAGCCGCAGTATTGCTGACGATAAAGACCAAGCTCCTTTGAAAGCCTGATTCCTTCCTGCCATCCAGGCCGGAAATCCTCGTAGTAAAATTGTATGCCGTGTTCCCGCGCGGCTTGCTCCCCCAATTCCCTGATCTCGTCGTGTCGTTGAAATCTACTGTACAGCAGTGAAGCGGTGAAGGCGTCAAAGCCATTTTTTGCCGCAATGGCCGCAGTGGCTTGCAGCCGCGACGCATAACAGTATCTGCACCGCGTGCCCGGAGCAGTGGCAACGTTGGCCAGAAATCCTTCCAGATCATACTCGTCCCGTATTATCATCGGCACTGTTTCCTGTTGCGCCATTTCTCGAACCGCATCAAGGCGACTGGCGTATTCCAGGTAAGGATGGATGTTGTGGTTATAGAAAAAACCGGAGACCTTGTGACCTGCGGCGCGCAGGGTGCGTAACGGGAAAAGTGCGCACGGTCCGCAGCATGTATGAAGCAAAATGTTCATATATTTTTACCACTGATAAGCAGGATAGTGCGTTACTAAAGATTCTCCAGCAGGTGCCCCATCTTGTCGCGCTTTGTCTTGAGGTAATCTTTGTTGGTCTGCGTGGCAACTGCTTCAATGGCAACCCGTTCGACGATGTCGATGCCATACCCTTGAAGACCAATCAGTTTTTTGGGATTGTTGGTCATCAGGCGCATTTTGTTGATACCGAGTGAGAGGAGGATCTGGGCGCCAATGCCGTAGTCGCGCATATCCGCCTTGAAGCCCAATTCCAGATTGGCCTCTACTGTGTCGCGTCCCTTATCCTGAAGTTCATAGGCCTTTAGTTTGTTGATCAAGCCAATGCCCCGTCCTTCCTGGCGCATATAGATAATCACACCCTTTCCTTCCTGTTCGATCATAGTCATAGCCCGGTGGAGTTGTTCGCCGCAGTCGCATCGCAGGCTACCCAATACGTCGCCGGTCAAACACTCCGAGTGAACCCGCACCAGCACCGGTTCACCCTTTTTAAACTCTCCCTTGACCAAGGCAATGTGGTCCAACTTGTCCACGTCATTTTCAAAAGCGATGGCTCGCCAGTCACCGCCATATCGGGAAGGCAGATGCGCTTCGGCTACAGTGCGCACCAGAATTTCGTTCTTCAAACGGTAGGCCACTAGATCGGCAATGGTACAGATCTTGATCCCATGATTTTTTGCAAATTTCTTCAACTCCGGCATACGGGCCATTGTGCCGTCATCATTCATGATCTCGCAGATCACGCCGGCTGGTTTGAGGCCTGCAAGGCGTGCCAGGTCCACCGAGCCTTCGGTCTGTCCGGTTCGCACCAGGACACCACCGCTTTTGGCCCGTAAAGGAAAGATGTGGCCGGGGCTGACCAGGTCATCAGGGCTGGAGTCATCGGCAACGGCGGTCAAGACGGTTTGGGCGCGGTCTGCAGCCGATATTCCGGTGGTGACGCCGAGTTTGGCTTCAATGGAAATGGTGAAGGCGGTTTCAAATGGCGAGGTATTGTCCCGAACCATGGGGCGTAACCCAAGTGTGTCGCACTTTTCCGGTGTCAGGGTCAGGCAGATCAGCCCCCGGCCATGTTTTGCCATAAAGTTGATGGCCTCGGGCGTTGCTGCTTCGGCCGCCATGGTCAGGTCGCCCTCATTCTCACGGTCTTCATCGTCAACCAGGATGACCATCTTGCCCTGGCGAATATCTTCAATTGCTGCTTCTATGGTTGCTACTGACATGGTTTACCTCTCTCGTTGTTCTTGTCCTCAAATAAATCCATTTTCAGCCAGGGTCTTCATACTCAGTCCACCACTGTTTTTCCACGGTTGAGTCAGTCGCTCAACGTATTTGCCAATTATGTCGGTCTCGATATTGACCCGGTCCCCCGCTTTCAGGGCGGTGAGGGTTGTCCTGGTCAAGGTGTGTGGGATGATATTGACCGAAAAGCGGTCTCTGCTCACCAAGTTCACGGTCAGACTGATACCGTCAATGGTCACCGAACCTTTTTCCACCAGATAGCGGGCATTCCCGGCAGGAAGGCTGAATTCCAGTATGCGGTTGCCGGAGCGTGTCTCCGCCTTGACAAGCGTACCGCAACAATCTATATGGCCGGTGACGATGTGGCCACCAAGCCGCTCGCCCAGACGAAGCGCCCGTTCCAGGTTGACAATGCTGCCGGGTTGCAGGGTTTGGAAGGTGGATCTGGTAATGGTTTCCGGAGAAACATCAAAAGTGAGAGATGTTTCTCCCTTTGCAGTCACGGTCAGACAGGCTCCATTGACCGCCAGCGAATCTCCCAGGGTTATTTCGTCAAGCGGAAGCGCTGTATTGATGCGCAAGATACCTGACTCACCCCGTCGTTCAAAGGCGATAACTTGCCCCGTCTCCTCGATCAGACCAGTGAACATGGCTTCTCCGGGCGGGCAGTTATAACGATGTCTGCTCCTATGCGCCGCACGTCTAAATCGGTAAAGGAAAGAGCCTGATCCATGCTGTTCAATCCGGTGATGGCAAGCGGGGAAAAACCATCGCTACCGATGATCTTGGGGGCGTAAAAGAAAACACACTCGTCAATCAGTCCCTCTTTTAACGCTTCACCCGCCAAGCGGCTACCGCCTTCAAGGAGAATTGACTGAATGCCCAGCGCCCCCAACTGTCCCAACAGATCGTGCAGATCGATCCTGGCGTTAGCCTGGCGACAGACCAGCACGCTGGCGCCACTCTGTAGGTAGCGGAGGTGGACGCGTGGGTTTGCCTCAGTCGTGGCAATGATGGTTTTTTTTGCCATTCGACCGCTGAGGATGCCAATGCTCAGTGGTGTTCGCAGGCGTGTATCTACGATGATCCGCAGAGGATTTCTTCCCTTTACGTGGCGAACGGTCAGTTGCGGGTTGTCGGCGATGAGGGTGTCAATTCCCACCATGACCGCATCACACCGGGCACGCATTCGATGAACGTATTTTCTGGAATCCTCGCAGCTGATCCAGCGCGATTCACCAGTCACGGTGGCGATCTTTCCATCCAATGTCATGGCGCACTTGTATATCACAAAAGGCTGACCGGTTGTTACCTGTTTGATGAAGGCGCGGTTGATGGCGCGAGCCTCTGTTTCCATAACACCACAAAGTGTTTTGATGCCAGCTTGTTCAAGGGCGCGTAGACCGCCACCATTTACTTGTGGATTGGGGTCACCCATAGCGGCAACGACACGTCTTACACCCGCTTTGACCAACGCATCGCTGCACGGGGGGGTCTTGCCGGTATGGCAGCATGGTTCCAGGGTTACATAAACATCAGCGTCCCTGGCGGCATCACCGGCCATTTCCAGCGCATGTATCTCGGCGTGGTGTCCACCAGCTTTTTTGTGCCACCCTTCGCCGACGATTCTGCCATCCTTGACGATGACACAGCCCACGACCGGGTTGGGCGCTGTCCGTCCAATACCTTTACGAGCCAGTGTCAGGGCGCGTTTCATGTATGAAATATCTGTTCCGGTCATTTTTTCAGAAGCTCCTGAAGCTCCTGCATGAATTCACCGATATCCCGAAATGAACGATAAACCGAGGCGAAGCGGACGTAGGCTACTTCATCCAGATCGTGCAGTTCTTTCATTATCCATTCACCGATGGTGGTGGTGGAGACCTCTTTATCCGTTGATTCCTGTAGTCTGTTCTCAAGCCGATCAACCATGCGCTCGATATTTTCCACTGAGATGGGGCGTTTCTCGCATGCCTTTTTGATGCCTGCTATGATCTTCATGCGATCAAACGGTTCGCGGCGGCCATCTTTTTTGCAGACCTGCGGCAGCATCTCCTCAATGCGTTCATGGGTGGTGAAACGCTTGGCGCACTCTTCGCATTCACGGCGGCGGCGGATGGCGGTGCCTCCCTTGTCGGGACGTGAATCAACTACTTTGCTATCAGGGTTTCCGCAAAAGGGGCATTTCATGGCATCTCGCTTTTCTCAATGCAGGTAAAGTCTATCACCTCAAGGGCTGCTTCAGCAATCATTTCACGCGCAAGTTTGTCAGCATAGCCTTCACCATAGACAACTTTGCAGACACCTGCATTGATAATCATCTTGGTGCAGATGATGCACGGCATGGTAGTGCAATAGAGAGTGGCGCCATTGATATTGATGCCGTGACGTGCGGCCTGGATAATGGCATTCTGCTCGGCGTGCAGGCCGCGGCAGAGTTCATGGCGTTCGCCGGAAGGCACATTGAGCCGCTCCCGCAGGCAGCCGGCAACGGCGCAGTGTGTAATGCCGGATGGGACACCGTTGTAGCCAGTAGCCAGGATATTGCGTTCCTTGACAAGCAAAGCCCCAACCTGACGACGCAGGCAGGAGGAACGTGTCGCCACCAGACGGGTAATATCCATGAAGTATTGATCCCAGGAGGGGCGTTGCATGTATGGCTGTTTCCTTTCTCAAATAAATCTTGAACAAATTACCTCACTCTTGCGGTCAGGTCAATATCGTTGACGGAGCCTTCTTCCTGCAGGGAGCTACCCCACGAATCTCAACAAGGTTTTTCACAAAAAAAGCGGGTCTGCGATATTTCGCAAACCCGCGTAGATATTGGCTGGGGTGCCTGGATTCGAACCAAGAGATGACGGCGTCAGAGGCCGTTGCCTTACCGTTTGGCTACACCCCAATAAATGGGATTGTTTTTTTAGCAAACAATGTGGATTTAGTCAAGCCTTTTTAACCCCAGTGCTTCTGCGGCGCCTGCTTTAATTGCCTTGATATTGGCAGGTATCAACCGGTGGTTCCGCTCCGGAAGCGCTTTTTTGAGGGCCTCTTCAAGCGACCCCAGCGACACTGCTCCGGTCTTGGCAACATAGGCTCCGCAGGCCACCATGTTGACCATCCGCACATCCCCCAAGTCAAGAGCGATTTGATTCATCGGCACCCTTACCAGATCCACACCTGGCAGTTCAACACCATCGCAATTC
>Ga0265294_10005465_pt1 | contig 15499 bp, 14 predicted proteins | sample MunlanPumphouse3_FD_192504 | JGI IMG/M metagenome (GOLD analysis project Ga0265294, IMG submission 192504) | Groundwater microbial communities from a municipal landfill in Southern Ontario, Canada - Pumphouse #3 | ecosystem: Environmental > Aquatic > Deep subsurface > Groundwater | place...
CGCAGGCGCCTCCCTAATAGAGGTTTACTCCGGCTTTATATACAACGGCCCACTATTTATCAAAAAAATATTGAAGACTTTGCGCAACAATGCAAAGCAACGTTTACTTTCTGAGACTCAGACAGAGGCCGCCACAAAGGCGCAGACAGAGCCTGGTTCAGAAGTTCAACAATAACAGAATGGCAACAACAGCATCAATTTGTACAATTGGAGACGAAATACTTATAGGTCAAATCGTTGATACCAACTCCTCTAAGATTTCGCAGGAACTTAACAGACTTGGAATTCAAGTCAGGTATATGTTCTCTATCGGTGACAACCGTTCAGAGATTATTTCTCAACTTGGGAGATGTTTGGAAGAGACTGATATAGTAATAGTTACCGGCGGATTAGGCCCCACTAAAGACGACATCACAAAAGACGCACTCAAGACTCTTTTCGGAGCCGAAGGCTATAAAGAATCTGCCGAACAAATGGAAATTATCGTCAAAATATTGACGGCCAGAGGCATTGAACTGATGGATATCAACCGTGCACAGGCACAGGTTCCCAATAATTGCACTGTAATCCCCAATCGGTTGGGGACTGCACCATGTCTCTCTTTCCATACGGAAGTCAGGTCGGATCAGTTTTATGCTGATAAGGAGGGTCACCACAAAGTCTCTCTCTACTCCCTTCCCGGAGTACCTTTTGAGGCTATCGGCCTGCTGCCAGATATTATGGAAGATATCAAAAAACATTTTGATCTGGAAGAGATTACTCATCACACTATAGAAACATTCGGAATACCTGAGTCCACCCTCGCAAAGATGATTGAAAAGTGGGAAGACAACCTTCCTTCTAATATCCATCTTGCCTATCTGCCGAATCCGACTATAGGAGTCAGACTGAGGCTGACACAATATGGCGGAAAAGCTGACTTTGCAAAGCAAATAGCTGAATTAAAGGATATTATTGGAGATGCTATCTACGGTGAAGGAGATGACAATCTTCAAAAAGTGATTGGAGATATGCTTCGCCAAAGTGGAAAGACACTGTCTGTTGCCGAGTCATGCACAGGAGGCCGCCTTTCCGAACTGATCACTTCAGTTGCAGGATGCTCAGACTATTATAAAGGCTCAGTTACATCTTATAGTAATAAGGTTAAGATCAATGTTTTAGGCGTTCCGGCCAAAATCATAGACAGCTGCGGAGCCGTTAGCAAAGAGTGCGTCATTGCGATGGCCGAAGGTGTTCTTAAAGTTCTTGACACAGACTTTTCTGTTGCCACATCAGGAGTTGCAGGACCGGGAGGAGGCTCTGCTGAAAAGCCTGTAGGAATGGCACATCTTGCAGTGGCATACCGCAACCCGGCAACAGGCGAAATCTCAACTACGGCAACGGTTGTCAAATTTGCCTCCAACAGAGCCGTTAATATTGAGCGATTCGCCTCAAATGCTCTCAACCTACTCAGACTTGAAATAGTTAAGCAACTCAAATAACCTTAAATAATGAACTTCAAACATCTATTTTTACTTGCAACAATGATCACTATAGCAGCGTGTTCTCCAAATCCCGATAAAGTGGCGGTTAAGCAAATAGACTCGCTGTGTACTCAACTTTTTCCTGAAGGAGAGCCTGGTGCGGCCGTACTTGTACTCAAAGGTGACGATATTATCTTTGACAAAGGATACGGCATCGCCGATATTGAGACTAAGGCTCCCATAGACGGCAATACCTTCTTTAATATTGCTTCAGTGTCGAAGCAATTCACGGCAACAGCAGCCATGCAGCTTGTTGAACAGGGTAAAATGTCCCTTGAAGATAGTGTAAAGATGTATTTTCCCGAGTACAAAGCGGATTTCTACAACAAAATCAAGGTAAAGCACCTTCTGTCTCACTCTTCAGGTATTCCTGATGCCAGAGACCGCAGCGACCGCAACAAAAACATCTTTGCTACCGAAGAGATAGCAATGTCATATCTTCCCGACCTTAATTATTTAAACTTTGAACCTGGCACAAACTACGAATACATCAACCCCACATTTCTGATGGTTGCAAGCATTGTAGAAAAGGTTTCGGGCAAAGCCTTTCCAGAATATGTAAAGGAAAATATCTTCATTCCGGCAGGAATGACCAAGACTCTCTATTTCGAACCTGACGCAGTGATTCCGAATATGGCGCACGGCTATGAATACGAGGATGTAACAGATATGCCTGAAGAGCGTACCTCTGATGAAAAGTCCAAGAATGTCCCAAAACAGTGGTATGAGTATGATTATGGAGAAGAGACTTTCTTTGCCACAAAAGCTGACGGAGGTATTTACACTTCAACTCATGAATTTGTAAATTGGGAAAAGGCACTCCGCAACAACACCGTTATGAGCGAACAGAGCCGCATCAATGCCCAAAGTCCTCATACCAATATTTCCGGCAGCACCTTCAGCGACTATCAAAACCGTCCGAATACAGCCTATGGGTACGGATGGTTTATAGAGCCTGAAACCGAAACTTCACCTTTGAAAATATACCACACCGGAGACAACGGCGGCTTTAAAATCTTGGCTGCACGTTATCCTGAGCAGAATATTTTGGTTCTTGTCTTTGCAAACAGAGCCGACTGGGATCGCTACAAACTGATGCAGGAGATTGAGAAGGCCCTGGGGCTTTAACAACTACTCACTCATCTTTTTGGCATCGGATACAAATATCTCCACACCCTTGTCGGTAAGTGGATGGTTAAGCAGACCGAGAATTGCTTTTAGCGGGCAGGTAGCCACATCGGCACCTGCCTGCATGCATTGTATAATATGCTGAGTGTGACGAATAGAGGCTGCAAGTACCTGGGTAGTATATCCGTAGTACCTGAACACATCCACTATCTGAGCTACAAGAGCTACACCGTCACTTGAAATATCGTCAAGCCTTCCGACAAACGGAGATACATATTTTGCTCCGGCTTTAGCTGCCAAAACAGCCTGCCCCACTGTGAAAACTAATGTACAGTTGGTCTTTATCCCCTTGTCTGAAAAATACTTAACGGCACGAATACCATCTTTTGTACATGGCAATTTGACTGTAATCTGAGGATGAATTGCCGCCAATTCACTTCCCTCACGTATCATTCCATCAAAATCGGTTGCAAAAACCTCCGCACTTACATCTCCATCCACTATCTCACAAATTGCACGATAGTGATTGATAATGTTGTCATGTCCTTTAATTCCCTCTTTTGCCATTAACGAAGGGTTTGTAGTCACTCCATCAAGAATGCCGAGAGATTGAGCCTCACGGATTTGATCCAAATTGGCTGTATCAACAAAAAATTTCATACGTATATAATTGTAATTGTTACTCTTCAGCTATTCTCGCGCTGTCTCCATGACTCTCAAGAAGTTACCTCCGGCAATCTGCTTAATCTCATATTCGGAATATCCCCTCTTGCGCAGTTCAATAATAATTTTCTGCATCTTGCTGATATCCTCAAGTCCTTCCGGACAAGTCTCTATACCGTCAAAATCACTTCCAAGACCTACATGCTTAACTCCAACCAAGTTAACGACATGATCAATATGATCGACAATCTTCTTGTAAGATGGGCGTGGAATAGCATTCATGGCCTCTGTCGCAACTTGCAAATTGCGCTGCAACTCTTTGTTGTTCTGATCTTTCATCCATGCCTTGTCTGCCACGTCAAACTCATCCGCGATATCCCAAAACTTTGCGGCATATTCCTGATCCAAAAATGCAGGATAGAAGTTAATCTGTATCACCCCACCTTTGTCAGCAAGAGCTTTGATCATCTCATCGGTCATATTTCGAGGATGGTTGGAAAGCGCCCTGCAGCATGAATGAGTAGCAACAATGGGAGCTTTGGAATATTTGAGACAATCCCAAAATGAATCATCTGAAAGGTGAGAGACATCTATAAGCATACCGAGCCGATTCATCTCAGCAATAACTTCGCGTCCAAAAGGACTCACTCCACCCCACCGCTTCTCTTTGGGAGCACACGAATCGCAAATCTCATTGTGATTGGCATGAGTAAGCGTCATATATCTCACACCTAAGCGGTAAAACATTCTCAAAAGCGAAAGATCCTTCTGAATGGGAGCTCCATTTTCCATACCCATGAAAATGGAAATCAATCCGCTTTTCTGGTTGCGCTTGGCCTGAGACGGAGTAGTGGTTAAAGCGACTTTGTCACCATTCAGTTCAATGGCATCATAGACCTTTGAGACAAGCTCAAAAGCTCTGCGGGTAGCTTCATCGGGGGAGAGTACATTTGATGTATAAATAGCGTAAAAAGAGCCATTTACACCACCTTTTTTCATTTTTGCAAAGTCTGTGTGCGTAACCGGAAATTTTCCGGGAGTATAACCTTGTTCTACTTTTTTGCCAAAATCGGCACCCTTCGCCAGCATCAGAGGCGAATCACAGTGAGAATCCAATAAAAATATCATATTTCGAAGTATTATTTAGATAGGGTAAAGTTACAATAATCGTGCAAATAATTCAAAAAAAAGGTCGGCTTTTTAAGGCCAACCCTTTCTTACGAATGTACAGTAGAGATTATTTTAATTTCTTCAAACTTGCACCTCTTGAGATGTCGGAGGTAATGTCAATCTTACCGTCTGCATAATACCTGCAGGTAGAGCCTCCGCTACACTCAACATCCAATGACCTGGTTACCCAAACGGTAGCTCGTGATGCTCCGGATGCCCCTACTTCAACATTTTTTGCCTTTAGATCCCTTGCGTCAACTGCACTTGCACCGGAAACGTCAATGACTAATTCATCCGACACAACACCTTTCAAAGTACCTTTTGACGCTCCCGAATATTCGAAAGATCCATTGTCACACTCCACTGTCAAATCACTTTTTGATGCTCCCGAAACATCGCCTTCAATATCATCGGCAACAATCTTTCCCTCAATTTTACTTGCTCCGGATGATTCGAAATCGACCGATGCAAAAGTTGCGTTCAATTCCATCCTGGATGCTCCGCTAAGATCTATTTCTGCGTCCAATCCACTTATATCTAATGTATTAACATCACATGCACCTGAGATTTTGGCAGTAAATGTATCAACTTCGGACTTAAAGGCATCAGTCGTATTGAGTTTGCATGCCCCGGAAAGGTAAAGTGCTGACAATACAGGCATCTGGATCGTGGCTTTCATCACGGTATTGGTGTTGATATTCGTCAGCTTGCGAGGCAAATCCTTGAATGTTATCTCAAGTTTGCGCCCCTTTACTGTCACAGAGAGATATTTTGCATACTCATCATCAACTTCAACCTGTACTTTGTAGGTGTCAGACTGAATTAAAGTGATATTAAAGCAATGGGTTGCGCTCAGAGCCGTAAAATCCTCACATTTGTAGTTCTTTTTAACTGTTCCCGCACTTAAAGTAGTTGCAAGTGCTAAAACTGTAACTAAGGTTAATAAAATCTTTTTCATTTTTTACTATTTAAAATATTTAATTACTGATTTTTTTAAGGTCTCGACTCCATTAAGTCGATCATTGTAATAATCTCTGACTATCTGAGCTTTATCCACATCACTCATCTCTTCGGGGAGTGTCTCTATCATTGGTTGAGATTCATCTGTGATGTTTGCCAGAGTTCTCAGAAATTCCTGATTTTCTTCAGTGGTCAGCATCGCAGTTGACTTGGAAATCTCCGTGTATGACTCACCCACTTCTCGCATATAAGTGCTATAGATCGCGTAAGGATCGTCAGGATTTTCAACCAATGCGAAGAAATCTTTGTTCTGAAGACTCTCCACCTTATTCATATAGCGTGATACACCAAAGATAAGAAGCAACGATGCCGCTACAGGTATTAATGTAGCCCTCCAGAATATCCTGTATCCACTTTTTGGAGCGATATTGGTTTTTTTTCTCTCACGAAGAGTGTCATATTTATCCATAAATCTCTCCGCATGCCCCTTTTCAGGCTCCATTTGATCCAAAAGAGTCTTGTTCTCTTTCAGCATCTTTTCTAATTCTTCTATATTATCCATTGTTGTCATTTCTTATAAACTGTTTATTTCTCGTAGAAGCTTCTCTTTGCCCCTCGATATCTGGGATCTTATTGTTGCCTCCTTTTGTGATGTGATCTCTGCTATTTCCTGATAATCATATCCCTCAATCAGTGAGAGTATTAACATAGTCCTGTATGGGTCTTTGAGCCTTTCAAGTGCCTGTTTGACCAATGCTACCTTTTCCGCTGTCTTTCCCTCTTTGCTCTGCGCACTCGGTTCGCTTCCCGATATTGTATCATATTTGTACTCTTCAATGAACGTCTGCTTTCGCTTATATTTGCGCACATAATCTATTGATTGCCTGACACAGGTACGCATCAACCAGGCTGCAATTTGCGCCTCTTCCTGCGGAGGCTGCCCGGCATCTATGAATTTTATGATTGTGTCCTGCATTATCTCCTCTGCATCAGCACCATTGCCCACAATCCTGTAGCTAACATTGTATAGCCTCTTGTAGTACTTGTTGTAAAAAGCTGTAACCTCTTGCCTTGTCATTTTCTTTGTTTCTAATTATAAGACGTACAGTTTTATCGATTGTTGCAAACAATCGCTATTTCGCGAAGAAAATTTACACTCTTTGACGGACGGCTTCGTACATAACGATAGCACCTGCCACAGAGACATTGAGAGACCCAATTTCTCCCATCATGGGGATCTTGGCCTCTACGGTACATAATGAGAGTACCGCATTTGAAATTCCTTTCTCCTCAGAGCCTAACACAATAACCGTAGGCTTTTTGAAGTTGACATCATATATTGAAGTATTTCCCTTTTCAGTGGCCGCCACAATCTGAAATCCTGCCTCCAATAAATAGAAGAGGGGTATTTTTAGATTGGTAACGCGACTTGTGGGGATTCTCAGCAGTGCTCCGGCAGAGGTTTTGAGGGCATCGGCATTAATGGCGGCTCCTCCCTTTGCGGGCAAAATCAGTCCGCTTACACCGGCACACTCTGCACTTCGAGCTATCGCTCCGAAATTACGCACATCACTTACTCCGTCCAACATTAAAAAAAGCGGATTTTCACATCGTGACATAGCCATCTCGACTACCTCTTCAAATGGGATATAGTCTATCTGAGAGATGTAAGCAATCACTCCCTGATGCGCTCCGTGCACCATATAATTCATCTTTTCACCCGGAATGAACTGGTATGGAATCTCTTTTTCCTGGATAGTCTCCAGCAACTGACGGAACTGAACCCCTTCCAAACCTTGCTTAAAGAGTATTTTTTCAAATTTACGGCCGGCTCTAACAGCCTCCGTTACAGGGCGCATTCCAAACAAATAGTGTTTTTCTTCCATAATAGTGACTTTTTAAAGCCCTGCCCACTCCTCCATCTTTAAATCGAGGTCGCGTTTAATGTCAAGGTATTTTCTTGTTAATTCAATAATATCGGTTTCTGCTGTAGGAGCGGCCAAAACTTTCTCAATATCAGACATTTCTACTTCAAGTGAAGCAATCTGCTTCTCAAGTGTGGATTGTCTGTTTTTTAACTTTTTAGCCTGCTTTTGCTCCTCGAAAGAGAGCTTCTGCTGTTCAACATGCTTTACTGCGCCCCCTTTCGATGGCACTCCAACAGGCTTTTTTACGAAAGTTGTAGATTGAGCAGCCGGAACAGGAGCAGGGACTTTCGCCTCCAACTCTCTGAAAGACTCAATTTTCTTGCGGTACAGAAAATCATCTACACCGCCCAAATGCTCCCTGACAACCCCGTCACCGAACTCATATAACTTGTCCACCAGACCGTTCAGAAAGTCTCTATCGTGAGAAACCACAATCAAAGTGCCGTTATAGGCCTTCAGAGCCTGTTTAAGAACATCTTTTGAGCGAATATCCATGTGGTTTGTCGGCTCGTCAAGTGCCAGTAAATTATGAGGATTAAGCATAAGTTTGGCCATGGCCAGGCGGGAACGCTCGCCTCCACTCAAGACAGCTACCTTCTTGTCTATATCCTCACCTCTAAAGAGGAATGCCCCAAGGATATCCCGCAGTCTGTAACGAACTTCTCCGACAGCTATTTTCTCAAGAGTATCATATACAGTATCCTCTTTCTTCAATATATCTTCCTGATTTTGAGCATAATATCCTATATCAACATTATATCCTGTCTTAGCCTCTCCCTCAAACGGCTCCAATTCAGACATCATTACACGCATCATGGTAGTCTTACCTTCACCGTTTCTTCCTACAAAGGCCACCTTCTCTCCACGCTTTACGGTCATATTTGCACCTCTGAGGATGACCTTGCGCGAACCATCGTCATTCTTATAGCCAATTACGGCATCCTTGACAAGAAATGCTACATCTCCCGAGCGTGGTGCCGGTGGAAACTTCACAGACAAAGTGGAGAGATCCTCATCGTCTATCTCGATTCTGTCAATTTTATTGAGCTGTTTGATACGTGACTGAACCTGATTGCTCTTGGTAGGTTTGTATCTGAATCTTTCTATAAAGTCTTCCGTCTTTTCAATCATCCGCTGCTGATTGTCATAAGCGGCACGCTGCTGCTCTATCCTCTCTTTGCGAAGCTCTACATATTTGGAATACGGCACTTTATAATCATAAATATGCCCCAACATTACTTCTACCGTACGGGTAGTACAATTGTCCAAAAATCTCCTGTCGTGTGAAATAAGCACCAGAGAACCGGTAAAACTCTGCAAATAATCCTCAAGCCACTGAATAGATTCAATATCAAGGTGGTTGGTTGGCTCATCAAGCAGAAGGACCTCCGGCCTGCGAAGCAAAATCTTGGCAAGTTCGACACGCATATTCCAGCCCTGGCTGAATGTAGATGTCTGGCGGTCAAACTCACTCTTTCTAAAGCCCAATCCGAGCAAGGTCTTCTCTGCCAGAGCCTCCGGTGATTCACTATCGGAGATGGCAAGCATATCGCTAATCTCATTCAGCTCCACGATAAGCTTCTGATACCCCTTGGACTCATAATCCGTTCTTTCGGACAATTCAAGTGAAATCCTGTCCATTTTCTCATTCAGCTGCTTTAGCTCGGAAAAAGCAGTCATTGTCTCTTCTATAACCGACTTGTCCTTGGCGTGCTCCATCACCTGTGGCAAATAGCCTATATTCAATCCCGACGGCATCAGGACCTTACCGGAAGTCGGAGACTGCAGACCCATAATCAGCTTCAGGATGGTTGACTTACCCGCTCCGTTTTTGCCGACAAGGCCTACTCTATCTTTATCACTTATGTGAAAATTTATATCGTCAAGAAGGGTGTAGCCCCCAAATGAGACTGTCAGATCATTGATTGAAATCATACCTTCACATCCTCCTCTTTTTCATCCTCATCTTCAGGCTGAGCTTTTCGGCAGACAAGGATACTTACCTCATAAAGCAAGTACAGCGGGACTGCTACAAAGAAGAGAGTGACGGCATCTCCGGAAGGGGTGATAATGGCAGCTACAATTACCAAAATCACTATTGCATGCTTGCGGTACTTGCGAAGTAACTCTTTTGTTATAATTCCGAATCTGGACAAAATAGCTGCCAAAACAGGCATTTCAAAGACTATTCCCATGATCAAAATCAGGGAAACAAACATCCCTATATACGACTTGAGTGAGATCTGATTCGGTACCTCAAATGACACTTGATAAGTACCTAAAAAGCGCACCGTAAGCGGCAGAACAATGTAGTAACCCACGACAATACCTAAATAAAACAGCAAAGCGGCAAAGCCGAAAGACCTCTGAACAGCCTTTCTCTCCTTATCGTAAAGTGCAGGTTTGACAAACGACCAAAGTTCATAAAAAATAAAAGGCATTGCAACAATCAGCGCAGCGTAAAAGGCAACCCTGAAATGAGTAAAGAATTGAGCAGACATCTCGATATTGATAAGCTCAATATCAAAAGGCTCCACCGGCTTCAGCTTTAACGCAGCCAACAGTGCATTGAGCCAGTGGTACAGCTGAAAATCCGAAGAAAGCGGCGCCAGGATTATATCGTCAAAGATAAACTCCTTACAGAAAAAAGCCACAACGGTCAGAACCATCAAGACAACTGCAGAGCGAAAGAGTACCTTTCGCAACTCATCAAGATGCTCCCAAAATGTCATATCTTTCCCCATGCCTGTACTCCGGACTTATGCCTTACTTTTTAGAATCGTCATTAATATCCTTGTTTACCTCTTTCTCAACATCCTTAACTTCAGCTTCGATGTCTTTTACACCATCTTTAAAACTTTTTACGCCTTTTCCAAGACCTTTCATCAATTCAGGAATTTTCTTTCCACCGAACAGCAGTAGGATAATGAAAGCAATAATCAGAATCTCAGCCCATCCGAGCGACCCAAATAATAAAAATGTTCTCATATTTTATATTGTTTTTTGTTTATTCAGTTAATAATTAGTTACATCCACAAACGGACAAATATAATACAATAGTGCCAAAAATACTACGAAAGCATTTCCAGCCTCTTTTGAAGATTTTCTATTTTAGTTGTAGCATCCGACATCTTCTTGCGTTCAGTATCAACGACCTGTGCCGGAGCATTTTTCACAAACTTATCATTGCTCAGCTTGGCGGATACAGACTTAAGAAAGCCCTCATATCTTGCAATTTCAGCCTTAATCTTTTCGACCTCTTCGCCCACATCTATCTTGCCGTCCAGGGGAACATAAAATTCGATAGTTTCTACCATAAATGATTGACCTGCAGAGACCTTGTCAAATGAGTCAATTACCTGGACATCAGAAATGTTAGCCATCTTCTCAATAATAGGAGTAATCGACTGCGGATAGCCTGCGGCCTTCACCTGAAGAGCTAACGGCTCCTTCGGAGAAATATTTTTGGACTGTCTTAAAGCCCTGACAGAGACAACTGCCTGCTGAGCTATATCAAATGAATGTATTAATTCGGCTGAATACGGTTGAGGCTTTTGCATCTGCTCAAGCATAATCGTCTCACCTTCCTTGCGCTCTTCAATATTGTGCCACAACTCTTCAGTAATAAACGGCATAAACGGATGCAGTATTTTCAACAAACTGTCGAAAAATGAGATGGTTTTGTCATAAGTCACCTTATCGATAGAGCTTTGAACGCCATTCACAAACGCCGGCTTGATGATCTCAAGATACCATGCGCAGAAGTCATCCCAGAAAAACTTGTAAATAAGCATCAGGGCATCTGAGATTCTAAACTTGTCAAACAAGTCGTTAACACTCTCCAATGTGCGATTTAACTTTGCAGCAAACCATTCAACCGCTATCTTATCCTCCGCCCTGCTCTCAAGTTGACCGTCAACATTCCATCCCTGTATCAGACGGTACGCATTCCATATCTTGTTGCTGAAATTACGCCCCTGCTCTACCTGACTCTCATCAAATAAAATGTCGTTACCCGCAGAGGTACACAAAAGCATACCGAGTCTGACACCATCGGCACCATACTCCTGCATCAGCTTAATAGGATCCGGGGAGTTACCTAACTGTTTAGACATCTTGCGTCCCTGTTTGTCTCTGACGATCCCCGTCAAATATACATGAGAAAACGGGATCTTGTGGCAAAATTCGTCTCCTGCCATAATCATTCTCGCAACCCAGAAGAATAGGATTTCCGGAGCGGTAATCAGGTCATTTGTAGGATAATAGTACGCCAAATCCCTGTTAGGCTCTCTGTCCGGAAAACCAGGTTTATCAGGATCGAACACAGAGATGGGCCATAACCACGATGAAAACCATGTATCAAGTACATCTTCATCCTGAATTAAATCTTCGGCCTTAAGAGAAGGATTAATCTTTTGTGCGGCAGCAAGAGCTTCCTCTTTTGAAGCCTCTACAACATATTCGCCGTCAGGCAAATAATAAGCAGGAATCTGCTGTCCCCACCACAACTGACGTGAAATACACCAATCATGTACATTCTCCATCCAGTGACGGTATGTATTCTTGAACTTGTCCGGTATCAATTGAACTTCATCATCTTCAACTACGCGAAGTGCCTCCTTGGAAAGATCTTCCATCTTAAGGAACCACTGCATGGAAAGGCGAGGCTCAATCACAGCATTTGTACGCTCCGAATAACCTACCTGAGACTTATAATCCTCTGTCTTTTCGAGCAGCTGAGCCTCTTCAAGCATTTTGACAATCTTCTTGCGGGCAACGAATCTATCCTCACCGATCAATATCTGAGCTTTAGCATTAAGGTGACCGTGCTCATCGATAATGTCCAATACCGGCAGTTTGTGACGGAGACCGATAGCATAGTCATTAATATCGTGCGCAGGAGTCACTTTCAGACAGCCTGTACCGAAATCCATCGTGACATAATCATCTTCTATGATAGGAATCTCCTTGTTAATCAGTGGAATAACTACTTTTTGTCCTCTTAAATAATCGTATCTTGTATCTTCAGGATGAATACAGACAGCTGCATCCGCCATGATGGTCTCGGGACGAGTGGTAGCGATAATAATATAGTCTTTGCCGTCAGGAGTACGGGTTGGCCCGACTATCTTATATCTAAGATAATAAAACTTAGAATCTGTCTCTTTGTGAATCACCTCTTCATCACTGACTGCCGTCAGGCCTTCAGGGTCCCAATTGACCATTCTTACACCGCGATAGATATAACCTTTTTTGTAAAAATATACAAAAGTGTTGATAACGGCCTTACTTAAAGCAGGATCCATGGTAAACTTGGTACGATCCCAATCGCATGAAGCTCCCAACTTTTTTAACTGTTCGAGAATAATACCACCGTGCTTCTCTCTCCACTCCCACGCATGCCTCAAAAATTCCTCACGGGTAATATCCGACTTATTGATCCCCTCAGCCTTCAGTTTGGCTACAACCTTCGCTTCAGTAGCAATTGACGCATGGTCGGTACCGGGTACCCAACAGGCATTTTTGCCCATCATACGCGCACGACGCACCAACACATCCTGAAGAGTATTATTCATCATGTGGCCCATGTGGAGTACTCCTGTGACGTTTGGCGGCGGAATCACTATAGTATAAGGCTCGCGCTCGTCGGGCTCTGAGTGAAACAATTTGTGTTTTAACCAGTAAGAATACCATTTGTCCTCTACTTGTGAGGGATCATATTTAACGGAAAGTGCCATTTATATTATAATTTGCTCAAAGAGTGCAAAGTTAATTATTATTTTATAAAAATTGAGTTATATTTGCATTCAGCTAAACATTTAGATTTGAAGATGAGACGCATCAGACTTATTGTATTTGCCTCTATTTTACACGATGAATCAAGTGTAATGAATTCACGTGCAGATTTGTTCGCTGCCATACGCAAATTTACGGAGTTGGAGATAGCATATCCGTCAGTTCCGGGTACATTTGAAGATTCTGAAGGTTGTGTCTCCGTATGTTTTATCGCAACAGGAGGTACGGAAGAGATTTTCAGGCGATCTGTCAGCAAACTGCCAAGGCCTATCTATTTATTGAGCGACGGCTTTCACAATTCACTCGCTGCATCATTTGAGATATCTACTTACCTGAACAACAAGGGCATTGAGAGCACTATGCTGAACGTTCCGATTGACAACAATCCTGAATTTTACAGTCAGATGGATAGCATCCTTTTCCCTTCCGGAGATGAGCCGACCGCAAGTAATGAACCCGTAAAAGAGCAAAAGCCTGCAGAGAGACCACTTACTGAAGTGCCCAAAAACGTGCTGCACTACTTTGCCAAGTCTAAAATAGGGCTTGTAGGGGGAGCCAGTCCATGGCTTATCTCTTCTGCGGTAGATACCGCCGGCATAGAAAGCAAATATGGCTGCAAGTTTATCAAAATAGGAATTCAAGAACTTATCTCCCTTTTCAGGCTGATAGATGACAATACTGTTGAAGTAACTGATGTTGTGGCAGAGTCTGAAAAGTATCTTACCGGTGACAGGACAAAAGCAGACTTGATTGAAGCTGCAAAGATGTATGTTGCAATTAAAAGATTATGTGCGCAGTATGAACTTAACGCAGTTACCGTCAAATGTTTTGATTTAATAAATACATGTCGTACCACCTCCTGTCTGGCCCTTTCCCTTCTCAATGACGAAGGAATCGTTGCTGCATGTGAAGGTGATATTCAGTCGCTTTGGAGCATGATGTATGTAAAGGGGCTCACTTCAAAGGTCTCATTTATGGTCAATCCGGCCTCTACTAACAGAGAAGAGCTTACAGTAGATTTCGCGCACTGCTCGGTGCCCCTCTCTTTTGTGCACGGATACAGACTTCCGAGTCACTTTGAGTCATCAACAGGTATCGGACTTGCCGGGAGTGTTCCATGCGGACGTTACAATATTTTGAAGATTGCAGGCGAAAAACTTGACATTATCTATTCTGCAAGCGGCAGCATCATCATGAATACCAATGTGCCGCAGAGATGCCGTACACAGATAAGGTTTAAATTCGACTCTGCAGCCGATTTTGACGGGTTTATCACCAAAAGAACCGGTAATCACATCATTATATATAAGGAAGATTAACGTTTATGTTTGACAATATTAAAGCGTTCGCATTTGACATTGACGGTGTATTTACCGATGGAAGTGTACTCGCAATGCCGAATGGAGATTTGCTGCGTACATACAACTCCAAAGATTGTTTTGCCGTCAGAATGGCAGCGGACAATGGCTACCCCGTAAGCATTATTTCGGGAGGATGTTCCGAAAGTATTATCCACAGAGGCCGCTCGCTGGGAGTCAAAGATAAAGACCTTTACCAGTTATCAAAGAATAAACTGCCAGATTTTCTGAAGTTTTGTTCCGATTACGGACTTTCTCCAGAAGAGGTGGCATTCATAGGTGACGATATTCCGGATATTCCGGCTCTAAAGGCATCAGGCCTGGGAGTTTGTCCTGCTGACGCTGTTGCCGAAGTAAAGGCGGTGTGCAAGTACATTTCTCCGTTCAACGGAGGAAAAGGATGCGTAAGGGATTTGATAGAGAAGGTATTAAAGCTTCACGGCAATTGGATATTCGATCCTGAAACTCCATGGACGGCCCACCATCCCGAATGTATCATCCAAAATGCTCTTAAAACGGGAAGAAACATAAAATAAATATGTCTTGTTTCTCCGGTTATACCTTTACTTTGGCATCCAAATCACCTCGTAGAAAAGAACTTCTCGAGCAGTTGGGCATTGCCTTTACCGTAGAGGCAGGAAAAGATGAGAAAGAGGCTTTCAGCCCAAATCTGCCCCACATAGAGGTTCCTGAATTTTTAGCAAAGCATAAATCAGAATCTTTTCACAGACCGCTACACGAAAAAGAGATTCTTATTACTGCCGATACACTCGTCTTCGCCCCTTCCCCGGACTATGCGGCAGACAGCATAGCCGATAAGATCAACCACAGTGAAGTGCTTGGAAAACCCGTCAACCGCGAAAATGCAATTGAAATGATAACAAAACTCTCCGGAGTCACACACTACGTTTTGACGGGGGTAGCGATTCGCTCTCTGGGTGAAACGCACTCATTTACAGCTGTTTCGGAGGTG
>Ga0265294_10005466_pt1 | contig 15497 bp, 12 predicted proteins | sample MunlanPumphouse3_FD_192504 | JGI IMG/M metagenome (GOLD analysis project Ga0265294, IMG submission 192504) | Groundwater microbial communities from a municipal landfill in Southern Ontario, Canada - Pumphouse #3 | ecosystem: Environmental > Aquatic > Deep subsurface > Groundwater | place...
ATACTACCCCGTCTTCATATGCTTTGACAAATCCTTTAATGTTTGTAAATTTGCAATGGATTTTGTGGAAAAATGGCATACATTTATGGCCTCAGGGAGTCCAGGATGTATGTGAGGTTATGCAGACAATTTTATGGAAATCTTAAAAATACTGTGTTATTATAAAAAAATGGGAAACAAAATTAAAAAAGAGCTCCAAGGGAAAAAACCTCTTAAAAAAATGGGGCAGAACTTTCTCTTGAATAATTTTGCAATTAAAAAAATAGTGGAAACTGCAAAAATAAAAAGGAACGAAACAATTTTGGAAGTTGGTCCCGGAACAGGAATCCTTACCGAAGAACTTTTAAAGACAGGCGGAAAAATAATAGCTGTTGAAAAGGACAAACAGCTTTGCTCTCTTTTAATAAAAAAATTCAAGGGAATAAAAAATATTGAGATTGTAGAAGAAGACATATTGGAATTTAATATTGATTTTCTTCCTCAAAACTACAAGGTTGTAGCGAATATTCCTTATTACATCACTTCTTTTTTTATAAGAAGATTTTTAGAGAGTAAAAACAAACCCAAAAAGATGGTTTTGACCATTCAAAAAGAAGTTGCAAACAGAATCTGCGCAAATCCCCCAAATATGAGTCTTCTTTCTGTTTCCGTCCAATATTATGCCAAGCCAAGATTGATAATGAAAATATCAAAAAATTCTTTTTGGCCAAAACCGAAGGTTGATAGCGCAATTGTTGAAATAACTCCTTTTCTTTTGCCTAAGGAAGAAAAAACTGATTATTTCTTTAAAGTGGTAAGAGCAGGTTTTTCTCAACCAAGAAAACAAATTATAAACAATCTTTCAAAAGAACTTAATGTCCCTAAGGATAAAATAATAGAATTGCTTTTGAAAAACGGATTTAGCCCTAAAAAAAGACCGGGAGATTTCAGTATTGAGGATTGGATGAAATTAACAAACTGTTTTAATTCTGATAATTTACTATTGCTATAAAAATATATATTAGTATAATATTATAAGAATATGTCTTTGTTTAAAAACAACCTAAAAAGGAGAAAACTTTTAACATTTGTTTCTTTTTTTATTTTTTCTTTTATATTTTTTACTCCCCTTATTGCAAAAGGATTTGATCTTGGAATAGGAGAGGCCTTTGATACTTTTACAAGATATCTTTTAAGCTTGGTGCTAACTATACCTCTTTTTTTTATTGGAATTATTCTAATGATACTCGTTTTGTTAGCCCAGCTTCTTGCTCTTTTAACAAGATCCATATTGATACTTGTGATGAGTCCCTACTTTATATCATGGAGTTATACTCAGCCTGCAACAAATCCGATAATAAGCCAAGGACTGCTGGTTACTCAAAGCTTAATGAATATGATTCTTGTTTTAGCCCTTCTTTATATAGGAATTGTGACAATACTTGGACTTGAAAGCTATAACACAAAGAAACTACTTATAACTTTTATAGTTATAGCTCTTCTTGTAAATTTTGCTCCCGTAATTACCGGACTTATTGTTGACCCTTCTAATATATTGATAAGATACTTTGTTACTCAAATTCCAGGAGGAGACGGAGGATTTATAAGCCGTACAGTTACCGCTCATAATTCTATTTTAGGAGGATTTTCACATATGGAAAATATTTGGGATGCTCTCAAAGGAGGCCTTCTTTTGACAACTGCCGGAATGGTGTTTAGAGCATCCGGACTTTTGATAGTTTATCTTCTTATTTCCCTAGCTTATCTTGGATTTATCGTCATTTTCACGGCAAGATATTTTGCAATTTGGCTACTTGTAATTTTGTCTCCTATTGCTTTTGTCTGCTATATCCTCCCTGAAACCCAAGGGATAGCAAGAAAATGGTGGAATGCTTTTATACAATGGACCTTTATCGGAGTAACTGGGGCTTTTTTTCTTTATCTTGCCGAAGGATTTGCCATGATGAACCCCGCTTTAATTTATAGCTCCCTTACAATCCCTCAAGGAGGCGGATTTCTTTTATTAAGAGATCTTGTTGCACTCTTGGCTCCTGCTTTATTTGGAGTAATGCTCGCAATAATAGGACTAATGGTATCAGTATCAACAAGTGCTATAGGAGCTCAAATGGTACTTGGCGTTTCAAAAAAATATGGGAAAGCAGGAGCAATAAAAGGAGGAAAGTTTTTGACAAGGAGCATTCCTTCTGGATTGAAAGAACAAATGGCAAAGCAAACAAAAACCACCCTGCCTGGATTTGAAGGAAAAAGCGGAGGAGGTAAATTTGCTACAGGACTAGGATATGCAACAGGTGTTATTCCTGCATATTGGGCAACGCGTAAAGCGGTAGGAGCAGCAGGAGTAGTATTAAAAGAAACAGAAAAAAAAGACAGAGCTCAAGCAAAAGAAAAATATAAAGGATCAACAATTGAAAAGAAAATGCAAGGAGTAAATTCTCCTTTTGAAAAAGAAAGAACAGCAGCACTTGTTATGGCAAATGAAGAGGGAAATATAGGAGAAATGAAGAAAAAATACGGTCTTACAGATGATACGATAAAAGAGATTATAAAAGAAACAAGAGAACATTCCCCTGACGAATTTAAGAAGCTTAGAAAAACGATGCCTCAATATGCCAAAGAGCTGGTTTCCGACGATGAGCTTGCTCAAAAAGTTACAGATAAAGAAATTAAAGAACGTCTTGACAGTTCTTATGGAATAACAGACAAAGATGAGGTAGATAAAATACTTAAAGATGAAGAAGAAAGAAACAGAATTGCCAGAGAAGTTATTGATGATAAATTTCCGGATGAAAAAGACAAAGACAGAGCTAAACTTGATATAATTATAAGTCAGGTAAAAAAGAGCGATGTTGAATCTTGGTCTTCTGATGTTTTTGATGATGAAGAAGTAGTAAAAAGCATTTTAGTAAATGCAAAAGTTCAAATTATACCTGAAATAGCTGAAAATTTTGGAGAAAAAGCTCGCGAAAAGATACAAGAACAAGTAGATTCTGGAGCAGAAATAAGCGCAAGTATGCATAGTTATCTTACGTCAAATGCAGGAAGAGCAATTTTCCCTATTGAAAATATACCACCTAGAACAACTTCAACATCCAGTACACCCTCTACGCCATCTGGCTCAACTCCTTCAACACCTAGCACACTCTCTACGCCATCTGGTCCAACTCCTTCAACACCTAGCACACCCTCTACGCCATCTGGTCCAACTCCTTCAACACCTAGTACACCCTCTACGCCATCTGGTCCAACTCCCCGAACAAGAGGAGGATATACACCCTCTACGCCATCTGGTCCAACTCCCCGAACAAGAGGAGGATATACACCCTCTACGCCATCTGGTCCAACTCCTTCAACACCTAGTACACCCTCTACGCCATCTGGTCCAACTCCTTCAACACCTAGTACACCCTCTACGCCATCTGGTCCAACTCCCCGAACAAGAGGAGGATATGGAAAAAATCCATAACATTTTTTAAAAAACAAAAAAGGAGTCAAAGACTCCTTTTATTTTTAGAAAAATCATTCTTCCGAAACTGAACGAAGTCCTTTTCTAAGAGCTTCCTGTAAACCAGGAATAGCCTGGACAACCATGCTAGCAGGAAGTGGGCTTTTTTCCATCGCCTCTAATATTCTAACAAGACTTCCTGTGTCTTCAAAATCTCTTATTGTAGCAAAAACCCTTTTAATTCTTTCAACTTCAGCATCAGCATCAATAACTGTCGCTCTTTTTCGCATTTCTGCAAGATAAGGAGCTAATGTATTTTCTCTATACTCAGGAGGAGGATCTAATTCTTTAATTTGAATTTTTCGGACTTTAATTCCATATTCCTTTTCAAACTCGTCAAGAATCCCGGCACATAAAGTGAAAATATCATCACCCATATTACTTATTTCCGTTATCCATTCTCCATACTCTTTTTGGGTAATAAAATTTCTCACTTCCGGCTTAAGACGATTAATTAATGTTTCGAGCCAATTTTGGACTCTAAAAAGAGCACGATAAGGATTAATTATTTTAACTGTTAATTTAAGCTCTACTTTAAGAGGAAGAAGATTTTTATCTTCTGCTCTGTCTAAACCCGCCCAGTAAACATCTTCCTTAAGAAGAACGTAATCTAGTGTTCTTTTTGGATGATAAACTACTTTTTCTTGTTGGTTTATCCCTGACCACTCAAAACCATAGCCATAAATATCCCATAGTGGCCAAAATCCATAAAATCGCAATCCACCAAAGAGATGACTTTCTGATCCTTCTTTAACATTCCATTTATCATCTCCTGAATCAAAATAGGAAAAAGTTCTACCTTCCCATTGAATAAGAGCTTTTTCAAATTTGTCCGCTTTGACAATAACTTTTGCCGTTCCTTCATTAACAAAAGTAAAAAAAAGATTATTTGGTGCTAAAAAGAAAAAAATAACAAGAAAGATATAGGTAGGGCAACTTAAGAAAATACTTAAGATTATAGCCCATCCTAAAAAATTTCCAACCATAATTCCTAAAAAAATAGAAGAAAAAATAATTGCAATCAACCCAAAAAGGGAAAGAAAAATTTTCAAAAGAATCATCATTCCAACCTCCTTAATTTTCAAGGTTCCAACTAAAAAAGTTCTAATTAAAAATATAGCACTTCTTTTTGTTTTTGTCAAATTTTTATTGTAATTATTATATTAAATAAAAAATATAGCTTTATATATATTTTAAAAGCCCTTCTCTAAAAGAGGAGGGCATAATTTTTTCTTTTTTATTTGCCTAAAATTTTATTAATAGCATCAACTATTTTAGGATCTGCAAGAACTTCTATAATTTTAGGAGAAATACTTACCTCTTTTATTTTTTTAGAAACAGTTCCTTTTTCTGTTTGAATAAGCTCAATAGCTTCAGAAGTAGATAAATTTCCTTCTTCCTTATATTTTTTAATAAAGTCAGCAATCTGTTTTAATTCTTTTTTTTCAATATCTATTTTAATCCCTTTGACTACTGATAATTCCGCCACTTTTGCAAATTCTCCAACAAAGCGCAATCCCGTGATATTTATCTGATTAATTTTAACTCCAAGTCCTTCATGAATAATACATCCCTTCCCTTGAATTACATTTCTAACCTCTTTATCTCCAACTTCATTGCCACAGATAATCTTTAGTATAGAACTAATAGCACTATTTCCAGCATCCCCTAATTTTTTATAATTAAATGACCTTGACCAGGATGTTATATTTCCATGAATAATGCTCTCAATTTCTTTTTTAACTCCTTTTTCTCCTCCACTGTTTAAAAAATTAATCAACAAAGGAGGATCATAACAAGGAGTCCAAGTAATTGATATTTCAATAATATGTTTTACATTATCAGAAGAATAAATTTGAATAGAAATAGTTTGTCTAGTAGCTAATATTTTTACTAAAAAAACATTGAAAATAACAGGGTTAAGTGGAACAAATCTCCATCCCTCATTAAGAATTTCTTCTTGTCTTTGTCCAAGAAAAACAAGAACTCCTTTATGAGGAGGATCTACCTGTATCATTACTATACTATTGTAAAAAAACAACAGTAAAAGAATTAAAAAGCTCAAAGCCCACCATCCAATAAAAAAAGAGGATATTATAGTTATCGCGACTATAAAAGCCGGAACTAAAAAAAGAAAAATGGTTCTACTCATTTCTATCTCCTTTTCTTTCGACTTTGTTGTGTTCACTAAATTTTAAATTGGTAATAACAGAGAAATAAAATAATAAGAATAACAGCAATAAAAGGGAAATTTTAATAAAATCAACACTTTCTTTTAAATGCTGTTTTTTTTCTTTTATTAAGAAGATACCCTAAAAGGCGAATCTTATTATAATTTTCCATTCCTTTTCTCCATTGAATTTTCAAGGTTCCAACTAAAAAAGTTCTAATTAAAAATATAGCACTTCTTTTTATTTTTATCAAATTACAAAATCCAAAACAAAAACCCTCTTTAAAGGTAAAAAATCATTTTAAAAAGGAAAATTATGCCAACTTTATAGGCATTAGAATATAAACAAAACTTTGATCTCCCACTGGCCTTATTACGCCCGGTCCTGAATCACCACTAAATTCAAAAATAATTTCAGAACTTTTGATAAGAGAAATTCCATGTATTAAAAATTTATGATTGAATGATATTTCCACATCTTCTCCTTGAACATCTGCATTTATTTGAGAAACATATTCACCAGTATCGCTGTTTTGGCTTAAAATCTCAATTTGCTTTTTTTTCTTACTTATTTTTATTTTAACTTCTCCTGTTTTTCCGCTGAAAATCCCAGCTCCTTTGATTTGATTCAAAATTTCTCCTTTTGAAATCGTTAATTTTGTAGAAGATTTTGAAGGAATAATTTCTTTATAATTAGGATATTCTCCGTCAATAAGCCGGGAAGTTAATTGAACCTGAGGATGATTTGTTTCTGTCATTTGTCCTTCAACCATAATCTGATTAGATGAAAAATATATTTTTAAATCTTGTTCAAATTGAGAAAAAATATTTACAATTTCCCTTGCTGTCTTTTGAGGTATAATCAAAGAATAATCTTTTTTTAAATTAGTCCCTTTTTTAAAGTTTATTACTTTTTCTCCAAGGCGGAAACTATCAGTAGAAGCCATTGTAATTTTATTTTTATCAAAAGAAATAAAGATTCCCGATATTTCCGGTCTTGCCGTGCTTTGACTTGCAATATCAAAAACATATTCCAATCCTTCGCAGAAAGAAGAAGGAGATATGGATATAAATTCTCCTTCGGATATTTTTGGTATTATTGGAAAATCATCAGTAGACATTCCTAATATTTGAGTTTGGCGATTATTACAAGTGACAGAAAGATTATTCTTTTTTTCTTCTATTTCTATTTTTTCATTTGGTAAAAACCCTATAAAACTTGATAATATTTTAGCTGGAATTGTTGCGCTTCCTTCTTTTTCAATTTTAGCAAGCGCCCACCAATTAATCCCTATTTCCAGATCCGTTGCAGATAGATTAATAAAGCTTTTCTCGGCTGTAATTAAAATATTATTTAAAATAGGAAGAGTAAGAGATTTTCCTGATACTCTTTCAACTATCCCTAGTCCTTGTTTTAATTTTTCTTGCAGAATTGTTGCTTTCATATTAGTTTTAATAATTTAATTTATTTATTGTTATTATAGCTGTTAATAATATTTTTTTTAAGCTTATTTAAGGGCTTTTTATCTTGTTCTTTAAAATACTATTAAGTTGTGAATTATTTTCCTTTTGTTTTTATTTACAAAAAATAAACCTCTTTTCCACAGCTTATCAACTAGAAAGAATTCTTTCTTTTATTAGTATAATTTCTTCCTCTAGTTTTTTATTTTTCTGAATTTCAAGGGATATTTTTTTATAAGAATGAAGAGCGGTTGTATGATCTTTTCCATTAAATTTTCTTCCAATAAAAGGAAAGGAACTTTTTAATTCTTCTCTTAATAAATACATTGCTATTTGTCTTGGTTTAACAACTTCTTTTTTTCTTGATGGCGCTAAAATTTCTCTTTCTTTTAAATCAAAAAAATCCGCTACTGATTGTATTATTTTTTTAGGAGTAAGTATTTTTTGGGGAGAATTTATCAATGTTTTTAAAAGCTTTTGGGCAATTTCAAGAGTTATATCTTTATTATCTATTTTCTGGAAAATAATAATTCTATTAAGAGCTCCTTCCAATTCCCTTATATTTGTTTTTATTGATTCTGCTATATATTGATAAATTTCTTCAGAAAAAGAAACTTCTTTTTCTTGGGCTTTTGCTTTTAAAATAGCTATTCTTGTTTCAATGTCAGGCATACTAATATCGGCAGTCATTCCTCCTTCAAACCTTGATCTTAAGCGTTCAGCTAAATACATTATTGATTTTGGAGGCCTGTCTGAAGAAATTATTATCTGTTTATTATTTTCGTATAAAATATTAAATATGTGAAAAAATTCTTCTTGGGTTTTTTCTTTCCCGGATAAAAATTGAACATCGTCAATTATTAAAACATCTACAGATCTATATTTTTCTTTAAATGTTTCAATTGAATTTTTTTTGACTCCCTGTTCTCGAATAGCGGTAATAACCTCTGAGGTGAATTTTTCAGAAGATATATATTTTACTTTTTTGTCTGAAAAATTTTTAACTATTTCATTTCCTACTGATTGAAGAAGATGCGTTTTTCCAAGGCCTACTCCGCCGTATATAAAAAGCGGGTTATAAACAAGTCCGGGGTTTTTTACGACTGCCAGCGCTGCTGCATGGGGTAATTCGTTAAAAGGGCCTATTATAAAAGAATCAAAAGTATATTTTGGATTTAGCCCGGTTTCTTTATTTATTTGAAGGCCTTGAAAATCCAATTGGCTTTCAGATTTAACCGGCATAACTTGAGGAGTTTCCTTTCTTTTTTCTTTTTTGATTTCTGTTTTTCCAACAATATATTCAACCTCTTTAATTCCGCTGTCTATACTATGAAAGGTTTTCATCAATAACTTATTATACTTATTTTCAAGCCATTCTTTAACGAAAGAATTTGAAACGGAAACAACAATTTTTCCTCCATCTTTTTTGGATATCTCGGTATTTTTAAACCAAGTGGAAAAATTTGCCTGAGAAACGTTGAATTGGATTTGAGCAAGAACAGCTTGCCAGAGGTCCTCTTTATTCATAAATATTTCGTTTTATATTCTCTTAATTTGCTATATAATAAGAGAAAATAAAGAAGTTATCCGTCCCAATTTATTATTGCAAAAACCTTATATCTGTAAATACGATTATATCACATATACAAATTAAGGGAAAATAGAAGTAAAATCAAGTTTTCTGTTAATAACCTGTGTATAAGTTGTGGATTAATACCTATTATATTTTAAAAAAGAAAATGTTTAATTTGACCTATTTTCTTTTTGGTATTATACTTAGAAAACAGTTAGAAAACAGTATTTTATTTAAAATTTTAAATTTATATGTCTATTACCTATAATCCCAAAAAGAGAAAAAGAAAAAAAGCCCATGGATTCAGAGCAAGGCAGGAAACAAAAACAGGGAAAAGAGTTATAAAAAGCAGAAGGCAAAAAGGAAGAAAGAAAATAACGGTTTAATATGCTTTCTAAGGGAAACCGCCTTAAAAAAAAGGAGGATTTTAAGCTTGTTTTTAATAAAGGAAAAAAAATTAAAGGGATTTTTCTTTATTTAAAAGCCGTCCAAAATGGGCTTGGAGAAAGCAGGTTTGGAATTATTATCAGTAAAAAAGTTGATAAAAAAGCGACAGTTCGTAATTTGATAAAAAGAAGGACAAGGGCTGTTATAAAAGAAAATTTACCAAAAATCAAAACAAACATTGACTGTATTGTTTTTTTTATTTCTCTTCCGGAAAACTTTATTTCACTAAAAAAAGATATAGAAGAATGTTTTGAAAAATTAAAACTCTATGTTTAAAAAAAGTATTCTTTTTCTTATTTCTTTCTATCATTTTTCTGTTTCCCCATTTTTAGGAAAAAATTGCAGGTTTTATCCAAGTTGTTCTGATTATACTTATAAGGCAGTTGAAAAATATGGGCCCTTAAAAGGCATATTTTTAGGAACTAAAAGAATTTTAAAATGCCATCCTTTTAATAAAGGAGGAGTTGATATTCCTTAAATATTAAAAATAAGGAAAATTAAAAAATTATGATTGAAATTATTAAAATAGCTTTTGAATCTTTTTTTTATAAACCGCTATTTAACGGCCTTATTTTTATTTATTATTACATTCCCGGAGGAGATCTTGGAATTACAATTATATTATTCACCCTTATTATAAAAACAATTCTTTATCCTTTGGGAGCAAAAGCAATAAAATCACAAAAATCATTAAATAAATTATCTCCAAAAATAAAAGAAATCCAGGAAAAATATAAAAATGACAAAGAAAAACAAACTAAAGAGATAATGGAATTTTATAAAAAAGAGAAAATAAATCCTTTTTCAGGTTGTCTTCCCTTGTTAATCCAGCTTCCTATTTTGCTTGCTCTTTTTAGAATTTTTAAGGATGGTTTTGGGATGGAACAAATGAATCTTCTATACGCAGTTACTCCTCATCCTGAAGAAATATTTACAGTTTTTCTAAAATTAGTAGATCTTGCGAACCCTAATTTATTTTTTGCCATTTTAGCCGGCGTTTCTTTATTTTTTCAAATGAAGATAAGTATTCCAAAAATAAAGAATAAAAATAAAGGGGATTTAAAAAGCGACATACAGGTTGTTATGCAAAAACAGATGCAGTATTTTTTGCCTTTTTTCATCGTGATTATTCTTCTTCAGCTTCCTTCGGCATTAGGCCTTTATTGGATAGTTTCAACTCTTTTTGCCATAGGACAGCACTATATAATAAATAAAAACGATGTTCTTTCTTCTTTAGAAAGACAAAACTAACGAGTTCCAAAACTTCCGGCTATAACTATTACTCCCATTGGACGAGTAGTTATTTTACTGTCTTGAAATTTATTAATACTTGAAGTAATTCCGCGCACTGAGCAAGATTTTCCATTATCAAATGAAGGTTTAACCCATATAGTTTCTCCTCCGTCTTCTTCTTCGGTTTCGCAATTATAAGGATAAAAGAAAACAATAATAGGAAGGTTCTCAGGGATAACAGTTGCCGATGAAATAGTTAGATTCTTTTTTAAAAAGAATTCTCTTATAGGCCTTTCTATAATTTCTTCTTCCTCCTCTTCTTCTCCTTCTATTACCTCTTCTGTTGAAAAGGGACCATAACATGTGCTATCGCCTAACAGTCCACAATCTTCGGGATCTCTTTCTAGTTGATTTCTGAGATTTTTTTCTCTGTCGATATATTTATGTAATTTAACGCTTCGGGGAAATTCATAAGAAGAATCTCCCCACGAGCGGGCTGCAAAAGCAGCGGCATAATATATAGGAGGATCCATTGGCGTAATCATTTTAACTTCATCTGTGAGATTATAAACAACTTGTCCGTATCCGAGTTCTCCATCTCTAAGTTCGAGAAAATATGCTCCGTAGTAAATTTTTTGATTTGGAGTTTTTTCAAGATCTGGAAGAATATATATTATTTCCGGTTCCCTCCACTCTGAAGGAACTGTAAAATTTTCAAATAATTCTATAAAAACGCAGTGTTCCTTAACATTATTTATTGTTTCAAAAAGAGCGGCAATATCCGTAGTGTCGTCAATATTTTGAGCAAGAATATTTATATCATCTATTTCTTCTTCACAAAACAAAATAGGAGAATAAATTTCATTTTTAAGAATAACACGGGCTTCCGGTACAGGATTTAGAGTTGGTTCTTGCAAAACCGTGAAAGAATAATTTATATTCCACAAAATCAAAAACGACCCTAAAGTGATTAAAAGCCCCAAAAGCGCTGAAAATATCCTCTTTTTTGCTTTGCTTACTTCTTCGGGATTGCCAGCTGAAGCAAGATAATTTAATCCTCCCAAGATAAGGAATAAAAGAGCGATTACTCCCACTGTTGTCGTAAGAAAGCCGAATATATACCTTACATAGACGTTGATAGGTGTTGCTATCGTAGAAAAGCCGGAACCTGGATAAGATATCTCTAAGTTTCTTCCCAGCGCCTTATTGAAGGCAAAAAAAAGAAAAAAGAGAGATATTAACAAGATTGCCTTTCTTTGTTTTTTTATCTTTTTTAACATGGTTATTTAAAATATTCCGATACTGCCGGCTATAATAAACATTCCACCAGCACATGGAAAATCAACATGGTAATAACAAAAATCTTTCATATCTGTTTGATTTAAATTGCTGTTATTTTCATTAAAAACAGCAATTCTGCAAGATCTTCCATCTTCCCATGGTATATTATCACGGCATACATAAAATATGGCAATAGTCGGTTTTTTTAAATTCAAATCGCATTTTTCTCCGCTTTCCGATCCTCCAGCACACCTCTGAGAAAGATTTTCTACAATATAATAAGAAAAATCCATTGATCTTAATCTTAATTCAGAAACAGGGTCCTCTTCTTCTTCCTCCTCTTCCTCCTCTTCTTCTTCCTCACCGCTTGTAGTATCCCTTATTAAAGATATTTCTACTGCTGCTATCCCTGGTGATGTTGAAGTTGAAACCATAATTGAATTTGAATAATAAGGACCGTAAATATCATTATAATCATCATCATCTTGTTTTGGATTTTGGGGATTTCCGTCCATTCCAACAAATCTATACAGTTGTACTTCTCTTATATAATCCCTAAAGGATGTAATTCCTTCTTTAACCATAGTAAAGGGGATGGCCGTAGGGATTTCTCCTTCCATTGGCCTTACAACCTTTATATTTTCAGTTAGGTTATAAACAACCTGTCCTTTTTGATCTTCAGCCAAAAGAATAACTCCATGATGGTTTCCATAATTGCCCGGAAATATATATATTATTCTTGAATATGTCCATCTTTCATCGGGTTTTCTCCATTCTTCGTCTTCTATTATTCCTCCGACTCCTCTTAAAGAATAACATTTTTCTTCAATGTCTTTTTTTATTTCAAGAAGGGTTTCAGATGGTGTTGATGTGAAAAGAACGGAATTTATATTACTTACATTTTGTTTACAAAGAAGAATCGGGGAAAAAAGAGAATTGCCTCCTTGAAACATTGAAACAGACAAAGGGACAGGATAGACCTCTGGTTCTCTTAATTGTAAAAAAGAGGGATTTATAGTATTTAGTATAAGCCAGGATCCTAAAAGAATAGCGAGCCCAAATATTGCTGAATATATTTTTCTTTTTGCTCTGTTTACTTCTTCTGGATTGCCGGCGGAAGATAAATATATTAGTCCTCCAATTGTGATTGAAAAAAAAGCGAAAACTCCAGAGAGTCCTATTATAAGGTAAAATATATATTCCACATATCTTGTAATTGGAGTTGCAATTGTTGTAAATTCTGCCCCAGGATATATGGTTTCTAAATTTCTTCCCAGTACTTTGTTAAAAGGAATAAAAAGAAGAAAAAAAACAACAATTAAGAAAAAAGAAAAAAATGTTTTAACATTTTTTTGGAGATATTTATTCAAAAAAATTGTCTTTAATGAAGTAAAATATAAAATTATTTTCATTTTTTCCCATTATACCACAGTAAAAGAGCAAGGTAAAATAAAAAATATCTCAATAATAAGAAAATATTTTAAAATTCTAATTCAAAATATTTTTATTCAAGTAAATATTCACAGGAACCTATTTCGAATCTAAAGCATGAGGTGGTTGTACTACTTAAAACAGGTTCTGAGGGGAGGCCTAATTCTTCAAGGGTGGGAGGATTATAACGATAGCCAATTAAATAATAATCGGGGTCAGGAATAGCAGAAGAAGAAAAACAAGGATTGTCTTCTACGGGACTTACACAAACAGGAGCACATCCATAGCCAGATATTCCTTCCTGTTTTGCTTCACAATATCCATGCGTTCTCTTTACTGGAATATGATAGGCATATGCATAATAAGGACCACAGTAGCCAGTTGTCCAAATTCCCGTGCTATAAATATAACACTGTTTGGTAATTCTCCACTGATATCCCCATTCGAAAACGCATCCTCCTTCTCCTTCTATTTGTCCAAAAACACAATAAGCACAAACACCACCGCTATAAGGTTCTTCACAAAGTTCATTGCACCATTCTTCTGAAAGAACAGTTATAGGACCTTCCGCTTTTGTTTCATTAATAAAAATTACCCAGAAGGCAAACATAAAAATAAAAGAAAAAATTAATATTGAAAATAATTTTTTTATAAAACTTATTTTTTTATTCATGATATTTTTAAACAATGGAAATAATTGATTAGCGGATTCTTTTTATTCCAAATTATACCGTGAAAACATTCATGGGTCAAAGATTTTTTATTCAATAGGACACAGCCAGTTATGTTTTAACTTAAAATATGAATAGTTTTCAGAAGATTTGCATATCTCAATCTTATTTGATACTTCTTTATATTTATTGCAAAATTGGGTTGGGTTAGTATAAAAAAGATACTTTAATTTTTCTTCCTTAAACTCACAATAGGATTCCATCTTTTTTACTTCCCTTATAATCTTTTCAGTTGTTTTTGCTTCACTATCTTCTATTATTGGCTGTGCATCACAGCTGTTTTCAAAATAAGAAAACCAGCAGAAAGATTCATAAGCGAGACGGTCGCTCTTTTCAGCAAAAGTGCCTGCTATAAAAGGAATGCGGGAAATGTAGTCCTTAAAACTTTCATAAATATCGTTGTGCTGTTCTGTGGTTAAGTCGTCAAAAGGATACTGTGCACAGAGATCTGCTATCGGCTCTCCGGGATAAAATCTTTCTAAAAACTCATTTAATCTTGTTACACATAAAAAAGAAATAGTTGAGCGATTTGATCCAAATGTTCCGCGCCAGGCATTATAAGCTTTTTTGAAGGAATCATAAGAATAATAATCACATACAAAACAAGGATTGTTTTTTTCTATAGCATCTTTAATAATACTATTAGAATCAACTTTGCATCTCTTTTTAAAGAATCCGTCAACGCCACATTCATAAAAATCTTCAAACGAATAATCATTGCAGGTAGTGTTATAACTATAAAGGGTTTTTCCACAAACTTGTTTGAAATCTTCAGGATATGAGCAAAACTTTTTTTCAGAATACTCATTGCATAATTCTTCAGCATCTCCGGAAAGAGTTGTAAAATTCATGGCATCCGAGGGATAGGGTATGCAAGTAAGCCATCTGTTAATAAGTTGATTACATGCTAATTGCTTGCTTCCTTCAATTGCGTCGCAGAATATTTCTTCATCGGGATATTCTTCGCACAGCCGTTCAAAATCTTCTTTTTTAAACGGATATGGTTCGCAAAAATTTTCATTCGGATATTTTTCGCATAAATAAAGGAGAGTATTACAAGGGAAATTGTTGTCACGAAAATGTTCCATATCTTCATAAATTCTTGTAAATTGAACTGGCTCTCTGCATTTTTCGGTTCTATTTAATGCGAATTCCGATTGCCCAATACTTCCGTCTAAATAGTCCATAGGACAAGGATTATCGTTTCCCCCTACTCCCGTACATCCACTTTCCCAAGAACATTGGATATCATACCAATTTGTTCCATATGCGGATGAAAAATTTTCTCCTGGACGAGGATTGAGGTAATACCAAAAACTGCCGAAGTGATAATAATAGGATGAATAAACGGAACGATAAGAGTCTTTCCATGCATAAGGGGGATTTGAGCTCTTCATGAAGTAATGAGCGCTTGGAGAAAAGAGATTGAAAATTTCTTTTATAAAATTAATATCCCAACAGAAAACTCCTGTACAAAATAATTTGTTGTCATCGGGAGTGCATCGTCCGCCTTCAGGAGGGCAAATAAATAAATCAGGATGAGTATCTTCTTTTATAAGTTGAGGAACAAGGTTTCCTAAATAGTCGGGAATATAAGAATAATTTTGAGTTATATAAGGAGGGTAGAAAGAACTTTTTGCGATATAATGGGATGCTAAGTTTGTTAAC
>Ga0265294_10005467_pt1 | contig 15497 bp, 8 predicted proteins | sample MunlanPumphouse3_FD_192504 | JGI IMG/M metagenome (GOLD analysis project Ga0265294, IMG submission 192504) | Groundwater microbial communities from a municipal landfill in Southern Ontario, Canada - Pumphouse #3 | ecosystem: Environmental > Aquatic > Deep subsurface > Groundwater | place...
TGTCATCGCTCATGAAATGCATGCCGATATTCATGTCACAACCGGACCGAGTCTAGAAAAGACAGGTGATTTAGCGGCGATTTTATCGGATTTAAAACCAGGCGATATTCTTTTTATCGATGAAATCCATCGCTTGCCTCGCATTATTGAAGAATCTCTTTTTACTGCGATGGAAGATTTTAAATTTTCCGTGGTTATCAATCGTGAAAATGGCTCTCGTTCATTGACGATGGATCTCCCACCTTTCACTTTGATTGGAGCTACGACACGCGCGGGTAATTTGAGTGCTCCACTTCGGGCTCGCTTTGGGATTACTGAGAAATTAAATTATTATGATGAAGACGAAATTGAACAGATTGTTCGTCGCACAGCTCGTGTATTTAAAACTGATATATCTCCTGATGCCGCCAAAGAAATCAGTAAGAGAAGTCGCGGGACACCACGCATCGCTAACCGCCTTTTTAAACGCGTGAGAGATTTCGCGAATTTCGAAGGAAAAGATGATATTAAACTTGATGATGCCTTAGTGGCTTTAAAAGCTTTAAAAGTTGATGAAATTGGGCTTGATGATGTCGATGTTCGCTACTTAGAAACTCTTATTCATCGCTTTAATGGTGGTCCAGTCGGACTCGAAACTTTAGCGAATGCTATCGGAGAAGAAATTCCTAATTTGGAAGATGTTTATGAACCATATCTTTTGCAAATTGGCATGATTGAGAGAACGCCACGAGGTCGCATTGCCAATAAAAAAGCTTATGAGCACCTTAAAATTAAGCATCAAGAAGGATTGTTTTAATGGAGCTTCGGTAAACCGAAGAAAGCCGTATTGCGCGTAGCGTTAGGCGCGCAAATTATTATTGCATACGACGCGTGGTTGTTGTATGTTATTACATAGACGCGTGAGCGCTTGGCTATCACATAGGAGGAAATATTATGCGCAGAATTTGGGCCTATATTGTATTGGCTTTTACCGCCCTAGTATTAGTGGGAACAACGTTTGTTGGAGAAATCACTAAAGTAAATTCAAATAATCAATTTGATAATGGAAAGGAAATCACTTTCCGCGTTTCGAACAAAGATGATGAAGAAATTGAATTTGAAGACAGCATCGCGGTTGACGATATCGCAGAAACAATGAAGGAAAGATTGGACACGGCAAAGGTCACATCTTACGAAGTTTACACTGTGGGATATGACACCGTAAAGGTTCGCCTCTCTGAGAAAACAACCTCCGATTACAATAATATTTCGACATATTTAACTTTTAACGGAAACCTTGGCTTGACCTATGGTGATGAGGCTTTGACCGCTGATGAGTTCCTCCTCAATAGCAAAAAAGCTTCCATCGATACTTATAATGGTTATCCAGCCATCTTACTTCCTGTTAATACCACTCCTGTCGATGAACTCTTGCAAATTGCTCGAGATGACATGGAAGAAGAAGATCGCACTTATGCGGAAGAATCTTCTGGCAGTAGTAGCGAAGAATCAACATACAAATATTATCTCTACCTTTGGTATGATTATGAAGAAGGAAAGTGCACTTTTGAAGCGGCAACTGACTCTTCGAATGAATATAACAGTCGCCTTTTGATGAAATTTGAAGTTTCTTCTGATGCCGACAAACAATATTATGATGATAATGCGGCTAATCGTCTTTACAGTTTAATCAATCTAGACACTAATAACGATGGTTCAGCTTCTGTCGATGAAAAGAAAGCAGCTTACAATAACGCCCGTTTCTTCATCAATTTAATCAATGCTGGTGAACTCAATTATAAAGTTCAATTCATGTTTGATGAAAGAATTGACGCTTCATTAGAACCATTGATTAACTATGATCGACTCGCTGTTACATCAACTCTTTCAGCGACTATTTGTGTCATCGTTTTCTTAGCGCTTATCCTTGTCATTTTCTATCGTCTTGGCGCGGTGGCTATCAGCGCCATTACAATTTCTTCGGCTTATCTGGGACTATTAACGACAATTTGGTTCTCCGCTGAATTTAGTATTGTTGGACTTTTAGGAGTCATCGCTGTGGCTGTTGCCTCCTTAATCAGCGGCGCGATATATATGGCGAAACTAAAAAGCGAGTCCTATCGTGGGCGCAGTTTGAAAAAAGCCAATACTGAAGCCTCAAAGCGTTCGCTTCTCCCTATTATTGATGTCAATATCATCTTAATTGTGTTTGGCGTCTTTGCCTATATCTTCGGTGGAGCGATGTTCCGAGCTTTTGGTGCTATTACCGTCATCGGTGGATTAGCTTCACTCTTGCTAAACACGTTAGGTTTAAAGGGTATGATGTGGCTTGCCACCAACGCTTCTAACCTCACTGGGAACTATGAAATGTTCGGCATTAATAGCGCTCGGGTTCCTGACTTAATCAAAGAAGAAAAACAAAATTATTTTGGAGCTTATGCCGAAAAAGATTTAACTAAGAGACACAAATTAGTAGGAATTATCACCGCTGTATTATTTGTTGTTTCTCTTGGTGGTTCCATCACTTTTGCGGCTCTTAATGACAACAACGCTTTTGTAAATAGTCGTGTTTCAGCTTCTTCAGAAATTTATTTTGAAACAAAAACGGATAGCTCGACTGAAACATCAGCTTTTGATGAAAACACCATTTATGAAATTCTCTCTCATGTATATTTATATGAATCAGACGGGAATGGTGGATATACAATTTCTTCAACACCTTTATATGTCACCGATGAAAATGGCGATCAAACAACCGATAGTCATCTCTCTGATTTATATATTCCGGATTCGACTTCCGAAGTAATCGATGAACAAACCATCACCCATTACTACTATGTCGCTCGTTTAAATCTCACCTTATCAACTAACACTCTTGGTTTATATAATGATGGAACAATTGTTCAAATTGCTGATGGTCAATCATTAAATGAAAACCTCGCAAATGCCGTTTCTGCTCTTGACTTTGACACGACGAAAACAACGATTAGTTTAAAATCCATTCAAGGATATAAAACATCATATATTGATTTCAGCGCTGTTGGTCTTGCTGTTGGCGTTTCCATTGCTGTGCTTGGTTTATATTTCATGCTCCGTTATCGCTTATCACGCGGTTTAACTTCTCTTGTGGTCACAACTGCGGTCAGTGGTGTGATTATCGGTATTTTCTCGATTACTCGTATCGCTGTTTCGTCTCTTGTTTTAGCTTCTGTTCCCGTCGTTGCGATGTTCGCAATGATGATTTCTGTCTTGATTATGAATCGAGAAAGAGAATTGGTACTTGAAGATAAAATGCATGATAATTCCATTGAAAATCGCCGCGCCTTAGCGATTAGAGGCACCTCTTTAGCCTTTACTTGTCTCAGCGCTGTTGCCATCTTTATCGGTTGGATTGCTCTGGGATTCTTCGGCTTTGGTCCCGAAGAAGCGACATGGGTCTTTGCTCTTCTCTTTATTGGAGTTATTTTCTCGACATGGGCCGTGACTGTCCTCTTTGCTCCGATCGCCTCTTTCTTCTATAAATTATTTAAGCCTCTCCACATTGAGAGAAAACCACGCAAAAGCAAGAAAGCGGTTAAACCTCATCATCAGAACAAATCAGCTGAGCCTGAAGAAGCCATCTTTATTGGTATTAACGATTAAAATTAATGGCTACCACCTTGGTAGCCTTTTATTACTATGAATGACAATCTATTTCACAAATTATTAAATTACTATCACATCAGTGAAAATGAGTATTATCAACTCACTGCACCTGTCACTGATGATAATTTTGCCGCAGGCCATCAATTCGATCATATTGATGAAGCGCTCGCTTTGATACGAACAGTCATGAAAGAAAAGGGTCGGATATTTGTCTATGGTGATTATGACGCCGATGGAGTGATGGGAACCTCAATTTTAGTGAAGATGTTTCAATATCAAAACTATGAAGTTTCCTCTTATTTGCCCAATCGATATGAAGATGGATATGGATTAACCCTCAAAAAGGCTCAAGAAGCTATTGAGAATGACACTAAATTGCTCATTACTGTCGATAATGGAATCACCGCTTTTGAACCAATTGAATTATTGAAGAAAAATGGGGTTCACGTCTTAATTATTGATCATCATCAAGCGCAAGATAATTTGCCCAATGCTGATTATATAATTCATCCTCTTCTTTCTCATTTTGGTCAAATTCCCTCCAGCGGAGCCTTTACTGCCTTTATGTTTTCCATTGCTTTTCTCGGCCGATATGATAAGTATTTGGCCACGCTAGCTGCTATTTCACTGATTTCTGATATCATGCCTTTGGTGGATTATAATCGTAATTTATTACGTTTAGTCATCTCTCAATATCATAATGGTGAATTTCCAGCCCTTGACGTTTTAAAAGAAGACGAACCATTCAATGAAGTGACAATCGGTCTTAAGATAGCGCCGAAGATCAATGCGATTGGCCGTTTGATCGATGGTCCTGATATCAACCGCTTAGTCTCATATTTCACCGACGAAAAAAATGATAATCTCTTAAACTACTCGTCATGGATTTTTAATGTTAATGAAGAAAGAAAATTAGCTTCTAAAACCGCGAGTGAATCCTTAGAGAATCTTACCGCTGTCAACGAAGAGGCCATCGTCTTTATCAGTGAAGCTAAGGAAGGCCTTTTAGGTCTCATTGCGAATCAACTGTGTTCCAAATATCAAAAGCCCACCCTTGTTCTAACCTATGACAAAAGTGGTGACATTTTAAAAGGGAGTTGTCGTGCTCCGGAAGGCTTTAATGTTGTTGAAACATTTAAGACATTGCAAAATTATCTTCTTTCTTTTGGCGGTCACGCTTTAGCGGGCGGTTGCACATTAAAAGCGTCTGACTATCAATCTTTCCGCCAGGATTTTTTGCAGTTGGTTCATTTAACTCCTCTTCAACCCGTTGTTCGAGAAGTTATCGACTTACGCCTCACGGAAATAAATGAAGATAATTATCATCTCATCCAGACTTTTGCTCCTTTTGGTGAAGGCTGGCCATCACCTCTTTTCTCTTTAAAGAGAATTAGTGTTTCGTCACTCTTTTTCTCTCGCGATGGCCATCACCTTATCACTCAAATTGGACAAAATGTGCGGTTGACTGGCTTTAATATTTCTCGCGATAGTTTAAGCAAATATCAATTTGTCGATATGACTGGCAATTTACGCATTAATCAATATCGCGGGAATAAAAATATTGAATTTTTGATTTCAAAAATCGCGGAAAGCTATAATATATAGATAGAGATTTGGTATAATACTTTTATGTCGAAAAAAAATTATTTTATTCCTCTCGTTTCGCTCCTCTTTTTATTGACTAGTTGCACGGTTGCTTTTTCTAATGACAAACACGATGAAGGGCTCGATGATGAGACAATTGATGATGAGACAATTGAATACTATGAAGGATATGGCGATACGTTAGTCACTGACGGTTATACCGCTCACACAATTACGATCTCTTCTGATGCCGCTGAACAAGGAGCGGATATCACTGTTGAAAATGGCAGTGAAATTCTTGCTTTGATGAGCGATCCGGATGGTGTATTTAACACCGTTACTACCGCTAATTATGTCGCCGAAGGAGTGGGAGGATTGAAAGTCGGACACTTGAACTCTTCACTTGATGGCGTTTTGGATATTAGTTTTAATACTTCTTTTAGTGTTTCGATGGTGGAAGTTTACGCTCAACCTCGAAGCACCACTATTTATAGTGAAAGCGGGACAGTTGATTCCATTGATACCCCTGTTGCTATATCGGTTAATAATTCAAAATATATTCGCTTAGATACTGACTTTTCTTCGATTTCAACCATTGCTGAAACAAAATGTTCATATCAATTGACAGAAGCGACTGATCATCTCCTTTTGGATGTCTATGGGCAGAGAGCTATCTTAACTAAAATCGTTGTTTATACCCTGACAGAAGTTACTTCTGATTAATCGAATATTTAATAATTGATAAAGAAAATCGGCAATCGATTTTTTTTATATGGTTTATTAAATGTTTAGTGTTAAAATACCTTAGATGTTAATTAATTAACATTCATTTTTATGCTCTGGAACAAGTATTTAACAAAGTATTATCGTCGATACGCGTGGCTATACATCATCGGTATTCTCACGCTTATTGGCGTGGATTTAATTCAAGTTTTCATCCCGGCGCAAATTGGTTATATTGTCGACACCTTAAATCTTGGATCATTAAGTGCGGAAAACAAAAGATACATCTTAACTTGTTGTTATTGGATATTAGCGATTGCCATCGGTATGTTCGTCGGTCGTATTGTCTGGCGTTTTACTATTTTTATGGCTTCGCAAAAAATTGAAGCCGCTATTCGACATGAAATGTTTTTAAAAGGCGAGAGACTATCTATTTCTTATTATCACAATAATTCAGTCGGAACGGTCATGGCATGGTTTACTTCGGACCTAGAAACAATCGAAGAGTTTCTTGGCTGGGGAACAATTATGCTCATCGACGCTATTTTCCTTTCTTTCTTTGCCCTTATCTTTATGTTTATCTCCTGCTGGCAATTAACTTTAATCGGTTTGATTCCCATGGTGTTAATTATTTTTTGGGGTGCGATTGTCGAAAAGATGGTCGGTGTCAAATGGACCCAGCGACAAAAAGCTTTTGATGAACTTTACGATTATTCGCAAGAGAGCTTTACTGGCATTCGTGTCATCAAAGCTTTCGTCAAAGAAAATCAACAGTTATTAGCTTTTTCAAAAGTGGCCAAAAAGAATCGTGATATCAATATTTCCTTTGGAAAGCTTTATATGGCATTTGATGTTATCTTAGAGCTGATCATCATGGTTATCTTAACTTTGATTCTCTGCTTTGGAGGATGGTTTGTCTATTTGTCAGTGACAGGTGAAACTCTTCAATTATTCGGTTCAATTGTCGCTTTAAAGACCACTGGACAATTCGTTGAATTCATCGGTTATTTTGATATTTTGATTTGGCCTCTCATCGCTCTTGGTCAAGTGGTGAGTATGCGTTCACGAGCTAAAGCCTCCTTTAAACGTATCACCAATTTCTTAGAGCAACCAGAAGATATTCAAAATCCTCAGAATGCTTATGTTTTGCAAGATGTGAAAGGTGAAGTGGCGTTTAAAGATTTCTCTTTTGCTTATCCTCACGAAGACAAACTCTCATTAGATGATATCAATATTGATATCAAGGCTGGTGAGAAGATTGGCATTGTCGGTAAAATTGGCTGTGGCAAATCGACAATCATGAACATTCTTTTGCGCTTATATAACGTCAAAGAAGGGACAGTTTTTATCGATGGACATGATGTGATGACTTGTGATATCAGTTCCGTGAGAAACGCGATTGCCTATGTTCCACAAGACAATTTTCTCTTTAGCGATACGATTACTCACAACATTTCCTTTAGCGATATCAATATGGATGATCTCTTAGTCAGTGAAGCCGCTAAATTCGCTGATGTAGATGATGACATTCAAAATTTTGAAGATAAATATGAAACCGTCAGTGGTGAACGTGGTGTCACGCTTTCGGGTGGACAAAAGCAACGTATTTCCATTGCTCGCGCTTTTGCGAAGAATGCTCCAATTATGATCTTGGATGACTCGGTCTCCGCTGTCGACGTCAAAACCGAAGAAAAAATTCTACATCATATCACTGAACAAAGAACAGGAAAAACAACCATTGTTGTTGCTTCTCGTGTTTCCACTGTCTCTCATCTTGATCGCATCCTCGTTCTCAATGAAGGTAAAATTGAAGCTTTTGACACTCATGCCAATCTTATGAAAATTTCACCATTCTATCAAAGAATGGTTCATTTACAAGAACTCGAAAAAGAAGCGGAAGGAGGAAATTAAAATGTCTGATGATGAAAAGTTAGAAAGACTGAAAGGCGATAAAAAGCTCCCCTTTCATATTTTAGCGAAAAGACTATGGCATTATATTAAACCAGAAGCAATTTGGTTTATTTTGTCATTTTTCCTCGTTCTAATCAATGTTGCTATTGAGGCGATTATGCCAAAATTTATCGGCTGGATTGTCGCCGAATTAGATGTAGAAACTGCTAATCCATCTTTATACTACATTATTTGGATTGCTCTCGGATATTTTATTTTAAGTGTCATCTCTTATATCTTTTATTATATTCAAGGTGTGATGCTCCAAAAAGCAGGCCAGAGAATCATTTATAATTTAAGAATGGAAGTCTTTGAACATATTGAGGGTATGTCACAGAATCAATTTAATGAAATGCCCGTGGGCTCTTTAGTAACAAGAGTGACAAATTACACCTCATCAATGTCTGATTTATTTACTAATGTTTTAGTTAATCTCGTAAAAAATGTCTTAATGGTCATCGCGGTCTTTGTGATGATGATGATTGTTTCTTGGTATCTTGCTTTGATTCAACTCGGATTTTTAGTTATCGTCTTTATTATTTCTTATATTTTTAGAACTATTGTTTATCGCGTTTTCAAAAAAGAAAGACAATATCTTTCTGAAATGAATACTTTTGTAAACGAAAACCTTTCTGGTATGAAGATTATTCAAATTTTTAATCAACAAAAACGCAAAGAAAATGAGTTTTTAGTCAAGAATGAAAACCTTCGTAAAACACGTTATAAAGTAGTGTTAGCCTTTGGCTTATATCGACCCGCTCTCACACTTTTATACTATAGTGCTATTATCGTAACCTTCTTAGTTGGTATGAATTCTGCTATGACGGCTGCTGTCGCTGTTGAATTTTATCTCTATGTTTCACGTTTCTTTAACCCTGTTCAAACCATCGCTGATCAACTCAACGCTATTCAAAAAGCCAATACTGCTTGTGAAAGACTATTCAATCTTTTGGATGTCAAACCAGAAGTCCTCGATTCTCCAGAAGCTAGAGACATTGAAAACTTTACGGGCAAAATTGAATTTCGTCATGTCTGGTTTGCCTATGAAAAAGAAAATTGGATTCTTAAAGATGTTTCCTTTATTGTCGAGCCAAGACAAACAGTGGCGTTTGTCGGAGCGACAGGAGCTGGTAAAACGACAATTCTCGGCTTGATTGTCCGCAATTTTGAAATCCAAAAAGGACAAATTCTTATCGATGATATCGATATCAAAGATATCAAAGTCAAATCATTGCGAAGACACATTGGTCAAATGTTGCAAGATGTTTTCTTATTCTCTGGGACAATGCGTGACAATATTACACTACATGATGATAAATACACTAATGATGAAATCATGGCGGCTTGTCGATATGTCAACGCGGATAGTTTCATTGAAAAAAGCACAAAAGGTCTCGATGAACTCGTCATTGAAAGAGGTGAAAATTATTCGCAAGGTCAACGTCAATTGATCTCCTTTGCTCGCACCGTTTTAAGCCAACCACAGATTCTCATTTTAGATGAAGCGACCGCTAACATTGATACTGAAACCGAAGTTCTCATCCAAGAATCACTCGAGAAAATGAAAAACATCGGCACAATGCTTATTGTTGCGCACCGTCTTTCCACAATTCAAAAAGCTGATCAAATTATCGTCCTTCAACATGGCGAAGTGATCGAAAAGGGCAATCATCAATCACTTTTGAAAAATAAAGGTTATTATTATAAACTCTATAAATTGCAGTTTGCCGAGAATTAAAAAGACATTTTGTCTTTCCTTTTATGTTTATCTTCTTATTTCTTTAAATAATAAAGAAAAGTCTATATGATATACGTATAAGATTATGGCAGCAGAAGTTAAGACTATTCCTATCAATGGTGGCTATCCTCTTCATACTTTCGAAGATGTCGAGGCTATTTATCAAAACTATATCTCTTCGCCCGAAGATCGAAAGAAAATTCGCGAAGCTTATAATTTTATTATTGAAAAGCACAAAGACCAATTTCGTAAGAGTGGAGAACCCTATTTTCATCATCTTGTCGAAGTAGCGTACATTGTCGCTTCTTTGCAATGCGGACCAACGACGATTATCGCCGCTTTTTTGCACGATGTCGTGGAAGATACCGATGTAAAAGTGGAAGACATCGAAAAAATATGGGGTAGCGAAGTTGCTAAAATAGTCGACTCCTTAACCAAAATTCAAAGATTAAAACTTTCGAAGATGCATAGCGAAGAGTTTGAAGCTGAAGACCATCGAAAAATTTTCATCGGCATGGCCAAAGATATTCGTGTCATCATTATCAAACTCGCTGATCGTCTCCATAATTTAAGAACTCTTGAAGCTCTTTCGGATGAGCGTCAACAAGCGATTGCTCAAGAAACGATGGATGTCTTTGTTCCGATTGCTCACCGTTTAGGTCTTGATGTTTTGAAATCGGAAATGGAAGACCTCTGCTTAAAATATCTCGAACCAGAGAGATACTATGAAATCAAAAAGCTCTTATCAAATAAAGCCAAAACAATGGGTAAAACCTTGGAGGCCTTACGAAAGAGAATTGCTGATATTCTATTTGAGAATAATATTCCTTTTGATATCTCCGCACGAGTGAAATCAATTTATTCAATTTATACAAAAATGTATTTAAAAGGGCACCCTTTTGATGAGATATATGATATTCTCGCTTTGCGAATTATCACCGATACTGAGATGCGATGTTATGAAATCTTAGGTTTAATTCATAAGACATATAAACCTGTTCCGGGTCGTTTTAAGGATTATATCGCCATGCCCAAACCCAATATGTATCAATCTCTTCATACCACAATCGTCTCAGGTAATGGAAATTTTTATGAGATTCAAATTCGCACCAAAGAGATGGACGATATCGCTGAAATTGGTGTAGCGGCTCACTGGGCTTATAAAGAGAATACTGGCTATAGTTCTCGTAAAGAACAACAAGAAATTGAAGATAAATTGCATTGGTTTAGAGACTTTGTCTCCGTGACAAATGAAAATACCGAAGCTAACGCTAGCGACTATGTCAACAATCTGAGTCGCGATATTTTTGAGGCGAATGTTTATGTTTTTACTCCCAAAGGTAAAGTTATTGAACTACCTAATGGCAGTACCCCTGTTGATTTTGCTTATCGCATCCATACGAAAGTGGGCGACAGCACCACGGGAGCGTTGGTCAATGGAGTCATGGTGCCACTTAACACGATTTTAAAAACAGGTGACATGGTGGAGATTAAAACGAGCAAGAATTCTCCTGGCCCAAGCGAGGGATGGTTAAATTTTGTCCGCTCAGCACAAGCTAAGAGTTGCATTCGTAAATTTATTATCAAAAAGAACGCCGATGTCATGCGCGGTGAGAAAATTACTAAAGGTCGTCAATCTTGTCTCGATGCTTTCCGCGATCGTGGCATCGATGAGCCAGAGATGATGGAATATCTTGATAGTCCGAAAGTTTTGAATTATTTTCATTTCAATTCTGTCGATGATTTGTTTGTTGGCATCTCAGGGCGTAAGCCGGTTCCAAGCGCTATCTTTGATTTTCTTAAAATTAAACGTCCACCAGTCATCAATACGACCGGCCCTCGTCAAAAAATTGTTTCTTCGACTTGCCCTGTTTATTGTCGAGGAGGTGGAAGTCGCCTCGCTATCTCATTAGCCAATTGTTGCACGCCGATTCCGGGCGATGATATTGTTGGCTATATTACCAAAGGTAAAGGTATCACTGTTCATCGCCGGACATGTCCGAATGTCGCCAACGAAAAAGAACGACTAATCAATGTTTATTGGCGAAGTGATATTGAAGCCTCAACTTATCCAGTTGATGTCTTCATCGAAGCCAGTGATCGACCTAATTTGCTAGTCGATGTTCTCTCGACCTTGTCAATTGCCAAAGTCAGCACTTCTTCGGTTCATGCTTCGACTAACCCATCCAATTTTTCGGCGACGATTACCGCCACTTTACAAGTGAGCGATGCTAAACGATTAAATGATATATTCAATATCATTCAAAATATTCCTGGTGTCTACCGTGTGACGCGGATGATTCATTAGTTTTTTTAGAAAGGAAATAGATATGTATGGAAATTAATAATGTTAAAGGAACGCACGATATTTTTAGCGGCGAAGCTAATGCTTTTTCTCAAGTGGAAAGCATTATGAAAAGCATCGCTGAATTATTTGCCTTTTCCGAAGTTCGTCCTCCTGTTCTCGAACATAGCGAAGTCTTTGTCCGCGGCGTGGGTGAAAGCAGCGATGTTGTCAGAAAAGAAATGTATACTTTTTTAGATAAAGGCGGACGCAGTATTACTTTGCGCCCAGAATTTACCGCCGGCATCATTCGTTTAATGGTGCAGAATAAATTATTATCAACCAACGAACTCCCTTTAAAAGTTTATTATGATGGTCCTGTCTTTCGTTATGAAAGACCACAGCTGGGTCGTTATCGCCAATTTAATCAATTTGGGGTGGAATCAGTAGGTCATAATTCTCCCTTGTGTGATTTAGAAGTTATCGTCTTAGCTTATACCATCTTAACAAGTCTCGGTTTAGAGAATGTCTCAATTAAAATAAATACTCTTGGTGATGAAACGAGCCGCGACGCCTATCGCCTTGCTCTTAAAGAATTTTTTAAGAATCATATTTCTCATATGTGTTCAGATTGTCAGAGCCGCTACGAGCTCAATCCTTTACGAATTCTCGACTGTAAAGTTCCTGAAGATCAAGAGATTGTCAAAGAAGCTCCTAAAATGTCATCCTATCTTTCAGCAGCTTCTAAAGAGCGCTTTCAATACATTATTGAAGCTTTAAAATCATTTGGCATTCCCTACGAAGTCGATGATACATTAGTCCGAGGACTCGATTACTATAGCGAGACTGTTTTTGAATTTCATTATACGAGCGCTAAAGGCAATAACTATGGCGCCATTGGAGCGGGTGGCCATTATGATAAGCTCGTCAAAGAATTAGAGGGACCAGATCTTCCAGGAGTGGGTTTCTCATTCGGAATCGAAAGAATTGTTTCCATCTTAAAAGATGATGATTTACTCCCTGGTGACATGCTTGGCCTCTCGCTTTCTTTCTATGTCATGCCCGTCGGAGAAAAAGCGCAATTAACCGCGAATGCTATTGCAAATACCATCCGTGTTCTTGGCTATAGTGCTGATGTTTGCTTTGATGATATCAAAATGGCTAATATGTTTAAGCGAGCGGAAAAAAAGAAAGCAAAATACGCCGTTATCATCGGTGAAAATGAGATGAATAATGGCGAAGTAATTATCAAAGACTTAACTAGTAAAGAACAAATAACCGTTAAGCAAGAAGAATTGGAAGACAAAGTTGTGGAACTTCTCGAAGGTGAAACTCATGAATGCACTTGTGGATGTCATGATGAACATCACGATGAGAATTACCATTGTCACGAGGAGAAGAAATAATGGAAAGAACATGTTGGAATCTCGACCTATCACTCGTTGATGTCGGACGTCGAGTCACCCTTGTAGGGTGGGTCAGCAAAAAAAGAAATCTTGGTTCGATTTTATTCATTGACCTAAGAGATCGCTCAGGTCTCATTCAAGTCATGGTGAAAGACGCTGACAAGATCCCTGATATCCGCAACGAATATGTCATTCAAGTGGTTGGCGTGGTCGAAAAAAGAGAAGCCGTCAATGAAAAGATGAAAACGGGAGCGATTGAGATTAATGCTGAATCAATTAAAGTCATTAATACCGCTAAGTTAACCCCTCTTATCATTGCTGATGAGACGGATGCTCTCGAAGAGACGCGTTTAAAATATCGCTATCTTGATTTACGTCGTCCAGCCATGCAAAAGTATTTTGACATTCGCGATACGATTAAAATTACTGCTCATCGCTTTTTGCATGAACACCGCTTTATTGAGATTGAAACGCCGATGTTATGCGCTTCCTCTCCTGAAGGAGCCAAAGAGTATTTAGTTCCTTCTCGTCTTCATCATGGAAGTTTTTATGCTTTACCTCAATCACCACAAATGTTCAAACAATTGCTCATGGTGGGCGGTTTCGAAAGATATTATCAAATTGCTCGTTGCTTTCGCGATGAAGATTTGCGTGCTGATCGTCAACCCGACTTTACGCAAATCGACATTGAAACGAGTTTTCTAGATCAAAATGAATTTTTGACTATGATGGAAGGCCTGATCAAAGAAATTTTTCAAAGCACAATTGGCTATGAAGTAAAACTTCCGCTTCGTCAGATGACTTATCGCGAAGCGATGGAGAGATTTGGTAGCGATAAACCTGATACTCGCTTTGGCATTGAACTTCATGAATTAAAACAGACTGTTTTTCAACAAACAACTTTTGCTGGCTTTCTTATTTCTCAAAGCATTAAAGGTCTTTGCATTCCTGGTGTCAGTGGTGAAACCAGTCGAAAAGTTATCGATAATCTGAATTTAGAAGCGAAAAAATACGGTTTGCCAGGTTTAAGCGTCCTTAAATGTGAAGATAAAGACTTATCTGGATCTTTTGTTAAATATGTCTCCAATCAAGAAAAGACCGATTTGATTAAAGAATTTAACGCTCATGATGGCGACATCATTATTATTGCCGCCGGACCTTTAAATCGAGTTCAACCTTTATTGGGCGCCATCCGTCTTAATTATGGTCGCCAACTCAACCTCATTAAACCTAACACCTATGATTTGCTGTGGGTCGTCGATTTCCCGATGTTTGAAAGAGATATTGAATCCAACAAAATGGTGGCTAGCCATCATCCTTTCACTCGTCCAAAAGACGAAGATCTCCACTGGCTCGATGAAGATCCAACTAAAGCTTTAAGCTATGCTTATGACATTGTTATCAATGGCTATGAAGCAGGCGGTGGCACTCTTCGTATTTACGATCAAAATATTCAAAAGAAAATCTTTAATATCCTTGGTCTGAGCGATGAAGAAGTCAAAGCCAAGTTTGGCTATTTTATCGATGCTCTCCAATATGGCACTCCACCTCATGGCGGCATGGCCTTTGGCCTTGATCGTTTAGCGATGATTTTAGGTGGAACTGAAAACATTCGTGATGTGATTGCTTTCCCAAAGAATCTCGCTGCTGTTTGTCCAATGTCAGGAGCGCCGACTCATGTAAGCGACGAACAACTCGATGAATTAGGCATTGAAGTTAAAAAATATTCATAATGTGACTTTATAAACTATGTTTATAATATAAATATAAATAAATACTAAAAAACTACTAATTGGGAGGAAATATAATGAATAAAAAAATTGATGAATTAGCAGTCGCGACAATCCGATCTCTCTGTATTGATGAAACCAACAAAGCCAAATCAGGGCATCCAGGAATGGCCTTAGGAAGCGCTCCGATGCTCTACACACTTTGGACGCGACATTTAGTGGCCAATCCTCATGAACCATTATGGTTTAATCGCGATCGTTTCGTTTTGAGCGCTGGTCATGCTTCGGCTTTACTCTATGCTTTGCTTCACCTTTCTGGTTATGAACTAGCACTTGATGATTTAAAACAATTCCGCCAAGTCGGTTCTCTGACTCCTGGCCATCCAGAATTTCATTGGACGAAAGGTGTTGATGCGACGAGCGGACCTTTAGGTCAAGGCATTGCTCAGGCTGTTGGG
>Ga0265294_10005468_pt1 | contig 15494 bp, 10 predicted proteins | sample MunlanPumphouse3_FD_192504 | JGI IMG/M metagenome (GOLD analysis project Ga0265294, IMG submission 192504) | Groundwater microbial communities from a municipal landfill in Southern Ontario, Canada - Pumphouse #3 | ecosystem: Environmental > Aquatic > Deep subsurface > Groundwater | place...
AAGCCTTTCATGGTGGTATCTTCGAATTGTTTGGCCCGATCTAACAGGGCGCGTAAATTTGCTTGTCGCTGTTTCCCTCCCGGCATTACACCTGCATAATCATAATAACCCGTTTCCTGGTATAAGAGCCAGATTAAAGCTAACAGCGAATTACGCCGAGCAAAGGTTCGCCACTGCCTTAACTTCTTTAAAAATAAACGCAAAGTACTTTTTAAAGGTTCTTTTTCCTGGCGTGCGGCGAAACATAGTGCTACATAAAAGTCCTCCCCAGAACGATGTAAGCGAATCCTGGCTAAATCCTCAGCGGAAATACCCACGATCGGAGAAAGTAAAACCGCCGTTAAGGGGATATCCTGATAAGGATTATCAATGACCTTTAACAAAGATAAGATAACTTGCACTTCTTGTGCTGCAAAATAGCCGCTTCCGGTCTCGGCATAAGCAGGCAAGCCCATTTGGTGGAATTCCTCCAGAAAAACCGGTGCGGAATTTTTAGTGGAACGTAAAAGTATGACCATATCCCGAAATTCAACGTGTCGGTATCTTTTTTGCCCTTTATCCCATACTTGCATTTCCTTTTGTAATTGGAAGATCCTTCTGCCGATTAAGCGCGCCTCTAATTGTAAAGAACTTAATTCTTCGCTCATCTCAGGTGTTTCTGAGGGTATGGCAATAGCCTTCTCGCCAGTTTTTTCCACGGTTAAAAGTTTCGTTTCGATTAGATGAACCTCTAACGGCAAATCATTTGCCTTTACGCCCGAAACTGCCAATTCTGCTGAATCCGCTGGTGCCACGGCTCCAAAAACAAGTTCATTTTCCTGGTCATAAGTAATTCCGCCTAAACATTCCCCCATCAACTGTCGGAAAATAAAATTAACCCCATCAACTACATTCTTTTTACTGCGAAAGTTTTTCGCCAAACAGATTTTTCGTTCAAGAGAATTCTCGACCGCCTGATAGCAATGATACTTTTCCAAGAAGAGTCCGGGTTCAGCCAAACGAAATCCATAAATACTCTGTTTAACATCACCCACCATAAACAGGTTAGGCACTATCTCTTTTTTATCGCGGGACACCAAGGTTAAAATCGCTTCTTGCACCGCATTAATATCCTGATATTCATCAACTAAGACTTCCTCAAACCTCTGCCGCAAGGAATGAGCTAATTCCGTACAACCCCAGCCCTTTTCCGTCTTTTGACCCAATAAACTCAAAGCAAAATGCTCCAGGTCATCAAAATCAAGAATATTCCGCTCCACCTTCCTTTGCAGATATAAAAAGGAAAATTCCGTGACCAGGGAACAAAGACAGTTCATCAGGGGAAACATTTCCTGCATATCGGTAACTAATTCTTCCAGAGAGCGTTGCAGGTACTCTTCTTGTATATTTCGGATAATTTTCTTGGCTTCATTCCGTAAAGATTGAACCTTCTCTTTTAATGTTTCATCAATCTCACCACGACAGGTTTTTAAAGAAGAAAACTTATATTCTGCCAAATCCGTAAACAAGACAGACTGATGTTGTCCAAATATCGGCTCCTGATTCTGCTGATGTTCTTCTGCCTGGTTTTGTCTGCTGCTTAAAGCCAGAATCTCCTGTAAATCAACTAACTCAGTCTCTATGGTTAAGCTATAGACATCCGGTCCACCCGGCTGCAAAGTCAGCCGATATGCCTCTTCAAGTAAAGTCACCGCTTCTTCCAGTAACACACAAATATTCTTCTGAAAACGACTAAATAAAGACTTCATGACCTTATCTGAGAGCGTGGACTGAAAAACCAGCCCGGCTTCTTTTAACCATACGGCAGGCTCAGGTTGACTACGCGAAAAAGTATAGAGTTTTAAAATTAAATCCTGTAAACTTCTATCATCTCTTTCTCCGCCCATGCCCTCGACCAAAGCAAAAAAGGCCGGATCTCCTGCCTCATATTTCTCTTCTAACAGTTCCTCCAAAACCTCCATTTTGAGCAAGATTCCTTCTACCTCATCAACTATCTTAAAGCGCGGGTCTAATGCCAGATCGCCGGGAAGAGTTAAATGATAATAGTTTTGACGGACAATTTCTAAGCAAAAGGAATGGAGCGTGGAAATAGAGGCTTTGCCGATTAATAATCTCTGCTTTTGTAGTCTTCTATCCTGAGGATTATCATGCAAACGCTGTAATAAAGCAGCTTCAACCCGTTCTTTCATTTCTCGTGCTGCTGCATTAGTAAAAGTTACCACCAATAATCTATCTACATCAATGGGCTGCTCTTCATCTAAAATCCGGCTGACAATCCTTTCCACTAATACGGCTGTTTTTCCGGCTCCGGCAGCAGCTGAAACTAATAAACTGCAGTCTCTGCTCTTGATCGCAGCCTCTTGTTCGGGAGTCCAGTTTGTTTTACTCATTTCTGCTCTTCCTCCTCCACCCGTTTCCTTATTTCCAGCCACATCTCTTCTGTATCTCGCTCGTGAAGTTTTTCATACTCATGCCCGGGGATAGTTGGATCAAACCTACACACAGCTGAATAAGCACAATACGTACAAGGTGCCTTGCCTTTAAAACGATAGGGTTTAATGGTCACATTCCCCGAGATAATCTCTGCCCCAATCTCTTGCAAGAGCTTCTCCGCATAATGACATAACTGGATAAATTCCTCTTGTGTCCAAACATTTTGTACATTCTTATAAAATTCTCCCTCTTTATTCATCGCGACTGGTAATATCTCCGAGTACCCACTTATTTGCTCATCCATCATTTTGATGACTTGCGGATCTTTTAAAAGATAACCTTGCATTTTTAACTGGGTAAAAATTTTGTTCTCTATTTCTGCTGCACTTAAAGGTCCTTGTGCCGTAATTAAAGGGTCTTTTACCGGAAAATATAAAACACCGCCCGGTCTTATCTCCTCTTCAGCTATGCCTTGTTGCAAATGATTTGCATTCTTCAGGGCTACTGCTAGATAAGTCAAGAGCTGCAATCTTATCCCATAAAAAATCTCCGGCATACTTAAAGAAGCCTGTCCTGATTTATAATCAACCACCCGCAAATACCAACCCTGTTCATCACGAGCAGCATCAACTCTGTCAATTCTCCCCACTAAATCTATTCTCGTGCCGTCAGCCAAGGTAAAACTTAACCCCGGCATCCCACCTTTTTCGCCGAAAGAAATTTCCATGCCCAGAGGACGAAAGGTTCCCCGCCGTTCATGTTCTCTTAAAACAGTCACTGCACGTAATAAAATTCGCTTCAGTTTCCCCAGCAGATAACGATACCGTGCTGTACTTAATAATACCTCGTTTTGTAAATGTGGAGCCAAATCCTCCACAATTTTCTCCACGATTTCCCGCATTTCTGCCGGCGTTAAATTGGCCCACACTAATTGCTTTTCCTGTAAAAATCGATAAAAATTCTCCAAACCCGCATGGAAAAATTGACCCAAATCGGGAGCCGCCACCTTATATTCGGCTCTCTCCTGCAATTTCAAACCATAATTGAGAAAATGGGAAAAAGGACAGGCTCGGAATCTCTCCAAACGGGAAATACTCGCTCGTAAATTCTGACCATACAATTTCCGTACGATCGAAACCGGCAGTTTTGAAGATTTCTGTTGATAAAAAAGTCCCGCCACAACAGTACTTAACGGCAGTTGCCAATCTGGCTTTTGCAGATACCAATTATACACATCCCACCACAGTGCAGGAATTTCTTGGCCTTCCTTAGCCTGACGCAAATTTACAGCCAAATTGCTAAAAGTCGGATGAGGACGGACAATTTTCTCCTCGGTTCGTTCCTTTTCCGGATCTAAGAAAATTATAGCCTGAGGGAAGATCGCCCATACATGTGTAAAGACGGAAGAAGGCGTTAAGGCCTTTCCTTCTCCGTCAGCTAAAGCAAAACTCAGCGTTAAATTATGACTTGCTGTAGTCAAAGCCTTATAAATAAAGAACTGTTCGGCAAAGAGCTTTTTCTCCGTGATTGGAGCTAAAATTATTTTTCGCTCTGCCAAATGAAGTCGATCCTCATCATTAAAAAGTCCACTTTCGACAACTTTAGCCGGAAAAACCCCTTCATTAACTCCCAGAATAATTACTGCCTTTAGATCCGGATTACGCGAACGGTCCACAGAACCAACCAAGACCTGATCAAGGCAAGGAGGAATCAACCCTAATTCCAAAGTTTCCAGTCCGCTGATGATGACCTGACTAAATTCCAATAAAGTCATCTCCTGTGTCCCAAGCACTTCCACAAAACTATCCAAAAGATCCAGAATCTTTTGCCAGACCTGAGCATGAATTCGGGCTTCTTCTAGTGCCCCCTGTTCCTTGGCCTTCATACTCCAAAATTCTAATTTTCCGGCAACGCCGATTCTTTCCAAAAAGGAAAAAAGAACTTCACTATATTGCCTACCGGTTGTAGCTTCCTTCAAAGCTTCCTGTAGAGGAAGTAACGTCTCCACAACCTTTTCCCTTGCTTTATTGACGCGCTGTAACAGCAGTTCTTCTTGTAATAATTGCTCACCCTGTCTGAATTGATTACTTGTCTTAATCCGCCAAGGCTTCCCATCAGTCCAACGATTCCCCCTAATGCCATAGGCTAAACAAAAATTTTCTAGAATATCCGTATCCCGCCGGGAGAGCGGAAACAAATCCGTCTTTAAACAACGAAAGAGCGGTTCATAACTCCAGCCGCCCTGCACAACCTCCAAGACACTCTGTAATAAATCCGGTAAAGGATGATGGCGGACCGGTTTTTTCATATCGAGAAAAAAGGGAATTCCGTAATCCCTGAAGATATTTGTTAACAAATTCTCATAACCGGTGAAATCCCGTAAGAGAACGGCAATATCTTGATATCTGAACCCTTTTTCCCGGCAAAGAGTAATAATTTCCTGCGCTGCCTCTGCTACCTCTTCCTGCCGGTTGGCTACAGCCTTTAATTTAATAGCTTGGGCCACATCATGGTAGACAGGTTTTGTCTCCCTTAAAGATTCTTCCAAAAAAGCTAGTTCGGGGCTTTCCTGAAAACGTCGCTCACCCGGCTCAGGCAAAACAAAGACATCTGCCAGCGGGCAATTTAGCTCGGCCGTCATCTGCAATAAACTTTGATAGGTCTCCCAGGGTTTATAAAATAAGTGTGTCTCCGCAAGCTTTTGCTTTAAATATTTATGTTCTAGGCACAAGGTGATATTTATCTGCTGACAATAGAGCAGTAATTCTTTGATTACTTCAATTTCCAGCGGTGTAAAACCGTGAAAACCATCAATCCAAATTTGTGTGTTTTTTAAAAACTTTGCTTTATGTAAATTGTTAACCAGGATTTGCAAATTATCGTCTGAATCTAAATACTGATTTTCCCGGAGAAACGCTTCAAATTCCTTATAGATAAAAGCAAACTCCGCTATTTTACCCTCAAGGTCACCTCGTAAATTATCATTATCATCAACTAGGTCCTCTGTAGCAGTATCCAAAAAGCTAGCTAGTTTTTCAGGGGAAATACAGTAATTCTTCATTTCCGAAAGGGCTCTTACCAGCTGTTCTAAAAAACCGGGTTTGTCCATCACCCTGACAAAAACCTGAAACTTGTCTTTATGTTTAGTAAGGATATGCTTAATTATTAATGTTTTACCTACTTCATCTAAGGGTGTGGCAATCCCGCCCCCCGTTTCCTGTAAGATGCGCCAGGCAAGCCGTTGAAAACTAAAGACTTGCGCTTGAATAACCCCGCCTTGGCCTATTTCTCGCAATAAGCTCCTTTCAGCATAAAAAGAGCCTTGCTCAGGTACAAGAAAAAAGCAATTCAGGGCGGGATTGCTTTCCACTGTAGCTGCTATTTCTTTTAAACACTGCCAAGTCTTCCCTGACCCGGACCTACCAACAATTAAGCGCAACATTTATAATCCTCCCAATAAATGCTAAACTGATATTCCTAGATGTATCCCATTTGCGAGAGAAGCTGATATAATTGTAACTTTTTGTGTTCAGTTACAGAACAGGGTAACACTTGGCTCAGGAGAAAGCAGACCACCCTCGATGTACATCCTTGTACTGCGAGGGTTGAGTCTGACTTACAGTCATATCAGTTCCTCTCAAGTAAAGGTTAAGAAAAACTGTCCGTTTTAGACTAGGGACTACCGGAGGGTGACTATCGAAGGTCAGTTATAGGTTCTTAGCGAAGGGAGGTTAGTAACGACGAGGAGCTGACAGGATGTCAGCGCCAGGGCGAACTGAGCACGGATGCGAATTGAGCCCGGTCGGCATTACTCCGAACCAAGCTTTAGAACATTCTGACCGAAGATTTGGAAACCCGAAGGTAGCCCTTGGCTAAGAAGAACCGTCACATCAGTTCCTTCGCTGCTATGGGTCCTCGTGAAATGACGATTTTCCCTGTCCGCACTATTTCCACAATACCATGATCCTGTAAAACCTCACATAAAGCATCGTTCTTATCCTGTGAACCAGTTAACTCAATAACCATGGTCTCCCGATTAACATCCACAATATTCGCCCGGAAAATATTCACTATATCTACTATCTCCGACCGTTTTTCTGCAGAAGCCCTCACCTTAATCAGTACTAGTTCCCGTTCTAAGGAATCAATCCGCGTTTGATCAACAATCTTAATGACATCAACCAGCTTAGCCAATTGATTGGTCACCTGTTCAATTTCTAAATCATCACCATTCACAACGATTGTAATCCTAGTGATATTAGGTTCTTCCGTGTATCCTGCGGTAATACTTTCAATATTAAACGCCCTGCGACTAATCAAGCCTGATATTCTCGTCAAAACACCGGGTCTGTTTTCTACTAAGACAGATAAGATATGCGCCATTTTTTTAGCCTCCTCTTGAAATTTCATCAAAGATATGTTATTATTATAAATCTGATGGTTAATTAATCAAACTAGTTAACCACTACAAGCACATGAGTTTGCCGGATGATCGCAGATACAAGTACCGAAAGGTCGTATCTGAGGAAAGTCCGAGCTCCGTAGGGCAAAGTGCTGGGTAACACCCAGTGGAGGCGACTCCCAGGCTAGTGCCACAGAGACATACCGCCGATGGTGGGGCAACCCACACAGGTAAGGGTGGAAAGGTGAGGTAAGAGCTCACCAGCAATCAGGTGACTGGTTGGCTAGGTAAACCCCACTTGGAGCAAGACCGAATAGAGAAGCAATGGAATTGCCCGTTCCGCTTCCGGGTTAGGTCGCTGGAGGTGTCGAGTAATCGGCATCCTAGATAGATGGTCATCACCCCGTTTACGGGGACACAGAACTCGGCTTACAGGCTTACTCATCTGCTTGCTTAAAACACTACGTTGTTTTTAAATAACGTAGTGTTTTTTTATACCTTTATATTTAACTATTTTACTCATTTCTTATTGATTAAAATACGTCCGCAGTTATCACAATACTGTAACTGCTTTCCTTCTTTTACCCTTTTCACCAAATTGGACGAAACCCCAATATGACACCCCATACAAGATTCTTGGCGCAATACTGCTATAAAACTTATGGGATAACGTTTTTCCGCATCCTTATAAATCTTTAACACCTCAGGAAGTAATTGTTCCTGAACCTCTTCCTGATGGCTCTTGATTTCTGCAAGCTTTAGTTCTGTCTTTGCCTTTAATTTTTTATAGATAATGGCATCTTGATTAAATGCTTTCCGACAAGCCTTGATTGCCTGTTTATATTCAAGATTCTTCTGCTTATACTCCTCAATCTTTTTTAAAAACTCCCAATATTTATTTTCAGCTGCTTTGCCTTGGGTTTCTAGTTTTAAAACAGCTTGCTGCAAGGCAAGAAGTTCCTTTAAACTACTCCCCTTTGCCTCATAAAGCTTTTCCTTCTGTAATTTTGCCAGCTCCGTCCGATTAGTACTCTCTTTTTCCAGCTCCTTGACTTCATCTTCTGTTTTCTTAATCAGCTCTGTTAAAGCTAACAGTTCTTTTTCACCGGTTTTGACATTATCCTTTAAAGCTTTTAACTTTTTAATTATGGCTTTAATTTCCTCTGTTTGTGTTAAACCAACTTCTTCCTGTTTAAGCTCTTGTAACCTCCACAGTATTTCTCCCTGTTTGATCATTACACACCTCCATTATCTTTACAATGGTTGGCAGCCAACAGCCATTCTTTTAACTCCTTCAACCTGTGGTGCTTTTCCTTAAATTCCTTTAACCGTATCTGAGCTTCCTCTTTGTTTGATTTCGCCAATTCGTCGAGAATATCCTGCCAGCCATTTATATCTTTTTCCACTATGCAAACTAATAACGGGTGCCTCTTTTTAAGCAAGATTGGTCCATAAACCGCTTCTAATTCATCCAATGAAGAGACTAAATCCTCAGAGTCGTGACACAGCTTCTTCCTTTGCACTGCCCCAATAATTTGATAATATTGCTTATCCTCATAAATTATCTCCTCTTCGCTAATTAGCCAACCATGCTTAACCAGCCAATAGCGTACTAGCTCTGCACCTTTCATCGGTTGAATAATTAATTTATCCAGTAATGTAACTACCTGAGGGGAATTTTCCAGAATATCGCAAATAGCCGCTCCACCCATTCCGGCGATAATGACAATATCTACTTCTCCCGGGTTGATTACCGCTAAACCATCACCTAATCTTATTTCAACCTTTTCTTTCTGGTCAAATGCTTCTACAGTAGAACACGCCCTTTGATAAGGTCCCTTCTTAACTTCTACGCCAATAGCAAAAGGGGAAATCCGCTCTTGGCCTAAATAACAGGGAAGAAAAGCATGGTCAGTACCTATATCGGCAATTCTCGCTCCAACAGGAACCATTTGCGCTAATGTAGCTAAACGATGAGATAGTTTTAGCAATTACACTCAACACCCTTTTCTATGTAATAAACAATCTAATTATATACAAAAAAGAACCGGTAGATTATACCGGATCTTTATCATTACTAACATGGTGGGCGATGACAGGCTTGAACTGCCGACATCCTGCTTGTAAGGCAGGCGCTCTCCCAACTGAGCTAATCGCCCTTATTAGTGGTGGGCCCACCTGGGATCGAACCAGGGACCGACCGGTTATGAGCCGGTGGCTCTACCGCTGAGCTATAGGCCCATAATCTCTTGCGGAGACAATTTATATTTTATAATAATTTGCCCCTGAGGTCAAGACCCATTTTTCACCTTTGTTGAGGCTATGATCTTGGTTATTCTAAATAATCCTTCAGTTTGCGGCTACGGCTAGGATGCCGTAGTTTACGCAATGCTTTGGCTTCGATCTGTCTAATTCTTTCTCTAGTTACGCCAAATTGTTGGCCCACTTCTTCTAGGGTACGTGTTCTGCCGTCATCCAAACCAAAACGGAGACGTAAGACCTTTTCTTCCCTGGGTGTAAGTGTTTCTAAGACCTCTTCTAATTGCTCTTTTAAAAGAATAAAAGAAGCCGCTTCGGCAGGTGCAAGAGCATCTTCATCCTCAATAAAATCACCTAAATGACTATCTTCTTCCTCTCCTATGGGTGTTTCTAAAGAGACCGGTTCTTGAGCTATTTTGAGAATTTCTCTAACCCTTTCTACGGGAAGATCCATTTCTTTGGCAATTTCCTCTGGAAAAGGATCTCTACCTAATTCTTGAAGCAACTGACGGGATACTCTCACTAATTTATTAATTGTTTCCACCATATGAACAGGAATACGAATTGTTCTGGCTTGGTCTGCAATTGCCCTAGTAATAGCCTGACGAATCCACCAGGTAGCATAGGTACTAAATTTAAAGCCTTTTTGGTAATCAAATTTTTCTACAGCCTTAATCAAGCCTAGATTTCCTTCCTGGATTAAATCCAGAAAAAGCATCCCGCGCCCTACATAACGTTTAGCAATACTGACTACGAGTCTTAAATTTGCTTCCGCCAATTGACGCTTCGCTTCCTCGTCACCCATTTCCATTCGTTTAGCTAATTCTACTTCTTTTTCAGCCGATAAGAGCGCAACTCTACCTATTTCCTTCAAGTACATGCGCACAGGATCATCAATACCTACACCATCTGGTACGGTAAGATCTAACGCTTCATCATCATCATCTTCTTCTTCCTCATGGGTATCCGATTTGTCCTCCGGCAGAGACTTCTTGTCTATCGCTTGTTCGAGATGTTCAATGTCAACACTGTCAGGAGTAATATCAATACCTAGGGCATTGATATGTTCATAAATTAGATCAATCTGTTCAGGATTGAGTTCTACCTCATGAAGGGCACTCATTATTTCTTGGTAAGTAAGTATTCCGTTCTTTTTCCCTTTTTCAATTAGTTGTGCGACTTCAACTATTTTGAGTTCTGCAAATTCATGTTCATCCTTCAAGAATTTCCCCTCCCTTCTTCAGGGTTGACAGTAAGCTCTGTCTTTCTTTGATCAATATCTGTACTTCCGCCATAATCTTTAAAGAGTTGGTGACGTCACCGCTTTTTTCCGCTTGAGTCATCATTAAGTTCTTGGCATCTATTTTCTTGTTAACTAACTCAACTTTTAAGGTAGTTAAGCAGTCTTGATAAATTCGTTCTCCATCCTGGACAAGCTCATCGTGCAGTAAAATCTCGGTCAATGCTTGCCTGGCTTTTTCCTGTTCCAATTGCGTAATTAAATCCTCAGCCTTTATATTATGACCAGCTTGCCGTAATAAATAATTGGTCTGATAAATTTCTTGATATAAATCATTACTGAAAAGCTCTTTTCCTCCGAATTCTTCTACTTTCGGTAAGATTTCCGGTTTTTCTAGGACAAAACGGAGTAAGACCCTTTGTGCTTTATCCCCTGCAGTAGCAGCCTGAAATCTCCTCTGCTGTACTGTTTCCGAATGGTTTTCTTCCCTTGATAACGACTGTCCTTGCTGAAACTTTTTGATCTCTGCATAAATAGCTTGCTCTGAAAAAGAAAGACGTTCAGCCATCATTTGAATATATCCTTGACGTTTCACCGGACTTTGTACCCTGTAAAGAGTAGGTACAAGTTCTTGTATTATTTGAATTTTACCCGAAATCGTATCTCGATTATACTTTTCCATTAATTTTAGTAAATTATATTCAAAAAACGGATAGGCACTATTAAGGGCATTTTGGAATTCGTCGAAACCCTGTTTTTTTAAAAAGTCATCTGGGTCTTTGCCATCTGGAATTGTCATTACTGACACATTCAAACCTAACCGTTGTAATATATCCAACCCTCTTTTTGTGGCATCCTGTCCGGCAGTATCAGCATCAAAGCAAGTAACCACATTATAGGTGTATCTCATTAATAATTTGCCTTGCTCCTCAGTTAAAGCAGTTCCTAATGTTCCCACTGCTTGCGTAACTCCATGCTGATGTGCGCTAATAACATCCATATATCCTTCCATGAGAATAACTTGATCCGTATTTCTGATATATCCTCTGGCCAGATTAAGCCCATATAATTGTTTCCCTTTACTAAAAAGAGGCGTTTCCGGAGAATTTAAATATTTAGGCTGACTCTCGTCAAGAACCCTGCCCCCAAAACCAACAATTTTACCGCTGGCATTAAATATCGGAAACATGACACGGTTTCTAAACCGATCAATCAGCTCGCCATTTTGCTTTTCAAGGGCCAATCCTAAAGTGAGGAGTTCTTTTTTGGTAACCTTTTTTTCTGATAAAAAACAGCTCAGCTCATCCCAAGAGTTTGGAGCAAAGCCTAATAAAAATTGTTTACAGGTTTGTTCCGACAAACCACGATTTTTAAGATATTGTCGAGATTCCTTCCCCTGCTCCTTAAAAATCATGCTTTGGAAAAAGTTGGCCGCTAATTCATTAATATGATAATACCTCTCTCTTAATGAATTCTGTCTGGCCTTCTCCGGAGAAAGGTCTTCCTTCGGTACAGGTACCCCACAGCGATTAGCCAAATGTAGCACAGCTTCCGGAAAAGTAAGAGCATCTTTTTCCATGAGAAACGTATAAATATTTCCGCCTTTGCCACAGCCAAAACAATGAAAAATTTGCTTGTGCGGCGAAACAACAAAGGAAGGGGTCTTTTCAGAATGAAAAGGACACAAACCTGTATAATTTTGACCCTGTTTTTTTAAGACAACATATTCCCTGATAAAATCTACAATATTTACCCGGTTACGTAGGTCTTCGATAAAATCCTGGGGTAAAAATCCGGGCACATTCCTCAACACCTTATTATATTTTTACATATTTTCGATATAGCTTGTCATTTTTCCTGCTTTTTTTCTAAAGTAACTAGCACACAAATACGAATTATTCGCGATAGAGACTCTGCTTCCTTCTTTTTTAGATAAAACTTTTATTTTTAAAGGAACTAACTCATCTGAATATAGGAGCGCGGAATAACTAGTTCCTTAAAGATATTAATGCAGTAATTATCGGTCATCCCGGAAATATAATCTATAACGCCTCTTTCAACTCCTTCATTTTCAGCAATTTTGCGGTAGAAGGTAGGCATTTGTTCATAATTCCGGAGATAATAATCAAACAAAAATTCAATAACATAGATTGCTTTTTGTCTTTCCGCCATACATAAAGGACCTAAATATACAGTATCAAACATAAAATTACGTAAACCCTTTAAGGCTGCCTGAATAGGAGGACTAAGGCAAATTTTATACTGACCACTGTTGATATTTCTACTACTGTTTTGCACGATATCTTCTACCAGCGTAGCAATTCGCTCACCATGTCCATACCCCAATACTTCTAAATATTCCTTAGGTATATCGGCTAGCTGCAAAACCTCTGCTCTGATACTGTCATCAATATCATGCTGAATATAGGCAATCTTATCAGCGTACCTTACAACCTGACCTTCCAAGGTATTTTGCCCACTATCTTCCTTTTCCAACCCACTATGGTAAAGAATACCCGTCAGCGTTTCCTCACACAAATTAAGCCCAGGGCCTTTTTTCCCTTCTTCAATGTGGGTTAAAACTCTCACGCTATTTTCATTATGGCGAAACCCACCGGGCAAAAGCCGGTTTAAGACATCTTCACCGGTATGAGAAAAGGGAGTATGGCCTACATCGTGTCCCAAGGCAATTGCTTCAATTAAATCTGTGTTTAAGCCAAGGGCTTTCCCCACTGTACAAGAAATCTGAGTTACTTCCAGAGTATGTGTTAATCTTGTCCGGTAATGATCATTTTCCGGTGAAATATAAACTTGTGTTTTGTGCTTTAAACGCCGAAATGATTTCGAATGGATTATTCGATCGCGATCTCGCATAAAACAGGTCCTGATGCTATCCGGATTTTCCGGTATCTCTCGACCTCTACTTTGTGAAGACTTCATCGCATAAGGAGCTAAGCATTTTTCCTCCATGCTCTGGAGCTTTTCGCAAATAGTAGTCATCCAACCCCTCCTACAATCGCAAACTTTGCGTGGCCTGACTCACTTCAAAAAGACGTTTTGCCATAATCAGAATACGTTCTTGCGCATATTGATCTTCACTGGCAAGACGCTGTGCGGCTACTCCATAGTGACCGCAATCATGGTCTTTCTGCCCACCGCCGATAATTGTCATCCCATCTACCAGCATCATCTCTTGGATAGCTCGTAAAGTGCCTTCCTGTCCTCCAAAACGAGAAGCTCCAACTGCTACCGCGCCTCCGACAACATTTAAAAGCTTCTTTTCTCCTCGGAGGCAACGCGCTTTATCCCAAAAAGCTTTCAGTTGTCCACTAACGGTGCCAAAATAAACAGGAGAACCTAGGAGAACTCCATCGGCTTCCCTCAAGCTTTGCAGAGCCTTTTCCATTAAAGTTCCCTTCGTACAAGCACCTGTACAAGAAGCAGAACAAGCTGTGCAAAAAGGCACTGCTAAACTTCTTAAGACTTCTCCCGTATGGATAATCTCTGTTTTAGCGCCCATTAATTCTAGCTGTTCTAGTCCTTTGTTTAACAAATAAGCTGTATTGCCGTCTTTATGCGGACTCCCATTAATAGCTACAAAGAACATTTAAAAACCCCCAGTATAAAATTTTTAATAATAACTCTTTATAAGAATAACCATAGTATATAAATTCTGAACCTCTGTAGTTGTTATACTACGAAAAAGAGAAAATTCCTGCCTCATAATTAAACAAAAGACAAGAAAAGGCAAGAAACTGATCTTTACACAAACAGTGTAATTCTCAAATTTCTAGCCTTTATCTTCTCATGCGATGCTTTTGTCTTCTTTTGCTATGCCAGATATATCTTCGGGATCAAGCTCAAGTACTTCAATGATGCCGGAAATATATTTCTTTCCTGATCTATCTCCGTATAAGATTAAATTTAGATAATTTTTACTTGTCCCAATAGCTTCGGCGAGCTGAACCTGAGTCATTCCTAAATCAATCAGCTTTTTTTTCACAACTACACCAAAGGGAGTAAGCTGTCTCTTCTGCATCAAGCATCCTCCTTTCAGTTAATTAAAGTTACCATAAAATTATGCTAATTATACAATATTTTCCTTCAATTTGCAATTATTATATAATTTACTGTTGGCTCAGGCAAACAACCCTCGCATTTCCTCGACTAATTGGATGGAAGCCTCGATTTCAACTTTTCTGATCGAGACACTTTCAACATTACATCCTATAGGAATATTTTTTTCGTTGGCATACTCTAATAATTCCTTCATTTGCTTCTTTAGTAGACTCATTGATTTATCCAGAATGTCCTCAGTATTATGTAGTTCATTCTCCAGCCATTTGGGAATATGTACTCCCAGCCATTTCATGAACTCCAGTGTTTTTATTGAGCCACAAGGTGTTAGTGTAAACAGGATTGGTACCATCGCTATTTCATTTTGCAGGCAATAATAATAGTAATCTGATAAAAGGTTTTTGGCCGCTTCCACGTTATACACTACCTGGGAAACAAAAAATTTACACCCATACTCTACTTTGTTAATAATTCTTAGGTGTTCATCATGATATTTCATGTGCCTTTCAGGTATTGTGATACCACCTAAAAAGAGATTGGATTCTATTCTTTGATTTAATTCATAGGCATCGTTTAATTTCATCGTCACTTGCTGTTTACTTGAAGCTGCCCCCACAAAAACTGCGTATCTGTCTGTTTGATTATTTGTGGAGATCCATTCCTTAAGTTGTTCTTCTGAGTATTTACCTACACAACGATAGAGTATCTTTGGTATTTTTAATTGGCTTAAATATTCATTCCCATATATCTCCGGATCAATTGTCCGTAAGTAGGGAAAAACTCTTTCTTGCTCTGTTCGTTTAGCTTCATCTTGGATATCATAAATGATTAGACCATCGATTTTGAGATTTTCAATCCGCTCCAGATGTTTCTGCGTAATTTCTTTGATTTTTTCCTTAGTATTATTTTCTTTGGGCGGCGTTATTCCATATGTGATTATTCCTGACTGGTGCTTTAATATTTTGTCTTTAAGCATCTTCTTTCTCTCCATTCTTTTACTCTAGGAATTCTGCTTTCCCTTTCTAATTTTCCAAATAACAATTCCAACCACCACAATACATATAATAACTATGGTCGCAATAG
>Ga0265294_10005469_pt1 | contig 15489 bp, 16 predicted proteins | sample MunlanPumphouse3_FD_192504 | JGI IMG/M metagenome (GOLD analysis project Ga0265294, IMG submission 192504) | Groundwater microbial communities from a municipal landfill in Southern Ontario, Canada - Pumphouse #3 | ecosystem: Environmental > Aquatic > Deep subsurface > Groundwater | place...
CACTAAAAATTGCACATCAAAACATAGTATTTGCAATTGGAATAAAAATAATTGTTCTTATTTTGAGTGCTTTTGGAATAACTACTATGTGGGCAGCTATATTTGCAGATGTAGGTGTAACTATCATTGCAGTATTAAATGCTTTTAGAGCTTTGAATGCAAAGAATCTATAAACTATTTTTCCTATTCACCCCTTGAATGATTCCGATAATTAACGATACAATCAAGGGGTATTTTTTAATTTAAAAACTATAAATGAAAATTGGTTGGGATTTACCTTGAATTAAATAATAGTTTACCAATTCTTTAAACTATATGAAATCGCTAGAAAGTTGCTTATTTTTAGCTTAAATGAAATATTTTACAGAACTTACTCATTGGGGTAAGTTTTTTCTTTCCTTTTCATTTTATAAATAAGTCAAATATATAAGATTTATTGGAATAATAGTCAAAATTACTAGAAAAAACTCTTTACATATAGTTTAAATATAGTTATAATAACAACTATATAAAGTAATATTTATCAATGATTTTATCTTTATTTAATTTGTATTTTTTGGAAGGTGTTTTATGGGTGTTCCTGAAGAAATAAGAAAGGTTGAACGTCCTTGTAATTCTGTTGTTGTAGATAGTGGTAGTACAGGTATTTATAGATATGCTGTTATAAAACGAATTGGTTGTAAAGTTGTTAATGGTATGAATCAACCAGTTAGTGGTGGTACTATCGGTCATATTATTAATGGAAAGTTTGTTGAACTAGATAAGAATAGAATTCAAAATAGAAGAATAGAATATAAAGATTTTGCTGATGTTAAATTAATACATAATCTTTCAAGTTCTTTACTTGATGAAGCCTTAGATGTATATGAAGCAAGAGATGCTATCACCATTTATACTATTGCCCTTTTAAAGGTAATTTATCCAAGAATTCCTTTTGATAGAATTGCATCTAAATACAATTTAAACTGGATAAGTGAATTGTTTCCAGGACTTTCTTTAAGCAAAAATACATTATCAAAGTTTGTTCAAGATTTAGGTAAATCATATGCTTTAGTCTCTACCTTCATGAGAAACAGAGTAAGCAAGATAACTAAAGATCATCATATAGCAATTGATGGAACTCTTAAAACTGATAACAGTGAAGTTAATACCTTATCTAACTACTCTCATAAATCAAGAATAAAAGGTACTAAAGATATTTCAATACTTTTTGCGTATGATGTAGATACAAAGGAACCAATCTGTTCCAAGGTCTATAGTGGTAATATAATTGACTCCCGTTCCTATGAAGATTTTCTCAAAGAATATGATGTCAAACAAGGTATTCTTATGGGTGATAAAGGTTTTCCCAAAAAACAAGCTGAAGCAATATATAAGGAAAATCCTAATTTGTGTTGGCTCAATCCCATTAAAAGAAGTGATAAACGAATAAAAACCCATTCTATGTATAAATACACTGGAATGATTGATGATAAGGATAAAGATTTATTATACAAAAAAGAAAGAACATCTAAATATTATCTTTATTCTTTTTATGACAGAAAAAGGGCTGCAAAAGAGGAAGCAGATTACTTTAAACACAATAAGGGCAAAGAGTATAATATTGAAGATAGAAATCAAAAAAATGAAAGGTTCGGTACTGTAGTATTTGAGTCTAACCTAGATGAAGATCCTAAATTAATTTATAAACTCTATGAAGAGAGATGGTTAATCGAAGAATGTTTTAGATACTATAAACATGCTTTAGATTTAACTGACACAAGAGTTCATTCAAATTATTCTGTAATTGGTCAAGAATTCATTAACTTTTTCGCCAGTACTATGACAATGAGATTAGTTAATAAATTTGATGAAACAGGTCTTTCAAAAAATATGTCATATAGAGATATAATGTCAGAATTAGCTTCAGCTAAAAAAGCAAGAACATCAGCAGATGGAGAGTGGTTATTTGTTAGAATGACAAAGCATGCAGAAGTAACATTACAAACACTAGATTTATTACCAAAACCAGAGCCAGAACCTACCAGAAAAAAAGGAAGGCCATTTAAGATTGTTGATTCAAATGCCCCGATAGAACCCAAACGAAAACGAGGAAGACCTAAAAAAGAAGTAGACCCTAATGTAATTGTAGAACCAAAACGAAAACGAGGTCGACCCAAAAAAGAAGTAGACCCTAATGTAATTGTAGGACCCAAGCGTAAGCGAGGTCGACCCTAAAAAGAAGTAGATCCTAATGTAATTGTAGGACCCAAACGTAAGCGAGGTCGACCCAGGAAACAGAAAAATGAAATTTTGAAAAATCAAAATTAAATCCCAATTAATTAAGTAAAGTTCGAAGAATTGGTAAACTGTTAATTAATTATATAATGGTAAAAGATTTATTTTTAATCAATGAATTCTTTATAATTTGGTTCAAGATGAAAAGTAATAATACTTCTTTTCCCAAAATATTCTTTAAGTGTTTTTTCAATAGATTCAGAAATTGCATGTGCTTGGTATAAAGAAATATTTTTATCAAACATTAAATGAGCTTCAATTGCAATATTTGAACCAATCCTTCTTGTTCTTAAGTTATGATAATTTTTAATACCTTGATTACTTTCTATTAAATTAGATATATATTTTACATCTTTCTCATCAAGGGATGATTCAAGAAGCTCATTTACTGCAGGCAGCATTATCTCAAAAGCAACTTTAAAAATAAAAACACTTACAACTATAGCTGCAATTGGATCAAAAATAATCCATTTATCTCCTAAAAAGTAAGCAACACTGATACCAATTAAGGTTCCTATTGATGATAGTGCATCAGATCTATGATGCCATCCATTAGCTATTACAGCAGGAGAATTAATTTTTTCTCCGACTTTCTTTGTAAATCTAAATAAGAATTCTTTTGAAAAAATAGAAATCAAGGCTGCAATAATAGCAATTAATTTTGGTCTGGGTAGGATTTCATTTTTAAAAGCAATTTTATAGACATTAACTGCTCCACCTTGTAAAATATCAAACCCTGCTAATAATAATGCAATTCCAATTATAAAAGTTGCAAATGTTTCATATTTTTCATGACCAAAATTGTGATCTTTATCTGCAGGTTTCTCAGTAAATTTAAAACCAACAAGAACAACAATATCTGTAAAAAAGTCAGACAATGAATGTATACCATCAGCTAACATAGCATTACTTTTTCCAATAATACCAGCAGTTATTTTTAATACTGACAATATTGAGTTTATAAAGAATCCAACAAAAGTTATCTTTCTAGCTTTTTCACTTCTTACTTTTTCTGATGTAATATCTTTTCCCATTTTTCTCTCCAAAACTTTTTTTTAAGTATTTTTTTTAAAAAAATCATAATAAAAAAACACACCAATGGAACTTTCCTGTCCCACAGATGTGCTTATATCTCCCTCTGTTGTTACTCATTTTGTAACCCGACTATACAACAAAATATAGTCTGTCAGTAATATTTTTTTATATTAATTTACCTAAATTATAATTGATGAAAGTTATATTTGTCAAGGATAAATTCGACCGACAGTAATTTGACCGACAGTAATTTTACAATCTGTAATGCAAACTGGCTATGTAGGAACAGACCATTTCATATACACCCCTTCCGTAATGGTAAGAGTTCCCAGTTGGTGCAGGAATTTAGTTGAAAGTTATATAGCAGAGAGAACTCGTGAGGAAAAAAGTTCTTCGACCATCAAAGGGGACCTATATGCATGTATTCGTTTTCTGCAATTTTTGGATAGAAATGGCGTTTCAATGATTAAAGATCTTACTCCACAGATTATAATGGAATTTTCTCTCCAAGATATCCATAAAACTCCTTCTGCTAAGAATTGCTTCAATGGAAAGATTCGTAACTTTCTCCACTTTTTAGCTAATCAACAGTTAATTCCTAGGTCATCAGTTTTAGCAATGACAAGTAATTGTGCAACTACCGTAAGGATAGTAAAAGTATTGTCACCGGAACAGAAGCAAGTAATCTTATTCTATATAAAGAATAGCACCACTCCGATGGAGCTGCGTAACGCTGCCATGATATCGCTTGGCCTTAACCTTGGATTAAGGGCTTGTGATATAATAAGTCTCAGGTTCTCTGATATATCATTTCCCAATAAAACAATTTCTCTCATCCAACAGAAAACAGGAGTCCCTATTCAGCTACCATTTTCTGTAGGAACCGGGAATTCAATCTATCGGTATATTAATGAAGGTAGACCCCAATCAGATTCACCATATGTATTCGTTCCACATCAAAATCGAAATACCCAAAATCGATTAAAATCGTGTTGTGCCTGCAATAAAGCCCTTGAAAATTCCTTAAGAAATTCCGGATGTGAAGTAGTCACTTCTTTTCATATTCTCAGAAAGACATTTGCATCTAATCTTTTGGCTGCTAATAATCCTATTTCCATTATTGCATCTGCATTGGGCCATAGTGGAATACAGTCAGTTGATCCATATCTTGCAACAAACAAGAGAATGATGGAGTTTTGTTCTATAGGATTGATTGGGATTGAGTTACAGGGAGGACGTTTATGAGAAATTATCAAAGTAATCTAGCTCCATATATCAAGAATTTTGTTGCCCAAAAACAATCGAATGGGTTTATCTATGAATCAGAAGCATTAACACTGATGAGTTTTGACAAGCTATGCTTGGAAAAAAATATCAATGCTAAGACATTGCCAAGGGATCTTGTGATGGAATGGTCGATACAAAAACCCAAGGAAGGAAAGAATTCTCGCAATTCAAGAGTTTCCTGTGTGCGCCAATTAGCACTGTATATGCTTTCATTGGGACTCGACGTTTATGTTCCACATCAAAATCCATCAACGTCTGTTTCGGTGCCATATATCCTAAGTTTTCAAGAATTAAATAACCTTTATAATGTAATTGACTCTTATGTTTCCCCTGAACTTCATCTATATCGCTTTTCGTTGGTATATCCTGTTCTTTTCCGTCTATTCTATTGTTGTGGATTAAGACTTGCAGAAGGATGTCACCTAACGGTCTTCAGTGGATTTTGATCAAGGATACATTAGAGTGTATGAATCAAAAGGACATAAGGACAGAATTGTACAAATGGCCTGTGATGTTTGTCTTTTATGCAGAAACTATGATAATAAAATGCAACTAATTATTCCTGACCGAGAATGGTTCTTTCCTGGCTTAGATTCAACTAAACATATTAATAAATGTTCAGTCGATGGTAAGTTTGATTATTTTTGGAAACAAACTCAATTTGCATCTACTGTAGACAAGAAGCCAACGGTTCACTGCTTGCGCCACACTTTTGTTATTAATAAAATGAACCAGTGGATGAAAGAAGAGAGACCGTTACAAGTCATGTTACCCTATCTTAGCAGATACCTTGGTCATATCTCAATTGCAAATACGTGGTATTACTACCATGTCGTAGCTGGTGCATTTGATATAGTTAGCAAACACAACCTTGCACTGACTGATATTATCCCGGAGGTGATTCCTTATGAAAACTAAACCCATTGGAAAACTATTCTTTTCGATGACTTTCGAATACCTTAACATATATCTTCCCGAACAGATGGGATATAGCCCTAAGACCATTCGATCGTATTGCGATGCATTAAGTCTTTTTAGGCAGTTCGTTTCTGAAATATTGAAGGTTTCCATAACCAAATTTACTTTCTCCCTTTGTAGCCGTGATTGCATCTACTCATTTATGGCATTTTTAAAAGAAAGAGGAAATGCTTCAAGCACTCAAAACCAACGTCTGGCTGCTTTAAAATCTTACATTTGGTTTGCAGCAGACAAGGATATTTCCTTGCAATCTATTGCGTTGGATGCCAAGCGTATTCATTCTTTTAAAGTTAAAAAGAAGAAATTGGAAGTACTCAGCCATGATGCATTAACTTCGATTTTTGCCCAGCCTAGCAATTCAAAGATGGGTTTAAGAGATAGATCGATAATGATTGTTCTTTATGATAGTGCTATTAGACTTGATGAACTATTAAAGTTGAAACTTCTTGATGTCCAGATTAAAGATTCTCCATACTTGAGAATAAATGGAAAAGGAAGCAAGGAAAGGATTGTTCCTATTTCTCTTAAAACTGCAAGTCATTTACAACAGTATATTGAAGTTTTTCATGGAAAAAGCTGGATTGTCAACACTTATTTAGACAGTTTTTCTAAGGACAGTTCCCTAAATTCCTTTGGGCTCTTATAGCCTAAAGTTCCATGCAATCTCTTATTGTTGTACCAATTAACATAGTCAAATAATTCTAAATCTAATTCTTTCTGAGATTTAAATTTTCTATCATATGCAAATTCTGTTTTAATTATTTTATAAGTAGCTTCTGATACTGCATTATCAAAAGGACAACCTTTTTTACTTAAGGACCTTTTTATGTTATTTCCTTTTAATATCTTTTCTATCTCACTGTTTTTGAATTCAAATCCCCGATCACTATGAAACAATCGGATGCTTTCTACATCATTTTTTATACAAGAGAAGGCTTTAACAACTAGCTGAGCATCTTTATTGGGACCAGATGAATAACCAACTATCTCTCTATTGAAAAGATCAATCATCAAGCATATATAGTGCCAATTACCTGCAACATTCACATAGGTTAAATCACTTGTTATAACATCCATATGTTTTTTGTTATTAAACTCTCTTTTAAGTACATTTTTAATATTATCGTTATTAACCTTATTACTATGTTTCTTGTACTGCTTTCTAGTGTAATTACTTACTAGGCCATACTTTCTCATCACTCTGCTTATACGCCTTCTGCTGGCTATTACATCCAACTTATCTAATTCTTTCTTTATCTTCCTTTGGCCATAATTCTTATGGCTCTCTTTGAATATTTTAATTACTAGGTCTTCAATATCCACATCATTAACTCTAGTTTTGTATTTGTAGTAAATTAAAGATCTGGTTACTTTTAAAACTTTGCACATTGCGCTGATACTGTATTTATGACTATTAGCCTTTATTACTTTTATTTTTGTCCCAATATCAGCGCTGCTTGCTTTAAAATATCATTTTCCATTCTTAATTGTTTATTTTCTTTTACTAACTTTATTAGTTCTTTTTCTTTTTCACTTCTGTTATCATTAGCATTAAAGGAGCCTGTATCATTATATTTTTTAATCCATAAAGCTACTGTTGAGGGAGTTAAATCATATTCCCTTATCAGTTCTGATCTTGATTTACCATTATTATATAATTTTACAACACTAGTTTTAAACTCATCTGTAAATTCTCTTCTTTTCCGTCTTTCTTTCATGTTTTTATCTCCACTTTATTTGTGATATTAACATGTCCTTATCTTTTTTGTCTAATATAGTATAGCCTATCCAGAAATTTATATGCCCAAGTTGTAGATATCTTATCAACAAATAGAATTTTAGTAGAATAGTTCTTATCTATAGAGAGATTTAAATGAAATGAAATATATTTATTCTCTTTTAAGAATATCAGGAAACTTCTTATACATGACCAATAACCTTGATTAGTTGGTTTTATAATACCACTGTTATAAAAATTTCTAACTAATTTATGAGTTATTTTGGAATAATCATCAATTTTATTTTTATCAAAGTAATTGAGTAAAATTTTTATACTTTGTAAACAATTTTTAAATGTTTTTATCGAATAATGAACAGATTTTTTAGTTGTATAATCATCATATAATTTTTTACTAAATATCGATAAGTTACAATATGCTAAGGTACCTTCATATGTGAAATTAACAGTTGTTACATAACCATTGGTAATTATGTCATCAAGAATATATATACTTCTTCTATATAATACATATTTATAATGGTTCCATTTACTTTTACCATATGAAAGCCACTTTAAATAATTGGTTTTGGAAAAAGATAAATGGTTTTGAACCATATATTTACGAAAATCTTCACAACCCATAGAAAAATTACAATTCATAGTAGGAGATTTATTATTAATCTTAGTGTAATTTTTCCCAATAACTACAGCCCGATCATAAGACTCATACATAAGTGTCTCCTTATGGAGAAGTTAATTCTATTATAATACCGGAACTTCCAAAAAGATAGGTTGAGTAATATGAAATTATTTTTACAAAACTTATTAATAAAGCTTTCATACTCATGAATTGAGAAAATTTCATATTAAAAGATTTTTCCTATTAAAAAGGTAATTGGAAATTTCCTATTACCTTTTTCGTCATAGTCGAGCAATGCATCTCTACCAAGCGGGTATGCCTCTTGTATTGGTCGCAGAGTGGTTAGGTCATTCTCAGCTAGAAACTACATTAGTGTATGCTCATGCCGATACTTCAATGAAAAGAAAGGCTATTGAAAAGGCTATTGAAGGAAATGATATTATAGCATCAAACGAAAAACCAAAGTATATGGATAAAGAAAAAACAATTAAGAAACTTTACGGACTTATATAAGAGTAACAATTATTCCGATACCATTTGAATAAAAACAGGAATCAGAGCTTTTATACTGATATATCCCAATATTCCTAGGCGGCTATCGGAATAATATTTTCATCGGAATAATCTGACTGCAATATACCACTGTAATCACCTATAAAGGATCCAAGATACTCATTGGTCCTATGCTCTGCATAATTGAACATGACAAGTCCTCTGCTACCATCTCTGTTTGTAGCAGATCTCACAATCATGAAGCAATTCATTGCATTGTGGCTATCTTTTCTATATTGTTCATACCGCTCTTTTATCATTGAGGTTATTGAATCATCTGGTAGCTTTTGTTTTTTGCCATCTTCTTGAATTTTTAATATGTCTCTTTCATATTGCAGCTGTACTTTAGATTTTTTATTTGAATGAATGTTGAGCAGCGTTGTCTCATCAATATTCCACATGGTTGCTTTATTGAGTGCTCTTTCAAAAGCAGCTTCCAATCCTTTTAGCTTGCTATAAGCTGTAATTGACCAGGCTGACATCAACTGTCTGGAAATCTTTTGTTTATCAGGGAATATCAACTTCTGTTCCAATCTATAAAGCGGTAGTCCAAATTGCATCTTATGAACAATTATATGAGCCAATAGACTTGGTTCACAAATTGTTCCTGTTAAGAGGTTGCTATTCATATCAGCTGTTACAATAGGATTGGTACCTTCCATAGGAAGACAGTTCAAACATCTCTGTTGCTTTCTGTGATGTCTCACCACTACATATCTAGCAGGAACAAAAGTGACCTTATCTTCTACAAACTCACCAATTTCAGTAAGTTCTGAACCACAGACATCACAATTAGTTTTTTCAACTTCATGATAGATATCTACAACAGGAGCATTGGAAGGAAGAGTCAGACTGGCTCTTTTACCTTTATTTCTTGAATAGGATTTAACTGTAGTTTTCTTATGGTCGTCATTCTTTTCATCAAAATTAGGATCAGATTCTTTAGTATCACCTTCAACAGTGTTTTCCATCTCATCAAAGAGAGATAGCTGTATTCCATTGGGAATACTATCACTTTCAGATTTTCTACCATAGCGTCTATCTTTTTCACTGAAGTACAAATCTTTCCAACGAGCAATTTCAACAGCATCATCTTCAATACGAGATTTCAACTCTTCAATTTGCTTCTGTAATTTGGCTATCTTCTCTTCTTCTTTCATGCCTTTAATATAGCATAAATAGGGAGTTAAGTCCATATAATACAAGACTTTATATGTTTTTTATTTCTAAGAATACAGCTATCTACACCGCAAGACGTCCCTTCAATACAGGGAATTTTCTGAAAAGATCTGCACCTTTTAACAGTAGTTTTACATCAGCTCTTGAAACACTTAAGGCTTCTTGTCCATCACTTGGCCAACGAAAGGTTCCTTTAGAGAGCAGTCTCTTTTGAAGGAGTATAAAACCATTATCATTCCACACCAGCATCTTTATACATTTGTTGTTGCTACCACAGAATAGGAAGATCTTTTTCTCCAAAGGATTCATCTTCAATTCATCTTGAATCTTTCTGGCTAAAGAAAATGCTCCACAGCGCATATCAGTTTTTCCACATACTATAAAGAATTCATATTCATCAAAGTCAATCAGCATCTCTTATTTCCTTTAATGCAGAGAGAACCAATACCAAATCCTCTTTTGAATAACATGTTCCCATATCTATTGAAGCATCTCCAACTTTAATGGAAATCTTAGCCTGGCTTTTTGGCTTTGTAACTATCCCTTGATCAGTTATTTTAATTATTTCATTTTTTGAACTCACTGAACTCTTATGATAAGTTGCAGGGTTTGGGGATGTATAAATATTGTTGACATCAAATTCTTTGAGCCAAACGTAAATAGAACTATGAATTCTACCCAATTTATCCATACCATATTTTCTGAATGATAAGTTTTGATCTTTCTGATAGCGCTCTAAAAATTCTTCAATAAAGCTTTTTTTAAATTCTCTTGAAAATGACAAAATATAACTCCTAGTAAATAATATGTTAGGAATTATAATTTTAAAATCTACAAACTGAAACTAAGTATGGAACGACGCTCTCAAATAGAATAAAGTCCATTTCTGGTGTTATTACAAAAAAAACTTTAATAGATTATCTAAATATACTTGAAGAAAATACTCTTTTTGATAAATTATTTACCGAAGAAGATATTCCTGAATTTAAAAAAAATTTTGAACAAGTAAGAGATTTTAGAAATGATGTCATGCATGCTCGTAATATAAATTATGAGGATTTTATTGCTTCAAAAAAATTGTTTGAGAGAATTAATTCGCAAATTGATTATCAAATTGAAAGTATAATAGATCAAAAACTTGAAAAAACAAATATTAAATATTATGATTTTAATAATTCTTTTGGAAAAATTATAGATGAAGAAAAATATATTAACATTATTGCAGAAGCTTTGAAACCTACTTTAGAAGCAATGCAACCTACTATAGATATACAAAAAGCAGTTGCAGAAGCTCTGAAACCTACTTTAGAAGCAATGCAACCCACTATAGATATACAAAAAGCAGTTGCAGAAGCTCTGAAACCTACTTTAGAAGCAATGCAACCCACTACGGATATGCAAAGAGCTATTGCAGAATCTCTGAAACCTACTTTAGAAGTAGAAATTAATAAATAATAACATTAAAGTCCTAATTCTCATAAATATGCTTAGATAAGAATATAAAACTAATATATATATATTATTTAGTTAGCAAGATTTTTAATAATTTAGTAAACCTTGAATAAATAGAAGATGTAAAATGAAACGAGATAATAGAAAAACAATTAGAAATAAAAAAATTAAGGAATATACTGCTAAATTAAAGGAACTGCAGCCTGAAATTTTAAATGAAACGGGGTTTAAGAATGTATTATCTCTTCATGGCTTTATTGGAGGAAAAAATAAACATATCTTAAATTTGGAAAAGGAGTATATTTTTCTGAAGAACATTTTATTTCAGAATGGTTAAAGGGGTTAGACGAATGCTCAAAAAATCTTTGTTTACCAGGTGATTTTGTAGGTTTAAAAAGAAAAATAAAAAAGGATGAAACTTTTAGAAGGTATACTTTTTTATTTTTACGAAGAATGTTTTTGAAAAACTATGAAGCATATACACGGAATAAACCATCTTTTGATAAATCTTATTATTGGATTGGATTAAATAATGGTGATTATGGCTTATTTGTTGCTCCTCGTTTTAAACAAAATGAATGGGAAAATGATAAAAGTGAGAAAAGAAAAACTAAATTTGAATATTGGACTATAGGACATATTTTACAAACTGGTTTAACTTTACCAAATATAAATAAAAAAATTAATTTCCATAATTTAGAAGACTTGTTAAGTTTTATACCCATGTTTTGGTTAGAGCAACGGGGTCTAAATATCAAAAAGAAATAGGGGAATATTATTGTGATTATGTTAGAAATACTGAAAACTACAAAGAAGTACTTTTTTTATTTCCAGAACTAAGATTTTTAGGTAAAGCACTAAAACATAAATATAGATTAGATTTTTCAATAATTAATGAAGCTGAACAGAAGAGAATAGGATTTGAAATTTCTCCATGGTCATCACATGGTCAATTATCTGGCATTAAAAATAAGACCCAAAAAGAAGTTAATGAAGAAGCTGCCTTTAACAATTATAAAAACAATCATAAAAGCATTGAGTATTTTTCTGAATATAATATTACAGCTCTTTTTGATGATTATATAAAGCCATATTTAAAAATAGAAAGTAATAATTTTGCTGCGATTGATTATAGAATGCTTCAAGAATATAAATTTAATTGAATAATTAATTAATATTTTATACACCCTAGAGCCCCTTTAGCGTGTAATTGTATTAGACTAGACGTATCTAGGCATTTTAGTACACATCGTTGATACAATATAGCAGCTATTATAAATTCTTTTAATATAAGGAATTATAAAATAGCTGTTTTTTTATATAAGGCTATTTTGCCTGTTTTTTCAAGACCTCTAGGAGTAATCGTGTAGCAACAGACACACCTAGAGGGTAATCGTGTAAATTTTAAAATACATGATTTAATTAAATTTTTTTGTATATTTCATTAATTTTTTAGTCTTTCAAATATACTATTTTATTTTCAATAAAATGAATTTCATTCGGATTTAATTCATATTTTTTATATAATTGATAATCAATATTCTCTATAGATTCCGTCCAGTCAATATCAGAATTATTACTAAAATCTTCTAAAGGTACATATTTCCAAGTATCTGATTTATTGCCTTGAGTTACTTTTAATATTCCTAATAGTATCCTACAAAATTTACTTTTAATATATTTGAGTAGAGCATTTGCTTCATCTTCAGAATTAAGGGCTCCGAATCCTAGAAATGTTTGAGTTATACCATCTTTTGGATATCCTAAAACAGGTTTACTAATTATTCTTGCAGGATCCTTTCCTAGAATACCTGAAGCACCATTTGAAAAAGGAACAAACACTTTATAACAATTAATCCATTTTGTATCTTCTACATATTTTTCTGGTATAAATCTATATGCTCTTTTTTTGTTTATCAACCCAAGAATTCGTAAAGAATTTGGAACTTCATTAATAGAAAATACTTCTAGTCTTTCCATAATAATTTGTCTAAATCGTTTATCTTTACCAGAACTACCAATCATATTTTTATAATCAGGGAAATCTGCATATAAGTTATCTAAATTAAATTTGTTTTGAGTGTATATTATATTAGTTATACTTTGATTTGTTTTGTTCCATACTTTTTCTTTGATTGTTTTTAATTCGGGAAACATAAAAAATGTTCCAATATTTCCAAATTCTTGTTCGGAATCTCTTTTAGAGACAACAATTCCTCCTGGTATTGATGTTGTAGGAAATATCTCTGCACTATTTATTTCATATTTTTCGATTTTAAAATGTTTATCTTTTAACATTTTTTTATTCCAACTAGAAGGAGTCTTTCCTGCATTAAATAAAAAACGTGCTGGAGTTATTAGTATAGATAAGTTTGCAATTTCATAAGATAAATCCATAAATTTATTATAAATTGGATCATCACTAGAACTTTTCCCTTTGGCTTTTTCATGATATGGGGGATTACCAACAATAGCTCCAAATTTCATTTTATTTTCTCCTTCATTTGTTGTTTCATTAAGGTTTATTTTACAAAAATCTTTTCTATGACTCAATATATTTGAAATAAGATTATGTCTTGAATTATTATTTTTGTTAATTTCTAAAAGATCGTATGTCGTAAAATCTACCGCAATATTTTTTATGTCTAGATTAAGTATTTCATAAAATTTGCTAGTAAATTCATATGCTACATTTGAAGTTGGTATTGAAAAAATGTTTTTTCTAACTTCTTCAAAAGGATAACCTAAGTCCAAAACAAGTCTTTTATATAGTGCTAATGCATATTCTCCTGATTTACTTGCAATGTCTAAGAAACCCATATTGTTTGCAACTATTTTTCGAATACTATTTTCTGATATTAAATCAACCATTTCTTTTGCAATATTAACTGGTGTGATAATCTCTGATGCACTCATTCGATTAAATTTTTTTAATGATGTAAGGGCTCTTTCAATAGGGGTTAATTTTTGATCATAAGCTAAATTTGAAATATTTTGTATTTTATAGTCTAATCGACTTCTTATAAAAGGATCCATAATATTAGCAATTTTTGAAAGAATATTTTTATTAAGGCTTAAATTTTTAGATAGTCTTAAATTTTCTTTATTATTGATTGTTTTAATAATATCATCTAAAGATTTTACATGAGTGTTGCAAAGAAATGCATAAAAAAGCATTCTCTGATAATAAGTCTGTATTTTTTGTTTATATATTTTATTATTATCTTTATCTGGTATAGAATTATTTGAAGAATTTGAATTGTTTTGTTTATCCTCTTTGTTAGGTTTGTTATTTGTATTTTCAACCTCTAACTCCTCTCCGTCTCCTTCGATTGGGTTTAGAGTAAAACCATTTTTAGAAGAAAATTCGGATTGTCTTTCTATTTCAAATTTTATATTTTCATCTTTTAGAATTCTTAAGTCGATAGGAATTTCTACTACTTCGTCGGAAATAGATTTTTGGTTGTTATATTCACTTATAGCTTCCAATATGTTGGTTGCTTCAACCCTACGTATTTTGTTATGATTAATCATTATAATAGGAGATATTCTAAGTTCTTCAGCTATTCTTTCAATAAGTCTCGTGTTGCCATTTTTCTCAGTATTTACATTATAAATTAGAGATTTTTGTTCCTGCATTTTAAATAGTCTATTTGGATCAAAATCTACAAGAATGGTTTGGGGCTTCATGTTTTCTTTTATAATTCTTTCACCATTATACAAGGTTCTAGTATATTGATTTTGAAGTCTAAAAATTGCTTGGTCGTATTCTTGAGGGGAGGCTGTATCTTTAAAATAAAGCATAGTATCCCATTCTTTTACAGTTGAACCAGTCAGGAGCCTATTTACTGTTAATGTAATTGTTTTTTTATTTTCAGCTTCCAATTTTGATATAATTCTTTTTATTGTACTTGATTTTTTAAAGTTTGAAGCTCCTTCAACTCCAGAAATATTTATAATTTCATAATTTCGAAGGTTTGTGAACAGATTTTTATTATTGGTAATAAGTTTTTCCATAGCATCACACGAAGCACAATATGGTAATACCATTACAATATGTCGGCACATATTCCCTTTTTTAATTTTATCATAATCAAGGAACCCTATAATATTTTCATCGTTTTTACTTCCATCAATTATTTGTAATAAATCAAGTATTTCTTTTTCATTTTTAAATTTTTTATGTTTATTCGTTTTTTCATCTTTTTTTATAGACAGAGGTTCAAAAAGAGCTGATAACGCAAACGTTACACCATCTTTTTTTAATTGTTCCATTTTTCTTATTGAAGACTTGTTAGGATTAAATGCAAATCGTATCATTTGAGGGAATCCAAAATAGGGATTGTTCCATTCATTTTCATCATCTTTA
>Ga0265294_10005470_pt1 | contig 15485 bp, 5 predicted proteins | sample MunlanPumphouse3_FD_192504 | JGI IMG/M metagenome (GOLD analysis project Ga0265294, IMG submission 192504) | Groundwater microbial communities from a municipal landfill in Southern Ontario, Canada - Pumphouse #3 | ecosystem: Environmental > Aquatic > Deep subsurface > Groundwater | place...
AAAGACAAATAAACCGATTAATAGACGGAAATGATAGCAATTCCTTCCCCGGAAATGCAAAAATATTGTAAAATGCTTCCTGGTGAATGAAATTTAAAACTCCGTGATGTGATTTGAAGCATATTTGAAATTCTATCCAATATTCTTACTGCCGACTCTTATAAATTTATCTTGAAAAAATCCCTTTTTATATTTTTTTGTGTGACAACCTTGAAGCGTTCGAGCCCGAGGAAGCACTCCGGCTGGCGAAGCGTCTTGAAATACACCATACGCCCAAACATGGTAGTTGGCTGGATATTGCGGAAATTGAACGCTCCGCTTTGGGAAACCAATGTTTGTCCAAACGGCGTATAAACAGTGTTGAAAATCTTAACGAGGAGCTATTGTCCTGGAATACGGAGCGTAATGCGAGTCAAAAGAGTGTCAACTGGCAGTTCAAGACTAAAGACGCCCGTACAACGCTCAAGTACCTCTATCCCATATTGAACTTTTAAATGTTACAAAGGACTAGATGCAGGGACGAAGAGCTGTAATGGACTGTGGCAATTATTGAAAGCATAATTGCCTAACGAAGGAGGAGAAACTGGCTTCACTTTGACTTCTGTCAGGCGGCTGCAGTTACGAAATGCCCAGGAAAAATTCGAATCCTCCCGCACCGTCATCATCAGCGCCTTTGAAAGATTATTCCCAGCTAAAAGCAAATTTGAAAAACAGGTCCCAACTGGGACGCACAAAAAAGCCCCCGCGCTTGCGCCGGGGCTTTTTTGCCGAAAAGGACAAAAGGAGTGCCCATAAATGCAGGCACTCCTTGAGTTAAAAACTTATCTTACTTTTTGATGACGTCGTAGTAAGGGAGGTCTCCGCTGGAGAAGAGCCAATTTCCTCCCTCTTCATATCCAGAGTGTTGCGTGAGCTTGCCCTCCTGAAGACTGATCTGCTTCAAAGGAATCATCCAGAAACCCCGTGTCTGCGCATATCTCTGTGAGAATGTTCTTCCCGGCATCTCCCTGTATCCGTCAGGAACTACATTTCCCTTGAATTCAACATATCCGCCTTCCTGGTTCTTCTGGATAATCTCACCGGCCGTTTCAGGATACCAGCGTCGAAGGTCATCAAAACGCAACCCCTCGAACGCCAGCTCATAACGGCGCTCTTTCTGGAGTCTTTCGAATGTGTATGCACCGTAAGGCTCCAGTCCGGCACGTGCGCGCAGTCGATTCATACCAGTGACGGTTTCCTTCAGTTCATCCAGCATAAGAAGTACGTCTGCATAGCGGATATAGATGGCATCGTTCATAAGTCCGTTGTTGTTGTCACTGACTGCACTGTTAATAGCATGGAAAAAGTTATTATACATGCTTGACTTTGTATCGTCGGTATAGCAAGCCGTTGCAATGTATTTTTTTGGATAGAAGAGAGTTCTCTCAACTTCCTTGTTGTTGTCTCCCTTGAAGTTTGGCAGCTCTACATAACCGTCTGCGTACCAATCATAAACCTCATTGGCATTACGGGTAGCCATAAGCGAGCCATAGAGACGTTTGTCCGTCGGGCCATAATCAGGATCCTCATACCATTCCTTGACCATAAGGGGGTTGACCGACGCATTGCCGTTGGATTTGGCAGAATATGGATAGCAAGTAGAATTGGTCGTCTTACTGGAATTACGGATTCCGAGCCACTCGCCAAGACGGTTGCGGTCTGTTCCTGTAAGTGAGAAATGCGTTGCCCAAATAGTCTCTTTGCTGTGGTTTCTTACCCAGCGGATCTTCTCCCGACTGGCGTATGTGTCGAAACCTTCCCCATATGCAAGACCGCTTGAATATTCGTTGGTGTAAGCCCAGATTGCGCGTGGATCATCTTCAAGAGCAAAGTGGGAGACACTTGTATTGGCACAATCTTCAAGATATTTGATAACCATATCCTTGGTGACATCGGCCATCTTGTCTTTCTTGTAGAATCCCGTATAGAACAGCCATACACGTCCCATCAGCGCCTCGGCGGCATATTTGGTAGCACGGCCGACCATATTCGGCTCCTGGGAGTAACCATATTTTGCCGGAATGAGATTAATGGCATCGGTCAGATCTGCAGCGATAGCCGCGTAAATCTCATCAACAGATGCATTGGGTATATTCTCCACTTCAGAACTGAGCGTTAGTGGGAACGTCTCATGCTTGTCGGCAAGGATCCAGAGGAAAAAGGCTCTCATAAAGTGAGCCTGCCCCAGATACCAGTTCTTATTGTCTCCTGTGAAGATATCGTCGTCAAGTGCGGATATAGCTTCAATCGCGAAATTGCAGCGGTGGAGTCCCTTGTAGTGAGTCTCCCATGGAGAATTGGTCTCATCACCTGAAACCTCAAGCAGGCGGTCAGCAGCCGCAGTTTCAGTAGAAGACTCCGATCCATGTCCGTATACGTCGTCGCTGGCAATCATATGCCTGAACAGGTTGGTACGGAAAATACTGCCATTGTACAACGAATAAAACGTATAGTAGGCCGAATTCACCAGCTGCTCCGCGTCCTTCTCGGTCTTAGGGAAAGAGGAGGTGTCGGCCTCCTGGTAGTTCGTTGTATCTAGCAGGCTGTCAAGTGTTTCACAGCCAACAATCATAAATACACATGCAGCTAAAGAAAGTATAATCTTTTTCATAGTATTTCGGGTTTTAAAATTTGATGCTGATACCAGCCATATAAACCTTAGGGGATGGATAGTATCCGATATCAATACCGGAAGCCCAGCTGTAGCCTGCGCCATAGCCCACTTCAGGATCCATTCCGTCATATCCTGTGAAAGTAAAGAGGTTCTGCCCTGTCAAAAAGACTCTGAGCTTCTGGAGAGGAAGGTTCTTAAATACTTTTTTTAAGTCATATCCGAGTGTAATGTTACGGATTTTGAGATAATCTGCATCCTGTGCCCAGATGTCACTGTTGTATCCGTTACACTTGAAGTTATTGTGTGATCCGTGAGAAAAGCGCGGGAACTTATTGGTGGAACCTTCACCCGTCCATAAACGGTTGACAAAGTTATTGGTATAGCTTTCCAACTCCTGCAGGGCGAACTGACGATAGCTCTGCATGACCTTCTGCCCAAAGGCGCCCGAACCGCTGATGCTGAAATCCAGACCCTTCCATTCAAACCCGAAGTTAAAGCCAATGGTAAAGTCAGGGTGAGGGTTACCAATCTCAACGCAGTCCAATTTGTCATACTTGCCGTCGGCGTTTTGGTCGATCCAGATAACGTCACCTGGCCTGGCTTGGTCATAGCCGTTCATGAAAGCATATCCATTTGCGTTGTATTCATCGATCTGAGCCTGATTCTGGAAGATGCCCTCGCTGGCGATACCCAGGAAGTAACCGATCGGTTTTCCCGGCTTGGCCTGGAAACCATCCTCGTTGCGCACATTCTCGGAGAGAATTTTAGCCTCACCGTGGATGATACCGTCGGCATTGTTGATGTAGAGGACATTGTTCTTGTTATATGAACCGTTCACTCCAACATTGTAGGAGAAATCTTTAATATGGTCATACCAGGTGACGCTAAGTTCAACACCGGAGTTGCGCACTGCACCACCATTGATTGATGAAGCATTGGCACCCATGATACCCATCTGTGGCGGTGTTACCAGCCAATCCTTGGTGTCTTTCCGATACCAGTCAAAGATGACCCCCATGCGACTGCGGAAGAAGCGTGAATCAAAACCTATTGCCAACTGTTCTGAAGTCTCCCAAGAGAGTTTGGAATTAGCGATATTCGAAGGATATGCGGCAACTGAAGGAGAAATCTGGTTATATGAAAAATCATAGGAGCCGTCAAGCGTAATCACGCCGGTGTACTGGAAATTGTCAATGTTGCAATTTCCGTTTTGCCCCCAGCTTCCGCGAATCTTGAAGAAGTTGAGCCAGTCTCTTGTAGAGTCCATCCAACGCTCGTTAGACACGATCCAACCGGCAGAGACAGACGGGAATATGCCCCATCTATTCCCTTTGGCAAAGTTGCTGGAGCCGTCAGCACGAACAATTGCTGTGAACAGATATGTGTCTTTGAAACTGTAGTTGGCACGGCCAAAGAAGGATAGAAGCTTGTTGTATGGAACAGTGTTTCCTCCACCCATGCTTGCATTTTCGTCGCTTGTAAGCGCTCCTTCAACCGAGCTGAGGTTGGCAGAATCCCAGGTTCCGAATTTGGTGGAAGAACGGGTCCCGTCAAGGCTCATACCCCAGCCAGTTGCTTCAATGGAAGTACCGGCGAGTGCCTCAATGGTGTGATTCTGGGCAAAGGTCTTCTTGTAGTTGGCAGTCAACTCCCAAGTCCAGTTTGTGGAAACGTCTGAACTTTGGCTTACAACGTCATAATCTTTATAATTCGTGCCTGTGAGAATATACTTGGGCGTGTAAGAACGGGAAAAATTGGTTATGGCATGAAAACCGAAAGCCGTACGGAGTTTGAGTTCCTTGATAGGGTTGGCCTCCAGATAAACACTACCCTGGACGCGTACACCCTTTCCTTGTCTTTCTGTAAGGTCTTGCTGCTGCAGCGTATTGGCTTCATCATCTTTAATTGCCCATCCATCCCTTGTCTGCTTTTCATATGTATAAAGCGTTCCGTCAAGGTCGTATGCGGGGAGGAGCGGGGTCTTGATTATCGCATTGTGAATATCGTTGTTGTAAATGTTGCCGGTTTGCATTCCGCGGGAGTCCGTGATGGAAACAGTTACATTCTCGCCCAGTTTGATGATATCACGGTCGTTCTTTCTCAAGAGGGAGAAATCCGTGTTGGCACGGATGGTCGTTCTGTCGTAATAGGTAGGCTTGGGCATTCCAAGCGTACCTTCCTGATAGGACTTGGAGAAACTGAGTGAGTACCTTACAACATCTCCGCCTCCGCTCACACCGGCAACCAGGTTATTTGTTGGGGCATTTTTATTGATGGACTCAGAGAACCAGTCTGTTCCCTGCCACAGGCCCTGGTCCATCCATTGCTTCTGCACGGGCATCAGCGCATTCAAGTCGTACCAGTGCTGACCTTCCTTGATGGAGCCAAAGCTTGTATAAGCACGGTCTATCAAATCCAGATATTCCGCAGCAGGGACAGGGCGTACTCCGTTGGTGTTAGGTTGCTGAATACCCATATATGCATCTAATGTGACGGTGGCTTTTCCTAATTTCCCTTGTTTTGTGGTTACCAGGATAACCCCGTTGGCGGCACGGGAACCGTAAATAGCAGCCGAAGCAGCATCTTTGAGGATGTCGATGGACTCGATGTCGGCGGGGTTCAGATCATCAAGGTTGCCTCCGGCCACACCGTCGATGACGATGAGCGGTCCGGAAGAACCGGTTGTGCCGAGACCACGGATAGTAATCTGGTATCCAGAACCTGGAAGACCGTTTGACTGAACGATGTTAACACCAGGTACAGAGCTGTAGAGCGCACCAACTGCATTGGTTGTGCTCTGCTTCTGGATAGCTTCGCCGTCAATGTTGAGTGTTGCACCGGTAAGAAGTTTCTTTTTCTGCACACCATACCCTACAACGACCACTTCTTCCAGGGATTGGGCATCTTCCTGAAGAATGATTTCCACAAGAGTCTGATTGTTCATCAGCGCAATTTTCTGGGTAACGTAGCCTAGATAGGTAACTACTAAAGTAGTGTTGTCCGGGACATTGTTAAGGACAACACGTCCATCTGCGTCAGTACTGCCTCCGTTCATAGTTCCCCTTACAACAACGTAAGCCCCTATGACGGGCCCGGCATTGTCGGAAACTACGCATGTAACCGTACGACCTGACTGTTGCAGATCACCGTATGCAGCAAAGGACGTTCCCGTGGCAAGAAGCAACAGAAAAATCCCCGCAAACAGACGTTTCCAAAGAAAGTTTTTCATATGTTTAGTTTTTTGGTTAATAGATAGTTGATTAAGTTATTGAAATATTTGGTTTGTGTTTACAAGCACAGGTCTTAAGACTGCCAGGTGTTATCCCGAGACTCTCAGAATGGTCACTTATGAAGACTTTGCCACAGGCAATGTTTATCGCTTCCTCACCAACCATCTCGGATACGAAGGGTTCACCATTGCAGAGCTCTACAGAGAGCGCTGGAACGTGGAACTGTTTTTCAAATGGGTAAAGCAACATCTTCATATCAAATCTTTCTCATAGTGGTTTTAAGTAATATGACAAATTAACCAATTTATGAACCTATTTGATAACAATCTCTTTCAAAGAAATGCAAGAATGTTGTAAAATGATATATCATGACTCAATATTGAAAGCCACAGATAAGATTTGCAAAATATTTGTATTTCTATCCAATATTCTTAGTGCAGGCTCTTATGGATTTATATTATTTTTGTTTCATTGAATATATCCGTCTTGAAAAAATTCCTGATAATACTTTTCCTTTGGCTGCCTGTCCCGGTTTTTGCTTTTTCAAACAATAACGCAACAGACATCAACGAACAATTGTCTCACAGTTCTGTATGGACCGTGATGCAGGATAGCAGGGGATTGATGTGGTTTGGGACAAAAGACGGATTGAATCTTTACAACGGATATACCAATACCATTTTCCGGAATATTCCCGGAGATTCTTCTTCTTTGGGCAACAACTTCATAAGGACATTGTATGAAGATCCTCAAACAACGGAGATCTGGGTAGGGACAGATGACGGCATATATATTTATGAGCCGGGCCAAAAAGGATTCAGATCGTTTACTGTTACTACCGGGGATGGTGTCCGAATATCCGGCCCTGTCAATGACATAGAGCCCGGGAAAGACGGCACACTCTGGATAGCTGCCTACGGAAACGGGATTTTTACATACAATCCGGCGACAGGTTCACTCAAACAATATACAGCTCCTGAGGATATTATTGCCAATCATATATGGACTATTGCCACAGATGCTGAAGGAAATATCTGGACCTCCACATTCAAAAGCGGGTATTGCCGTTACAATAAAAAACGGGACGCTTTCGATTTTTTCCCTATCAGTAAAACCGATAGTCTTTCCGATGATTATGACACGAAATGTTTTCTGGAAGATACCGAAAACAATTGTATGTGGATTGGTACGGTTAAATACGGGCTGATCCGTTATGATCATCATACCGGGAAAATGTTCAGGTATATCAACACACCCGAAAGTACATTCATTCAGGGGATCAATGTAATTCTTAAACCTGGCCCCAACGGGTTGCTTCTTGGCGCCGATAACGGACTTTTTTACTTAAATATAAATACACGCAAGTGGGAGAGACTGGATATGAGCCACTACAACACTCCGGAAGAAATGCGTTCGGTTTTTGCATTAGTGGTTGACAAAGAAAAGGCTTTATGGATAGGGACCTATTTTGACGGTATTCATTACCTCATGCCCGGTTTTGATTTTTTTCAACAGTATTCAGTACCCGATACAGAAGGAAGTGTTGTATCGTATATTGCACCGGCAACGGACGGGTCCGGAGTCTGGTTGGGCATGACCAAGGATGGAGGCCTGTGCCGGTTTAATCCGGTTACCCGAGGGTTTGATTTGTATTCCTCAAAAATTGAATATACCAATCTCAGGGCCATTTGTGATATGGAAGGAGAACTGTGGCTGGGTTTTTATTCTGACGGGTTGCTCAGGTACCATCCGGGAACGGGACGTAAACGACATTACCAGTCCATTGATGCAGATACCACTACACTGTCTCACCAGGCAGTGTATAAAATATTCAAAACTTCTGAAGGCAATGTATATATTGGCAATTTATTAGGATTGGACCAATACCTGCCGGACAAGGATCATTTTAGAAGAATTCCCCAGGTAAGGAACACAAGGGTTCACGATATCCTGGAAGACCACACAGGATTGATCTGGGTGGCCACATACGAACAAGGGTTGTTCTGTTACAATCCTGTCTCAGACTCCTGGGTCCAATACGTTCATTCGGAAGAAGAAGGATCGTTGCCTGTCAATAAATTGATTTGCCTGCACCAGGACAACAGACGCAGGTTGTATATCGGGACCGAAGGAAGCGGATTATGTACCTTTGATTATAAAACACACACCTTTCATTCTGTCGTCGGGCAAAGGGCTCTGCCCGGTACCATAATCAATGATATTATATCGGACAATCAGGGAAATCTGTGGGTTACCTCAGGCAGAGCGATCTATCGCATTGATGGTCAAAGTGGTGAGGTTAGAATTATTGACGAAGGATCATTTTCCAGGGGCAGCCAGTATAACAATAACGCAGGGCATTCATTGCCGGACGGAACAATAATTTTCGGGCGGGCTGGAGGTTTTGTGGTCTTACGACCCGATCTGCTTCGTTTTAATAACCTGCCGCCGGAAGTTATGATTACCGGCATGTGGTCATCTGAACGTTCTCTGACACCCGATCAAAACGGGATAATAGCCATTGGACCGGGTCATGCTGATTTTAAAGCTGATTTTGTTGCCTTGAGTTATGTTTCTCCTCAAAATAACAGGTATGCTTTTTATATGGAGGGACTGGAAGAACCGTGGTTAAATTCAGGTTTTGTACGGTCGGCCGTATATAACAGCCTGCCGCCGGGTAAATATGTTTTTCATGTCAAAGCGGCCAACAGCGATGAAAAATGGAATGAGACCGGATTGTCTGTCCAGGTTCATGTGCGAACCCCTCTTGCGAAAAGACCTTATATGATAGCCGGGTATTTAATTATTCTGGGTTTTCTGGCATACCTGAGCTTTGAATTGGTCAGACGTAGTCAAAAGAGAAAGATGGAAAGCAGTATGCTCCAGTATCAAATGGAAAAAGAGAAGGAGTTGTATGAACAGAAGATCAGCTTTTTTACAAACATCATCCATGAAATCCGTACACCGCTGAGTCTGATCAAAGCTCCGCTGGAAAACATTATACATTCATTGCCTCCCGAAGACCATTCCAGGGAAAACCTTGATATTATGGAACGGAATGTGGAACGTTTGCATACCCTGGCCAATCAGTTGCTGGATTTTCGAAAGATTGAACAGAATGTCTTTGTTTACAAATTTCAACCGGCCGATATCTCTGAGATCGTAAGGAATGTTTCTTATCAGTTTAAGTCCATCTGTAAACTTAAAGGCGTAAAAATGGAAGTCACAATCCCGGAAGGAGAGTACAAATGTGTTGTTGATGCCGAGGCCATAAACAAAATTATGGGGAATCTGTTGAACAATGCCCTTAAATATGCCAAGGACACCATCAAGGTCATCCTGAACCGGCAGGAGAATGATTTTATCATTGAAGTATCCAATAACGGGGAAGAAATACCTCCCGAATATTTTGATAAAATATTTATGCCTTTCTTTCAGATAAACGGTCAGGGAACTTTTAGGAGAAAAGAGGGTAGCGGTATAGGCCTTTCCCTGGTAAAACATTTGGTGGAAAAACACGGTGGAAAGATAAAAGTAAGAAACGAAAATGACCATGTTGTTTTTACGGTTGTTATTCCTTTCGTTGAAGCAACCCTGGAAGAAAAGTCGTTGGAACATGACGTGCTGGAAGTTACTTCAGCCGAGCCGGCCGGAGTAAGTACGCCCCCATTATCGGCAACTGACGGGGAGTTTGATTATACAGTCCTGGTGGTGGAAGACAACCTTGAATTGCTTAATTTTCTGACCGTTAACCTGGGAAGGCTCTACGATATTGTCACTGCACATAATGGAAAAGAAGCGTTGGAGCGCCTGGATGACACCAGGATTATTGATGTTATAGTAAGCGATATTCTAATGCCTGTCATGGATGGGATAGATTTTTGCAAGGCAGTTCGTTCAGAGCCGATGTATTGCCACATTCCCATAATACTGCTTACCGCTCAGACGGATATTCGTTCTAAAACCCTGGGCCTGGATTATGGAGCTGATGTGTTCATTGAAAAACCATTTTCAATGGAATTCTTAAAGGCACAGATTGCAAGCATTATTAAAAACAGAAATCAATTGAAAGAGGTCTTTACCTCTTCTCCTATGACACCGCCGCAGACTATAGCCAGAAACTGTGCCGACCTGGATTTTCTTACCCGTATCAACGAGATCATTATGAATAACCTGGCCGAAACGGAGAATCTGATAGACAGCCTTGCGCTTCATATGTCTGTAAGCCGCTCGGGATTGCATAAAAAGATCAAATCCATATCGGGGATGACCCCCAACGATTACATACAACTTATCCGGTTAAAAAAAGCTGCGGAACTGCTTAGTACCGGAGAATACCAGATCAACGAAGTGGCTTACCTGGTGGGATTTAACACGCCTTCTTATTTTTCAAAATGTTTCTTTAACCAATTTGGCTTGCTTCCGAGAGATTTCGCCAACAAGTCCGGAAATAAAAACAACAATCATGAAAACCAATCGTAGTATCATTGTTTCCATCTCTGCCGTCGCAGTGATTTTAATCGGGATCGCTTTATTGTTTCCTGTCAAAGAAAAACAGTCGGTTCCCAAAAACATTATTTACCTGATTGGGGACGGCATGGGCTTCGGACAGATCTCTACATTAATCATGGAGCATGCAGTCAACGGGGAAGGATATACCGCTTCACAACTTAACCGTATTCAACATATTGGTCTTGCAACCACCTACTCGGCAAACAGCAAGGTGACAGACTCTGCAGCGGGAGGCACGGCCCTGGCAACCGGTGAAAAAACCGATAACGGCACCATCGGGCTGAATCCGGCCGGGGATACCCTGACCAGTGTACTGGCAGAAGCACGCGATATGGGCAAATCAACGGGAATAGTAGTCAATACAGCTATTTTGGATGCTACTCCGGCTGCTTTTTATGCTCATGTTCAGCAGCGTTCCCAATGGGAAGATATTGCCATGCAGTTGACAAAAAGCGGTTACGATCTGTTGATAGGAGACGGCCTGAAATATTTCAATCAACGAAAAGACAGCCTGGATCTGACAGAGGTCTTTACCACAAATGGATATGCTTTTTTTGATTCTCCGGATGCATTATCAATAACGCAATCGGCAGATAAATTGCTTGCGTTGGCAAATTTTAAAGAAGTTTTGCCCGGTACGGTTGACAAAGCCCTGACTTGGCTGGGCCAAAAAGACAATCCGGAAGGTTTCTTTTTGATGATAGAAGAGGCCAGGATTGACGGCCATGGTCATAATAACAATGTGCAGGGTTTGATAGATGAAATGGAGATCATGGATCGGGTAATGAAAGTAGTGCTGGATTACGCAGATGCACATCCGGAAACCCTTGTAGTGATTACCGCAGATCATGAAACGGGCGGAGTGAATATTGGGTACGACGGGTGTCCTTTCTTTAGTACAACAGGACATTCGGGAACCGTAGTTCCTGTGTTTGCCTATGGTCCGGGAGCAGAAAACTTCACGGGATTGATGGATAACACAGGTGTTCCCGAAAGATTGCGTTCTTTAATGGCCCGGTAATTTCCAGGGTTCGTAAGCGGCTTTTCTCAGCTCCTTTGCATTTTTGAACGGCTTGGGAGGTTTAAGGTATTTTGCCAGGAAAAGGTAAATGTCCAGCCGGATGGCGGAAGCTTCCGCCATATCCATACGGTCAAAAGAGTGGCCTCCGGGATGGTTCTCGAAAATCTTGTATTCGAAGGATTTTCCCTCGGCTTTCAGGGCCTTGATCAGGTGCTCCACTTCCAAAGAATTGACATCGGCATCGTTCGTGTTGGTATGGATGAGCAGGGGGGTCTGTAATCTGGAGGCTTGCCAGGCCGGGGAGCGGCGGCGGTATTCGGCCACATCCTCTTCAGGCGTTTTCCCTATATGGTACGAGGCCGAGAATAATTTCATGTATTCCGGGCCCTTATAGCCAAGACGGGCAATTACGTCACTTACGGGAACCCCTGCAAACCCGCAGAGGTAGTCTTTTGGATGGTCAAACAGGTTCATCAGGGTAATCATTCCCCCGTGACTCCAGCCCATGATACCTACACGGGATCCGTCCACGATATCGTAATTTTCCACCATGTAATTACGGCCGTACCAGACATCCTCATTTTCCAGTCCCCCGTAATCGATGTTTTCGTACATAGTACGTCCGTAACCCGTACTGCCGCGGTATTCGGTTGCTACGATGATGTATCCCTGTGCTATGAGTTCCCGCACAATATGGGTGTAATACGTAGTAAAATCTCCGTGAACACCCCCATGCGGGAGCACTATAAGCGGGTATTTTTTTGCCGGATCAACATCCCGGGGTACAAAAATATAAGACCACACCTTGAGCGGATTGCCGGCACCCTGCCCCGTGGGATTATCTTCTTTCCAGCGGGGTACGGTAGGAATGTAGACTTTATCAATATGTGCCACATCACCTACTTTTTGATACCACAGCAGATCATCAATTTGTTTTGCCAGGCTGAGTGCCTGATGATCCACTTCCTGCGCGGAAAGAGACCACGCAGGAAGCAACATCAGGATCAGAAAGATCCATTTTTTCATTTGTAAGAAATTTAACGGTCCGTTTACATTTTTCTGTCTGCAGGAGTGCCCGGCAGCAGTTCGTAAGACTCAAGTTCTTTCATCAAAACTTCAATAGCCTTATTCAGCTGTGCGTCATTCCCCAGAAAATCTTCAAAAGGATTGATATCCACTTCAATATCGGGATCTACACCGTATCCTTCAATGACCCATTCCCCATCAGTGGAATAGGATGTAAAGAAGGGTGTGCGGACATCCTGCCCGTCCAGGTAACGTTTGGACCCCGAGATGCCCACAATGCCTCCCCAGGTGCGCGTCCCGATAAGCTTGCCGAGTCCCATTTCGCGGAAACCGTAGGGGAACAGGTCCCCGTCGGACATGGAGTACTTGTCAATCAGGCAAACTTTGGGACCCGAGTGGCTTTCGTTGGGAACAGGGACATTGGTGCCGTTCCGGTACATGCTCATGCGGTATGCCTCGCGGGCCAGGCGCTCCAGGATTATGGGTGAAACATTCCCGCCTCCGTTCATGCGATCGTCAATGATCAGTGCTTTTTTGTCCAGCTGGGTATAGAACAGTTTGGTAAACATGTCCAGTCCGGGCCTTCCCATATCGGGAATGTGAATGTAACCGATCTGTCCGTTACTGGCTTTGTTTACTTTGCGGATGTTTTCCTGTACCCATTCGTAATAGAGCAGGGGAGATTCATCGGCTATGGGTTTTACGTAAACGGTCCGGGCTCCGGTCCGGGAAGGTGTGCTGTTCACTGTCAGGGCAACGGTTTTTTCTGCCTTACCCAACAATCCTTCATAAATAACCTGCATATTGGAGCAATCCATACCGTCCACGGCCAGAATATAATCGCCTTCAGATACGTCAACGCCTCCGTCAAGGAACGGGGAACGCAGTGATTTGTCCCAATTCTCACCTTCAAAGATCTTTGTCACCCGGAAGGAACCGGAAGGATCCTTCGCAAATTTGGCACCCAGCAGACCTGTTTTCACACGTTCAGAGGCGGGCGTGTCTGAAGGAGATGTGACGTAACAGTGACCCACATTCAGTTCCGAGATCATTTCACCGATTACATAAGTCAGATCATGGCGGTGTTTGACATACGGGAGCAAAGCTTCGTATTTTTCCCGAATATCTTTCCAATCGCGGCCATGCATGGTAGGGAGGTAAAAATGATCCCTGAAAACACGCCATGTTTCATGAAAGATCTGGCCCCATTCCGCAGGGTAATCTGCCAATACCTGAACCTGGTCAAGGTCAACTTTTTTATCAGATTTCCAGGTAGGAGCTCCTACTATGCGAAGATCCCTGCCTTCCATGATGAGCATTTTCTTTCCTTTAGGTGCAAAAGCCACCGGCATTCCCTGGGTCACTGAGGATTCTTTCATATCGTCCAGAGATATTTTTTTGATCTCCCTTCTGGTCCAGTAATACAGATCTCCGTCAAAAGCAGCCAGCAGCTGGTACATTCCCGGTTCCAGCGGCAGGGCAGAAGCCCGTTCCACAATGCCGTCCGTATCTACAAGAACTGCCGTCTGTTTTTCTGAAGGTTCTTCCGTTTTTTTATCCTTACGGTTTTTGGCCGGAGCGGCCGGTCTTTCTTCTGCTGTTTCTTTTGCCTTGTATTCCACTGCTTTCAGTGCAGTGGGATCAGGAGTATCCTTAGCCAGGGGGATCACAAATACGTAACTGGAAAGGTTATAGGATGCATTCCATTCCACCCGCGAATAAGAGGCGTTAAAATCCCTGTAGGAAGTAAAGAACAGGTATTTTCCGTCTTCCGAAAATATTCCCGAGCCCGAATCATACCAGGGACTGGTAACGGGATAGGAAATGTTATCTTCAATATTGTAAAGGTATACCATGCTTACCCGGTTTTCTGCCTGTGTGGCATAAGTGATCCAGTTTCCGTCCGGAGAAATATCAAAACCGCGAACACCTTCATAAGGAGTTGTAAATAATTTTTGGGCTGTTCCCGACACCGGATCAGCCATCCAGAATTCACGTTTTTCGGTGGTGAAAAACAATTTTTTTGAATCCGGGGACCAAGTAAGATTGTCGGGATATCCGTCTGTAAAATCTGTCAGCTGACGGGCAGCTGCGGGATCGTCATACGGCATGACATACAGTTGATATTCCCCGCTGAGATCTGAAAACCAGGCCAGTTGGTTCCCGTCAGGAGACCAGCCGGCCGAACGTTCGTGAACACCCGGAGTGCGTGTCAGGTTGTAGGTTGCACCTTCTGTACCGGGTATCGAGAAAACGTCTCCGCGGGCAGTTACCAATACGCGTTCCGCGTTAGGAGAAAGGGAAAATCCGGCAGCCTGATCCGCCACATCCAGCAGCTTTGATCTTGCATAAAGGTTTTCATCGTGGATTTTAATGTCTACCTGATCGAGCTGCTCAGACTGGATATCGTATGTGAAGATATAACCACCATTCTCAAAAACAATATGTTGTTGTGAGGCAGATGGAAATTTAATGTCATACCTGTCGAATCCCGTGATCTTTTCAGTAGTCTTGTTATCCGTATCGTAACGGAACAGGTTCATGATGGAATCCCTGTCAGAAATAAAATAAATATCGGATCCCACCCACATGGGAAAAATATCCTGTGCCCGGTCACCTTCACCGGCGGTAATATTCTCCAATTCAGTAGTCCCTACTTTGTTTACCCAAATATCATCGGCCTGCCCTCCTTTGTAGTATTTCCATGTTCTGAATTCTCTGAACATACGGTTCAGAGCAAGGTATTCACCGTTAGGCGAAAAAGAACAAAACCCTCCTTCGGTCGTAGGGATCTGAGTCAGTTCTCCTCCTTCTGCAGGGACCGTAAACAAATGGGCCCGCATTCCGGAAAAACTGTACCACCGGGAACGGAAAACAACATGTTTACCATCCGGCGTCCATCCCATGACAATGTTGTTTGGTCCCATGCGGTCTCCGATATTGTCCCGGTCCAGAGTGGACGTATATGTCAGGCGCCTGGGAACGCCTCCTTCCACCGGAATGGTATAGACCTCGGTGTTGCCGTCGTATTGTCCGGTGAAGG
>Ga0265294_10005471_pt1 | contig 15484 bp, 15 predicted proteins | sample MunlanPumphouse3_FD_192504 | JGI IMG/M metagenome (GOLD analysis project Ga0265294, IMG submission 192504) | Groundwater microbial communities from a municipal landfill in Southern Ontario, Canada - Pumphouse #3 | ecosystem: Environmental > Aquatic > Deep subsurface > Groundwater | place...
GTTGTTGATGAAAAATGCACAGTCACTGCCTAATTTTGCGGCATACATTATTAATGCGTTGTTTGACAAATTAAGATTAAACATTGAGTTTAAAACAGTTAGAGTTGCTGCGGCATCAGACGAGCCTCCACCTAAACCGGCACCAATGGGTATTATTTTGTGCAGATAAATGTTAATGGCAGGAAGTTTATAATCTTTTTTGAGCAGATTATATGCTTTCAAACACAAATTATTTGAGTTATCTCCTTCTATTTTTATTCCTGATAAATAAATGTTTGTTTCAGACTTATTATTTTCTATAATTTCTAATATGTCTGTAAAATTATAAATCGGATATATAAAAGTAGATATATTATGAAAGCCATCATCTCTTTTCGAAAGTACTTGTAATCCGATATTTATCTTTGCATTTGGGGAAAAAATCATAAATTCAATTTTTTTCCAAAAATATTAATAAATTTGCTTTTTACGTAAAAATCGACAAAAAAATGCTATCGGTCTCTAAATCAGTATATTCAACTTTCATGAAAAAGCAAAATAATGGCATAAAGCGTATTATTGAGTATCCGATAGAGACCCAAAACAGAGTTTTTTTCGATTTAATAGCGAGGGGACAGTCTACTTTATGGGGTAAAGAGCATAAATATTCGTCTATACATTCCGTTGAAAATTATAGAGATTTAGTTCCTGTTATGACTTATGAAGATTATGCGCCGTATTTTGAGAGGATAAAAAATGGTGAGCAAAATTTGTTGTGGGATAAAGTTATTACGATGTTTGCTAAATCTTCGGGTACAACAACAGGAAAGAGTAAATTTATTCCTGTTAGCAGTGAAGCATTGTCCGATTGTCATTATAAAGGCGGACGAGATATGATAGCAATGTACTTAAATAATGTGTCTCACAGTAAGTTGTTGTTCGGAAAAAATATTTCGGTAACCGGTAGTCATTCAGTTTTTAGTAATGCAAAAAATTCGTATTTGGTAGGTGATATATCGGCTTTGTTGGTTGAATATTTACCATTTTGGGCGGAATTGATTAAAATACCGCCTAAGAAATATTCACTTATAAGTAATTGGGAAGATAAGATAAAATTTATTGCAGATTATGTTGTTAAGCGTAATGTTGTCAGTTTGCTTGGCGTTCCATCATGGATGCTTCTTATCCTTCGTACTATATCGGCGGCAGAGGCAAAATCGATAGAGGAGATATGGCCTGATTTGGAAGTGTTTTTTCATGGAGGCGTTGCATTTAAGCCATATAAAAACAGATATAATGAGCTGATAACAAACAAAAACATGAAATACATGGAAGTGTATAATGCTTCGGAAGGTTATTTTGCAATACAAAATGATTTGGCAAGTGATGATATGTTGTTGTTGTTGGACCATGGCGTTTTCTATGAATTTATTCCTCTTGATAAAGATAGTGTTGCTTCTAAATATGCTGTTACACTTGATGATGTTAAAGTTGGTGAAAATTATGCAATGGTAATAACAACTAACAGTGGTTTGTGGCGTTATAAAATAGGAGATACCGTTTCTTTTACATCAAAATATCCTTTTAAGATAAAGATTACAGGAAGGACAAAGGCTTATATAAATGTCGTAGGCGAGGAATTAGTAGTCGAAAATGCGGAAACAGCGATAGATGAAGCAGCAAAAAAAACATGCGCAGTGTTGTCGGATTTTACGGTAGCTCCGTTGTTCTATGAAGATGGAAAGACTGTTGCACATGAATGGCTTGTGGAATTTGAAACTTCTCCGGAAGATATGGATTTGTTTGCAGATATTCTTGATGAAACATTGCAAAACATCAATTCGGATTATAAAGCTAAACGTTTTAAAGATATGGTCATCAAGAAGCCGGTTATCAGAGAGATACCAAGAGGTACTTTTTATAAATGGTTTAAAAATAACAATAAACTTGGCGGACAAAATAAGATACGCCGATTGTCTAATGATAGAGATATAGTTGAAGAAATATATAATATTGTCAAATAACATAAAAAAACAAGGTATGCATATAGCTATTGCCGGAAACATAGGCTCAGGAAAAACGACATTGACTCGTTTGTTGGCAAAAAATTTTAAATGGGAGCCGAATTATGAAGATGCAGATACTAATCCGTATTTAATTAGTTTTTATGAAGATATGCAAAGATGGTCGTTCAATCTGCAAGTGTATTTTCTGAACAGCAGATTTCGTCAGGTGATAAATATAAGAGAAAATGCCAAGTCGGTGATACAAGACCGTACTATTTACGAAGATGCTTACATTTTTGCAGCAAATTTACATTCGATGAATTTAATGTCAACTCGCGATTATGAAAATTATTTGTCTCTATTCGAATTGATGACCTCATTTATACAGCCACCTGATTTGCTGATATATCTGCGGGCTTCTGTTCCAACTTTGGTAGCGAATATTCAGAAACGCGGTCGTAAATACGAAGAATCAATAAGAATAGATTATCTTAAAAGTTTGAACGACAGATACGAAGAATGGATAAAGAAGTATACAGCCGGTCCGTTGCTGATTGTAGATGTCGATGATTTGGATTTTGAAAAAAATAATGCAGATTTATCAATGATTATTGATAATATCAATGCCGAAATAAACGGATTATTCTAAAATTACTGCAATGAAAATTATTGGTGTCATTCCTGCACGTTATCAGTCGTCTCGATTTCCCGGAAAGCCGTTGGCTGACATTATGGGAAAGAGCATGATCAGACGAGTGTACGAACAGGCTAAAAAGTCTAAAGAGTTGTCGGCTGTGGTAATAGCTACTGATGATGAAAGAATTATGGAGCATGTTTTACAGTTTACCGATAATGTGATGATGACTTCGGTAAATCATAATAATGGCACAGAAAGAGTGATGGAAGTTGTGGATACTTTGAGCAATAAGAACGAAAATTATGATATTGTCGTAAATATTCAAGGCGATGAACCTTTGATTAGTCCAAATGCAATCGATGAGGTGATTTCAATTTTGACAGAAAATGCAAATGCTGACATTGCAACTTTAATTAATCAGAGTGAAATATCTGATATAGATGATGTTAATAATGTTAAAGTGGTCATTGACAACAAAGGTAAAGCATTGTATTTCAGCCGCTCTCCTATACCTTATTATCGTTCCACAGGTATGAGAAAAACTTATAACAAACATATTGGCATTTATGCTTTCAAGATAGATGTATTAAAAAATATTGTTCTGTTAGAGAAAACGCCGTTAGAAATTGCAGAGAGTTTAGAACAACTCAGATGGATAGAAAATGGCTATGCTGTTTATGTTAAGTATACTGATTATAAATCTATTGGAGTAGATGTTCCTGAAGATATAAAAAAAATAACGAAACTTTTACGTGATGTTGATGAAAAAAGTTTAATTTAGCAAAAAATTACAGATTGTTATGAAAGTAGAAAATTACATATCTAATTTGTTGTATGAATATGATTGCGTGGTTGTTCCAAATCTCGGAGGCTTTATTTTGAAGTCGATTAATTCAGAGATTGATGTCGAAACTGCGATTTTTAAGCCTCCCAGAAAGGTTGTTGCGTTTAATTCATTATTAAAAAATGATGATGGAATACTTATCTCTTGTATATCAAAAGATAGAAGTATTTCATATAAAGAAGCAAAAGAAGTTGTAGAGTCGTTTGTGGCAGATGTATTGGAACGAGTTGCACTTCATGAAGTAGTCGCTCTTGAAAATGTTGGCGCTTTATATGCCGATAGCGAAAATAACCTTTCTTTTACGCCTTTCAGTCATGTCAATTATAACACGAATAGTTTTTCATTAGGAAATTTTACACTTCCTGTTGTAAATATCCCTATAAACATAGACAATAACGGTGAAAAGAATACATTATCGTTTAAAAGATTTTTAAAGATAGGTATTTCAGCCGCTGCAATATTGATTTTTGGCATTTTGTGCTTTACTGTCGCCGATTATGGTTTCCAAAATATTTATTATGCAAGTTTTTTTCCTGTTAACAATCAAAATACTATAACAGAAAAAGATGTGAAGCCTGCAGACGTTGTTGCTACTGAGGTGCTTCCGGAAAAAGTAACAGAAGAAGTGCAGGAGACAGTTGCAGATGCAGATAACAATGAAATTGTTACGGAGGCAGGAATTGTAGATGTTTCTGAAGCTAATCAAAATACAACGGCTGTAAAAGATGAAGGCAGCTCTTCAGAAGTAATAGAAGCAGTGACGGAAAGTGATGTTGCTGTTTTGGACAATGTGGAAGAAAGTTCTGTGATTGAGACAGAAAAAGGTGTAGCCGTTATAAATAATGATTTTGTGGTTTTAGATGATGGGAGATTAACACCTTATATTATAGTAGCTTCGTATGCTAATTATAATGATGCCAAATGTTATGTTGAAAAATTACGAAGTCAAGGCTATAATGAAGCATCAATAATAATAGGTGAAGGTGGAAGATATAGGGTGAGCATAGCATCAATGGAAACAAAAGAACAGGCATTGCAAAAAATAGAAGAAATAAGACAGATAATAACTAATTCGGCGTGGATATTATATTTTTGAGATTATGAACAAGTTAGAGCGTTTTGAGGAAAATAAGTCGTTTCCAAATTTGTTTCAGCCTTATTTTAAGGAGATAATATCAGGGTTTGCGTTGCGTGGAAAATGGCATTCGGATTTTTTTAAGAATGATAATCCGATAGTTTTGGAGTTGGGCTGTGGAAAAGGAGAGTATACGGTTGGATTAGGTAAGAAATATCCTGATAAAAATTTTGTCGGGATAGACCAGAAAGGTGCGAGATTATGGCGTGGCTGTAAGATTTCTAATGATGAATGTCTGAACAATGTTGCTTTTATCAGGATGCAGATAGAGTTGGTAGAGTATTGTTTTGAGCGTGGTGAAGTTAGTGAAATATGGATAACATTTCCGGAGCCACAGCCGCAGAAAGCCAAAGCTAAAAAGCGCTTTACGTCACCACAATTTAATGAAAGATATTATAATATTTTGAAGGAAGATGGTATAATACATCTTAAGACAGACAATGATGATTTTTATAACAACACACTTGATGTGATTAAGGAATATGGTTATACGTTGGTTTTCAGTACAGACAATCTTTACTTGAAAGCACCGGATGCCGAAGTTGCCGAGATTCAGACTTTTTACGAAAAGATGTGGTTGGAACAGGGCTTGACTATAAAATATTTACAATATAGATTAAATACTGAACGTTATAAGGAAATAAAAGATATAACAACAAAAGTAGAGGTCAGAAGCTATTAAATTTTTAGATTATGAAAAAAATATTGTTATCTATAATATTATTGATAGTATCAAGTTTTGCATTTTCGCAATTTTCTTTAGGTATCAAGGCGGGAACGAATTTTTCAAGTTTGTCGTCTGTTAGTACATGTTTCAATTCGGGAAGTATAATGTGTTCAGGCTTTGAAGTAGGTGCTTTTGCAAGAGTAGGCGAAAGGTTTTATGTTCAGCCGGAGTTGCTGTATGCGATGAAAGTTGTTGATGTTTCAGGGAATGTTGCAGGTTATGAGTATGAATATGATTTGTTGAAGTCACAATATGTCAGTATACCTGTGCTATTTGGCTTTAAGATAATAGATAAAAATTGTTTTAATTTTCGACTGTTTCTGGGTCCGCAGTTTGACGTGGTACTTGGTACAGATTATCGTGGAGACGGCTATAATGGCGTGGATTTTAATGATTTTGTTGTAGGCGGACGAGCCGGATTGGGTATGGACATTTGGCGTTTTACATTAGATGCGAGTTATAACTTAGACTTGACTAATTTGGCTGCTTCAGGCTCGGGAAGTATAAAGATAAATGGTGTTAATGTTGGCGTAGGCTTTAAAATTTTTAAGTAATATTTATGGTTTCGGCAGTAAAGAAAGTCGCAGCTATTCATGATATTTCAGGATATGGGCGGTCATCAATGACAATTGTAATACCTGTTTTGTCCGCGATGGGTATGTATGTATGCCCTTTACCCACAGCTGTCTTATCGGCAACAACAGTATATCCTTCACCTTATATAGTCGATTTGACAGAACATATTCAGCCAATAGCTGAATATTGGCAAAAGTTGAATCTGAAGTTCGATGCTATATATAGCGGTTTTTTAGGCTCTCATTTACAATGTGACATCGTGCGACAGATTATTTGTGATTTTTCAACGGAAAAACAATTGGTATTGGTTGACCCTGTTTTGGGCGATGATGGCAAATTATATGATTCTATGGATGACAATATGATTACCGGAATGAGAAGGCTAATAACCAAAGCTCAAATAATTACGCCAAATTTGACAGAGGCTTGTCTGTTGTTAGACGAAGAATATAACCCGAAGGTCAGTTTATGTAAAATAAAACAATATATTGGCAAATTATCGGCGATGGGACCTGAAATAGTAATTATCACAGGTGTTCCCGATGTTGCAGGCAATATCACTGAGGTTTTTGCTTATGATAAAATGAAAAATATCTTTGGTAAGATAAGTTGTAAATATCTGCCGGCAAATTATCCGGGAACAGGAGATACTTTTGCAAGTGTTGTATGTGGAGCTTTGCTGCAAGGTAAAAATATACAGACAGCAATAGAAAATGCAGTTAATTTTGTATATCATTGTATTAAAGAGACCCTGAAATATAATGTTGACAGTAGAGAAGGAGTGCTGCAAGAGCTATTCTTGAGTAGCGTGAATGCTCCAATAATTGAGAATAAATTCGAATTAATTAATTTTTAATATATTAAAAGATGAGTAAAAACGATTTTACAAAAGACATTAAAAACATCATTGTCGTTGCATCGGGCAAGGGTGGTGTCGGTAAGTCGACTATAGCTGTTAATATGGCTGTAGCACTTGCAAAAAAAGGGTTGAAAGTCGGTTTATTAGATGCCGATATTTATGGTCCGTCAATACCTATGATGTTAGGACTAAGTGATGCCGGTCCTCAGGTAGCCGGTGATGAAAACAATCAGATTTTTATTCCGTATGAAAAGTATGGTGTAAAAGTTTCTTCTATCGGTTTTTATGTACAGCCTGAGCAAGCGCTGATATGGCGCGGACCTATGGCAGGCAGCGTTCTATCACAGCTACTACAAGACACGGACTGGGGTCCGTTGGATTATTTGATAATAGATTCTCCTCCGGGAACCGGAGATATACAGCTTACTTTAGTACAAACAATTGCCGTAACCGGTGCTGTGATAGTTACTACACCTCAAAACGTTGCAATCGCAGATGCCCGTAAAGCTGTGAATATGTTTAGAAAACCGGAGATTAAAGTCCCTATATTAGGTATAGTCGAAAATATGGCATGGTTTACTCCTGAAGAAATGCCCAATAATAAGTATTATATCTTTGGAAAAGAAGGTGGTAAACACGTTGCCGAAGAATACCATATTGCTTTGTTAGCTCAAGTTCCACTTATCCAAAGCATCTGTGAGTCGGGAGATGCAGGAACACCAAATGCAAATATAGATGACAAGAGATATAACGAAATATTCTCCGATATGGCAGATAAATTGGTGGAAATGGTCGAAATACGCAATTCGGTGATGAAACCCACTGAAGCTGTTCAAGTCGACCCGAATGCGGAAGGTTGCGGACATTAATATAAACAATAAAGATATTTATTATGGAAAGAGAAACATTATTAGCAAAAGTTAAAGAAATAATTGAACAACTGCGTCCGTATTTACAAGCAGATGGCGGCGATTTGTCTTTTGTAGAACTTACTGAAGACAATATCGTTAAAGTAAAATTACGCGGAGCTTGCGGCTCATGCCCTTATAGCCGTATGACTTTAAAAGACGGCATCGAACGCGCAATAAAACAAGTGCTGCCGGAAATCAAGTCCGTAGAAGAGGCGTAGTTATTATTAATTTATAAAACAATTTATATTATGAAAAAAATTTTCAACAATTTATTGGTTCTATGCTTTATAGCTATTGTATTTACAAGTTGTCAGAATATTAACGTGCTGAAATTAAAGGGAGGAATAAAACTTTAAATCTATATTTCTCAACTCTTTATTGTATTTTCGCACTTGCTACTTGAATCTACGGATAAAAATTTTGCATAAAGAAATATGTTAAAAAATTTTTTTTATTAAAAAAGATCTTTATCTTTGCGGTGAAATCAAACAAAGGTAATTATTTGAAATAAAGGAGAATTATGCTGGGATATATTATAGGTATTATAGTAGGATTAATCCTATTAAAAAAGGACAGAGATAGTAAAATATAGTAATTATTATCAGTAAGTAAATAAAGAAAAAGATGTGTATGGGGATATTCTAACACATCTTTTTTTATGTCCCTCTAATAAAGAATAACTTGTTATTATTTTGCATATAAAAATGACAATAATAACATCATGGCAAAAAGTGTAAATCGTTCGATTTCTCTTTGGATCAACGGCAAAGAGATACAAAATAACATTAAATCTATAAGGGCTGAGATGTTCAAGCTCATCAGTGAACAAAATAAGATGACTATCGGCAGTGAAGAATATAATCAAAAAGCTGCTGCCATTAAACAGCTCAAGACCATATATGCAGAGCATAAGCATAGTTTAAGAATCACTAACGATGAAATTGAAAAAGCTAACAATTTATGGGGAGAAAAAGTTGTTAGGTGGGCGGCGTTTGCAAGTTTTGCCAAAAATATTGGCGACATATACGGTAAAATAACAGCTAAACTTTCTGAATTTACATCTGAGTTTGCCAAATTAGATGATGTATTTGCAGATGTCATTAAATACACAGGGCTTACGCGAAATGAAATTAATCAGCTTAATGAAGAATTTAAAAAAATTGACACACGTACATCGCGGGAGCAGCTTAATATGTTGGCGGCAGAAGCAGGCAAGCTCGGTATCTCCGGCGTCAAAAATATAAAAGATTTTGTTGAAGCTGCGGATATAATAAATATAGCATTAGGGAAAGACCTTGGAGACGGAGCTGTGAAGTCAATGGGGAAATTGGTAGACATGTTTCAGATAGAAAATGATTATTCGTTAAAAGAAGGAATGATAAAAATAGCCTCTACCATTAACCAAGTGGGACAGAGTTCTACGGCATCAGAAGCTTACTTACTTAATTTATATTAACGTGCTGAAATTAAAGGGAGGAATAAAACTTTATTATTTCTTGATTACACTGGAACTATCCACAAATGGTTGGATTGGACAGCCAAAATACAGTTTATGCCGGCACTACTTGCTATAAATATAGGTGTTATAATCTTGTTATGTGTGCTAACACTGTTATTTGGACGCATCTACTGCTCTGCAATCTGCCCTTTAGGAATATTTCAAGACATAGTTTTATGGTTTAGCAACAGAAGAAAAAAGAAAAAATACCGCTTTTCATACGCACCGGCTATCAATTGGCTTCGCTATGGCATGTTAGCAATTTTCATCATAGCTTTTATCGCCGGCATCGGCTCTGTAGTTGCCCTACTCGACCCTTACAGCTCTTACGGTTTAATCGCATCTAATCTGTTTGCACCTGTATATCAGTGGATTAACAACCTGTTAGCTTATTTTGCCGAAAGAGCCGACAGCTATGCTTTTTACTCCGTTGATGTTTGGATGAAAAGCTTGCCGACTTTTATCGTAGCTGTCGTCATCTTCATTACAGTCATCATATTACCATGGCTTAAAGGGCGTATTTACTGCAATACCATTTGTCCGGTAGGTACAATATTAGGATTGATATCGCGATTTTCGTTTTTCCGTCCGACAATAAATGCCGAAAAGTGCAACAGCTGCGGATTATGCGATCGCATTTGCAAAGCTCAATGTATCAACCCCAAAGAACATAAAATAGATTACAGTCGTTGTGTTACCTGTATGGACTGCATCGACAACTGCTCACAAAAAGCCATCACGTATCAACTTTATTCCAAGAAGAAAGCTGAGGCTAAAGTTGAAGCCAAAGCTACCGATGAGAGCAAGCGTAATATGTTAACAGTATCAGCTGCTTTATTAGCGACTTCACTTCTCAAAGCGCAAGAGAAGAAAGTTGACGGCGGCTTGGCGTATATTGAAGACAAGAAGATACCGGAGCGGCAGACGCGTTTAGTACCAGCCGGTTCGCAAAGCCTGCGTAACTTTTCAAAGCACTGTATAGGCTGTCAGCTATGTGTTTCGGTTTGTCCGAACCAAGTGTTGCGACCTTCGACCAACCTGCTCACGCTGTTGCAGCCGGAGATGTCTTACGAAAGAGGCTACTGTCGTCCGGAATGTAACAAATGCTCGGAAGTATGTCCTGCCGGAGCTATAAAGCCTATCAGCATAGCTGACAAATCTTCCACACAAATTGGACATGCCGTATGGATTGAGAAAAACTGCATTGTACTCACCGACAACGTAGAATGCGGCAACTGTGTCCGTCACTGTCCGTCCGGAGCTATCACCATGCTGCCTTCAAACCCTGAGGACGAAAGCTCTCTGAAAACACCTGTCGTCAACGAAGCACGCTGCATCGGCTGCGGAGCTTGCGAAAATCTATGCCTTGCCCGCCCTTTTAGTGCAATATATGTAGAAGGTCATAATGTGCATAAAGAAATCTAATCTTATTAGATATTTTATTGATGACTTAATTAGTCATGCAAGAAACAAAATCAACATAAATAACTGATTATCAAAACGAGCAACAACATGAGTGAAGATAAAAACAACATAAGCAGACGAGAATTTTTTAAAGTTGCCGGCGGCGGTGCTGCCATAACAGCAGCGGTGGCATTAACAGGCTGCAATCGTGGCAGCAACGAGCGCGGCGGCATAGCTGTCGATGATAAGCCGACAGGCTCAATGACCTACCGCATAAATGCTTCTACCGGTGACAAAATTTCGATATTGGGATATGGCTGCATGCGCTGGCCAACGATAAACAACGAAAGTGCAAGAGAAAATGATGGCGCTATCGACCAAGAGACTGTCAACGAATTAGTTGACTATGCTATTGAACATGGCGTAAATTACTTTGACACCTCACCGTCTTATTGCAAAGGACAGTCGGAACATGCTACCGGCATCGCCCTATCTCGTCACCCGCGCAACAGCTACTATATAGCCACAAAATTGTCGAATTTTGCACAAGCAACATGGAGCCGCGAAGGAGCTATGAAAATGTATTACAATTCGTTCAAAGAGCTACAAGTAGACTATATAGATTATATGCTGCTGCATGCAGTTGGACAAGGCGGCATGGAAAATCTGAACAGCCGCTATATTGACAACGGAATGCTCGACTTCCTACTCGAAGAACGAGAAGCCGGACGCATAAGGAACCTCGGATTTTCATATCATGGAGATGTAGAAGTCTTCGATTATCTTCTATCACAAAACGACAAATATCATTGGAATTTTGTTCAAATACAAATGAACTACGTAGATTGGCAGCATGCTAAAGATGTGAACAAAAACAATACTAACGCCGAATATCTGTACAACGAATTGCTGAAACTCAACATTCCTGTAGTTATTATGGAGCCGCTGCTTGGAGGACGTCTTGCTAATCTGCCTAATCACTTAGCTGTAAAATTAAAGCAACACCATCCGAACAGCAGTGTTGCATCATGGGCATTCCGCTACGCCGGCTCTTTTTCGCAAACACTTACAGTGTTGAGCGGCATGACATACATGGAGCATCTGCAAGATAACGTCCGAACATTTTCTCCTTTAGAAGTACTTAGTGAAAAAGAAATCGATTTGTTGGAAGATACGGCACGAATGATGATTGAATATCCTTTAGTGCCGTGTACCAGTTGCAAATATTGTATGCCGTGTCCTTATGGCATAGACATTCCATCTATTTTTGCACATTATAATAAATGTGTCAACGAAGATAAAATTACGGAAACTTCACAAAATGAAAATTATCGTAAAGCTCGCCGCGAATTTTTAATCGGACTCGACCGCAAAGTGCCAAAATTACGACAAGCTGCTCACTGTGTCGGTTGTAGTCAATGTTCACCACATTGTCCACAAAATATCAACATACCGAAAGAACTACAAAGGATAGACAAATATACGAATAAGCTCCACTCGGAAACTTTAACATTTTTTTTAGTTTCCGTGTACAATATTGATTATCAATATAATACACATATACTGTAGTTGTATTTATCTTTTTTAACATTGTAAAATATAGGATAATACAAAAAACAATATACTTTTGCGGATATTTCAATTATGGTATTTATGAATATGCGTGATAAAATTATTGAAACAGCAACAGAGCTATTTGCGAAATACGGCATCAGGAGTATTTCTATTGATGATATATGTAACGAAATTCATATTTCAAAAAAAACATTTTATCTTTATTTCAAACAAAAAGATGAATTAATAAAAGAGGTACTCCATCGTATTCGTTCTAAAAAGTTCAAAAAAGTAGAGCAAAAAATACAAACTATTGCAAATTTCAACATTATTGATGAAATATTGTTTCACAACATTGATTTTGTAAGAACGCATCAAGACAAGTTACGTAGTTTTACTTATGATTTAGAAAAATATTATCCCGATTTAATGAATGAATATAGGCAAACTATAAGTGATGCTTATACGCAGATGTGCTATATTGCCACTAAAAAAGGGGTAAAAGATGGCTTGTTTAGAGAAGATATTGATATAAATACTGTTTCAGTATTCATATCGGCACAGATTCAAAAAACATATACATTTTTGCAAAGCAACACCAAGCTGCAGGCAGGTCAAATAATTGATTTTTTGTCTGATATATGTGTAAGGGCTTTGGTTAACGAGAAAGGTTTGAAATATTATCTTACAAAGAAGAAAGAATTAGAGACAAAAGAAGAAGGAAAAAAAGAATTATAAAAAAAACAAATAAAAAAACTTATGTTAAAACGATTAAATTTAGTATTAGCTATTATATGTGTCTGTATAAGTATGTCGGCACAAGAGAAAATAGCTTTATCGCTGGAGGAAGCGAAAGAATATGCTTATGAGCATAATCGTTCGATACAGAATGCTTCCATAGACATTCAGGTTGCAGAGCGTAGTAAATGGCAAACGCTTGCCACCATGCTGCCTCAAATCAGTGCCTCTTTTGATTACCTCAGTTATTGCGGATATTCCATGGAACTCATGGGAATATCTATTCCAATGAATCCGTCAGGGACATTCGGTGCTACTGCTGCCGTTGCTTTAAGTGGCTCTCAAGTTGTTGGCACTATAATAAATGACATTGCCATTGATATGTCAAACATCTCTTTAGACAAGACAAAGCAAAGCATCGAAGCCTCTGTTACCAAACTTTATGTTTCTGCACTTGCAATGGAAAAAACGATTAATTTATTAAAGCTAAGCCTCGCCAACATTGAAAGTCTGTATGAAATGACAACTAATTCTGTTAAAGTAGGCGTTGCAGAACAAACCGATGCCGATAAACTTTCTGTACAAGTTGCTTCTTTACAAAACAGCATAAAAGCTACAGAACGCTCTATCGAAATGCTCTACAATTCGTTACGATTACAACTTGGCACCCCTGTTGATTGCGAGATAACATTAACCGACAGCCTTGACATTATGACAAGCGAAGAAGCAACAATCAACTTATTATCCAAATCTTTTGAATTAGACAACAATTACGATTATCAATTGTTGAAAAAGAATTTGGATATGTCCGATATGCAGATAAAATTAACGGTTATGGATTATTTGCCCAAAGTCAGTGCTTATTATCAATATAGTGCAAAAACATATTTTGGACAAGATGAAGGCATGAACATGACACCACCAAACATGGTTGGAATTTCATTTTCTCTACCTATATGGTCAAGTGGACAGCGGACAACAAAATTACAATCAGCTAAATTAAATAATAAAATCAGTCAAAATACTTTTTTAGATACCAAAGATGCTTTATTGGTTCAAGACAGACAGCTAAGATTCAATTTGTCGTCAGCTTATGAAAGTTTTGAGATACAAAACAAGAACATAGAAGTTTCTCAACGTGTTTTTGATAACATCAGCAACAAATATGAATACGGAAGAGCTTCGAGCTTAGAAGTCACGAATGCAAATACGGACTTAATTTCAGCTCAGAGTAATTATATTCAGGCTTTGTTGGAATTAGTAAACGCTCAAATTGAATTACAAACACTTATTAACGAATAAACTCAGGTTTCCTTCATCAGAAAAAAACAAACAAGACGTATGAAAAAAATAACATTTATGTCACTTCTTGCAGCTTTAATGTTAATTGGCTGCGGACAACAAACTAAAACAGATACTAAGGCAGGACAAACAGAAAGAATCGAACCTGTCGAAGTACAAAAGTTAGTAAAGACTACAATAGCTAAATCTATTGATTTTAAAACCACTTTAGAAGGTTATGAAGCGATGAACATTGCGCCTTCGTTAACCGGTAAGATAGAGCATATCTATGTTGAAGTTGGCGACCGCGTACAAAAAGGCGACAATCTGATACGCATGGACCAAAACCAATACAACACTACTAAATTGACATATAGCAACTTACAAACAGAGTACAACAGAGTTGATGCACTTTATAAAATGGGGAGTATTTCGCAGCAAATATATGACCAGACAAAGTTACAATTAGACCAGACAAAAGAGAGTCTTGACTTTCTTGAGAAAAACACATTTGTAAAAGCTCAATTTTCAGGAGTTATCTCGGCAAAAAATTATGAAGACGGTGAGCTTTATTCAGGGCAGCCTATTTTAATTCTCACTCAAATAAGTACATTAAAAGCTTTCATAAACGTTCCCGAATCATACTTTCCTGTGTTAAAAGCAGGAATGAAGGCTGCTATAACATCTTCTTTATATTCTGACGAGACTTTTAATGCCACAGTAGAAACGGTTTATCCCACAATAGACCAGTCATCTCATACATTTCAAGTGAAATTGCGTATTCCTAATTCAAAAGAGTTGTTGCGTCCCGGAATGTATGTCAACACCACACTTGCACTTGGTGAAATAGATGCCTTAATAGTTCCTTATCAATCTGTATTGAAATTACAAGGTTCTAACAACAGATATGTTTATATCAACGACAATGGCAAAGCTAAATACGTACCTGTTACACTTGGTAAACGTTTTGATGACAAAATAGAGATATTTTCTCCGGAACTATCCGAAGGTGACGAGTTGATAATAGTCGGTCAGGCACGCCTTATTGACGGCGTAAAAATTCAAATTCAATAATTATTAAAAATTAGTTATGAGCATTTATAAAACAGCTATCAATAAGCCGATTACGACTGTATTAATTTTTATAGCGATAATCATAATAGGTCTGTTCTGTTTAAAAGGACTGCCGATAGACCAGTTTCCGGAGATGGAGCCTCCTTATGTTTCAGTTATGACAACATATTCCGGTGCCAACAGTAGTGAAATAGAAACCAACGTCACAAAATTACTCGAAGACAACTTAAACTCCGTTGACGGATTAAAAGAGATATATTC
>Ga0265294_10005472_pt1 | contig 15482 bp, 14 predicted proteins | sample MunlanPumphouse3_FD_192504 | JGI IMG/M metagenome (GOLD analysis project Ga0265294, IMG submission 192504) | Groundwater microbial communities from a municipal landfill in Southern Ontario, Canada - Pumphouse #3 | ecosystem: Environmental > Aquatic > Deep subsurface > Groundwater | place...
CCCCCTGACAGCAAACATTCTGATCACCAGGTTCATCACCCGGCCACCAAGCTTTCTCACTATCCCCTGCGGATGGGCTAGTCGACCGCCCCTGATGTAGCGCGACCCGATAATTACTGGGTATTCTTCTTTATATTTTAAGAGTTTGTCGACCTGTTCTATTGGTGTCGAATTATCGGCATCAGAGAATAGTATATACTTCCCCTTGGCCGCCATCACCCCTTCTCGAACGGTGTATCCCTTGCCCTTATTTTCTTTGCGGTCAATTATTTTTAGACCAGGTATTTTTTCTTTATAGACCGATGCCGCTTCGACAGTTTTATCCGGCGAGCCATCAACGACAACGATCACCTCGATCGGAAAGTTTTTACTCTCTTCGTATTTGATGATTGCGTCCAAAATCTTGTGAATCCTCTCCTCCTCTTTGTAGGCCGGAATAACAATTGACAAGAGTGGTTTCTCGGGCATGCTCACCTCTATAAATTAATTCTTTGATTTATTGGCATTGTATCATATTTGGTTATCGGGTAAGGAGACTCTGGCGGGTTATCGGCTAGGTCAGCTTCCGAGATATTAAAGAGCAGAATTGAGTCGCCGATTATCGTGTACGGTTGGTAATCCTCCAACCAGTCATATGACCATTTACCTTCCTGTTTGCTTTGGTATTTGGACATCTGGTAAAAAGTCGCCGAAATTGCCAACCAACCGCTAGTTGGACCATAACCGGAGCGCCACTCTGTTGCCTGTGGAATGTAGTATTTAACCAACCCACCGCCAAAATAATCTATCTTAATATCTTTTATCTCATTTTCGTCGACATAAGCTGCCAATCTTTTTAAGTCCTGCCCCCAATCGAGAGAGGAGTCAACAAGCATTTTATATTTCGGATAGCCGTAAGTGAATTCATTAAAATAACTGATGTATTTCGGATAAGCAGCAACGACCGGAATTGCCAACGATAGCACGATAGCAACAACAGCGAGATTTGCAGCTAATTTTTTGCTCTCAATAACATCTTTCAAGACAAAGCCGATGAAAAGATAAAGGAAAGGAAGTGTCGGCATTAGGTGTCTGGTGCCGATATTTAGCGATCCGCGAACAGTTATCGCCCAATAAACGGCAACAGGAATCGCGAGCAACCACAGAAACCATTTTTCCGATTCATTTTTTAGCTTTCTAACAAAAACGTAAATTAGTGAAAAAATTGTTAGAAATATTATTGCCGCCGGGGTTTTTAGGATGATGGCAACCGGGAAAAACCAGGAGATCGCTTTGTCAGAAAAATGACCAAGAATAAATGTGTAGTTACCGCCCGCGACACGAGCAAACACCAAGGCAACACCCAGAAGATAATGTCCGATGCCGCGAGTAATTGGATTGCCGCCAAGTGCGGTCAAGAAATTCCGCAAAAGTTCAAATTTCGGATCCATGGTTAGATTTTTTTCAATCACCATCTTTTCGATCTCCGGCGAAGTATTCCAAACCATTGGGATATAGACTATCCAAACAACGGCAATTGAGATCAGGGAAATATAAATAAAGTTTTTGAAATAGCTACCAAAAACCGGCCAAAATCTTTTCTTTTCGCCACGAGTTTCCAAATAGCTTTTGGCCAGAATCATTAACGGAAAGATACCAAAAAGCAGAAAAGCAGAAAATTTCAAAAGCTGAGCAATACCAAAAGCAACACCGGCAAAGATTAGATATTTTAATGTTTTTTGTTTTAAGTATTTGTTGAACAAATAAACCGCCAAAGTAAATCCAAGAGCTGCAGCGACATCAGTAGTAACATAGTGGCTGTGAGCAAGAAATTCCGGCGTAAAAGTGTAAAGGAAAAGAACAAAAAGTCCCACTTTATGCCCCAGCTCCTCAGTAGCCCACTTATAAAGCAAAATTCCCAAAAGCAAGGCCAGAAGTATCATCGGAATCCTCGACCAAAATAAGATATGATCAGCGTTGTTACCGGCACGATAAAGAAAATACCAACCGCTGTTCCACTGGCCAGCATCAGCCCAGCTAGAATCATCTTTTAAGCCGTTCAAACTAGTAAAAGCCAATGGAACCCCAGCGATATATTTTGCTAGTGGCGGATGCTCCGGATTTAAGCGGTAATCCTGATATTTGACATAGGAATATCCAGCTGGAATATGAGCAATCTCGTCAACAATCCCGGAATCACCTTTCATCGAGAAATAGGATAGGAAAAACATTACAATCAAAAGACCAGCAGCAAATAGATTGTATTTGAAAGAGACAACTTTTTTCTCTCGATCCTCCTTGCTCATTTTTTCCTCGCCTGAAGTTTTGTAGGTCCAAAATTTATTGATAAAAAAGTTCCAAACAAGGGCAGCAGCAGAAGCAAATATCAGCCCTCCGATATCAGAAAGACCACTAAATTCCGATCCGGATATGAATGAAAAAGCAGTCTGAAAAGCAAAAAAGTTAATTGCAAATCCAACAATGCTGACAATAAAAAAACGGACAAAATAGTTCATTATCCGATAACCTCTGAGACTTTTATCTTCAATCCCTTCCAAAAATTGTTTTCGAAAAGTCCAAATACTATTTAGCACAAAGCTATTTGTCACCGCAACTAAAAAGGAGATCGCCTTAGCCGTCGATCTGCCATCGGGGATAATGTAGAGTATAAGACCGTAATATACTAACCAGTCAACAAGAGTATTGGCAACTCCAACAATAGCAAACTTTATAAATTGGATCAGGCCATCTTTTTTCATTTCCCTCCTAAATAACAAATTTAACTTTTTCTAATTTTTTCTGTCACTCTAAAAACTGTCGGTTTTATCCCCAACATTAACCTGGTGTGAGAATCAAATGCCGGCAGTGATGAAAAGAATATGTTGGTGATCGGAAGCATCAGCGGAGTCAGTATCCAGTCGAAGGCAATTCTCAAGGTAGACTTTCTGTTTCTCCTTCTCGGCAATATAAGTAGTGTTGAGATAACCAAACTAACAATCATTCCAATATAGGCAATTAATACCATATCTCCATACAGAAGACGAAAATTGTAAGCTAAAACTGAACCTCGAAAGTCTGGATTTATCAATATCGGAATCCAAGAATAAAGAGCCAATATCAAAGATCCAGTTGCCCAGCTCCAATGTGCCTCAAACAAAATCAGGGCATTTGCATATCGATCAAGCCAGTAAATTTTTTTGTCTTTAATCGCGTGCTCGAAAACATAAGGTATATCAGACACTCCCCATGACCAACGCCTTTTTTGTAAATATTGTTCTTTGATCGTGGCGAAAGCGGTTTTTCCCAATATTGCATCTTGATAAATTGGCACAAAAATTGGCACGACTTGATGGTTACCGTGAAAAGCAAAATACGATCGCCAAAATTGATGGCCATCTTCCACAATTGTAGTTTTCGACCAAAAATCAACCGCGACAAGGGCATCTAAGCTCTGAGCATGAGAGGAAAAATTGCGCAAACGTGAAACTCGAGAAGAAACGATCATCTGCCAAGCAGAGCTACCCATAGCGATCAGACGCATAGGCATCGGGACATCCCAGATATTATTGAAATACATCGGAAGCGGCTGGAAGCTCTTGTGCATCGGATCAGGTGTGGTCAAATATTTGTAAGTTAGGCACGGCAAATACTTCGGATCCATCTTGTTGTCTGAATCCATGTTAGTAACGATAATATTGCAATGAGGGATTTTGAGCTTGTCAATTTCCGGTAACAGGGTTTTCATCGCATAAGTAATATTTGGACCTTTGCCCTTTATCTCATTGGGCAAACCGTCTGGATGCATAACAGTCCAAAATTTAAAGAACTTGCCACTATATTCTTTAGTTAAAATCTCCGAATACTCTGTCGCTCTTTCTTTGTCTCTCTCCTCTGTTGCTAAAATAAATATAATTTTTTCACTCGGATACTTCGAATTTGCGACCGAGTCTATTGTTTCACGCAAAATACTGATGTCCTCTTTATAAGTCGGGACAAGAACAATGTGATAGATGTTTTTCCACTCGTCTTTCGGCGCTAATTTTTCCAAAAGCTCGTTCCAATCAACCTTCATCTCTCGGCTATGATAGATATAACCAATAATTAACCGGTAAGACATCAAAAATACTCTTACCAGCCACATGGTGATGAAGAAGATCATAAATACTGCCAGGGCTTTTGGCAAAAACATTGCAAAACCAAACAAAACAAACATCGTTAGCCAAGATGTTGCCCCTGGTAATATTTCAAAAAATCTGGTTAAACCTGTTGATTTACCCATTTGGGCTAATTATTTTTAATACTAGCGCAAGAAGAAGCAAGATACAGCATACTATCGTCAAACCGTTAAAAATGTAAGATAAATGACGGTCTCGGCGGAAAGATATAAGACCCAGTGCCAGATTAACCGCAAACAATACCATAACAAAAATATGAACTGGTGTAAACGATGAAATCATAACCATCCCATTTTCAGCAGAAAATACTTTGAAATAGAGAGCAAAAACCACCCCACTTGATATGAAGGCAGATATAATCAAAACTAGATTATTTCGATCAAAAAACGGCTGCCAAATTTCAGATTTCATTTGCCTTAATTATACCAAACCAAACGGTTTAAACAAATTTTCTTGACAGAAGATCTCAAGTAAATTACTTTAATTATAGAGTTTAATTAAATAGCCAGGAGTAAAATGAAGAAAATATTATTTCCGATAGTGGTTTTGGTCATCATAATTGTTGCCGGTATTGCAATCTACAGTTCGACCAAGGGCGAAGAAAAAAACAGTTCTCAAGAAGGGACAACTGAATCAGAACAAGTAGAAAATAATCAAGCAAATAACTCAGATACGGAAGAACCGACTGAAGAATCAACTAAAACTGACGGTCCGGTCGCAATTTTATTCTACAGCTATACTTGCGGATACTGCAAAGATGTTAATGATTGGCTGGAAAAAAATGATGTTAAAAATAAGATCAAATTTGATCATTTAGAAATTTCTAGCAACAAAGATAATAACGTTCTTCTAACAGACAAGGCGAAATCTTGTGGACTCGATGAAAATCAGATCGGTGTCCCTTTTCTTTATGACATCGAAAATAACAAATGCATGTCCGGAAGCGACAAGGTAATTGATTTTTTTGAGAACAAAATTTAATTAAAAATGAGGGGAAGCTTTGAATAAAATCGACCGTTTGTCAGCTTGGGTTCTATTTTTTTCGATGATTCTTTTTTTTGTTTCCGGATATGGGATGACAAAAGGTCTTTTTAATACTCAAGCGGTAATAAATATCCACAACCAAATTCTTCCACCGATTGTAATAGTCGCTTTTACTTTGCATGCCTGGTATGCAATACATCTTGCCATCAAGCGTTGGGAGTTTTGGAATAACTTCTCAGCTATTATGCTGACAATGTTTTTTGTTCTTTTTGTCGGATTTTTCTTATATCTGCAATATTTTTATCAAAGTCCGACAAAAGCGAACAATATTTCCTCAGAAAATTCAGCAGAAACAGTTTCTGATGATTTATCAGAACCCAGTGGAAACGAGATAAAAAGTTTTAACTTATCAGAGTTAGCGGAATTCAACGGTGAAAATGGACGTCCAGCCTATGTCGCTGTTGACGGAATGGTTTATGACTTATCTGCAGTTTTTGAAAGCGGCAAACACTATTCTCATTACGCTGGCAAAGAGCTAACAACTGCATTTTATTCCTATCATGTCAAAAGTGCTATATCAAAATATCCGGTAGTTGGTGAACTAAAAAAATAGACTAGAGGTCTATTTATGGAGCCGATGGTGGGAGTTGAACCCACGACCTCTTCTTTACGAAAGAATTGCTCTACCACTGAGCTACATCGGCGTGGAGCGAGTGAGGAGAATCGAACTCCCGCCTCAACCTTGGGAAGGTCGCATTCTACCACTGAACTACACTCGCATAACCATCTCCTAAACTAACAAATTTTCTATATTTACTCAAGATAAAATATACTTTAAGATGTTAAAAAAGGAGCTATATGAAATTTCATGGTTTTAAAAATGTTGATAATTTGCCAGAGGATTGGTCGCAGTATTTTGATTATCAGGAAGATTTAGAGTATTTAAAACGCGAGGCGACAAAGATCGACTTTAATTTTGATAATGTCGTGGCAATAGGTAACGGCGGCTCAATCACCAGTTTTAAGGCCTACTCTGTTTGTACCGATAAAAATGTTTTTATCATCGATTCAATGGACCCGGCACTTTTACGAAAAGTAAAAAATTCCTGCCCAAAGGAGAAAACGATTGTCGTTGCGGTTTCAAAATCTGGCAACACTCTCGGGGTGATAGAAAGTCTGATGGAATTTGTAAATTATCAAGTCGTTGTTATTTCTGAAGGCGAAGAGGGTGTTTTGCACCAGATCGCCAAGAAAATGAACTGGCAAATTATCGAGCATCCTAATGTTTCCGGTCGCTACTCCGGAGCAACTTCCGCCGGACTTTTCCCGGCACTTCTGGCCGGCTGCAAAGTCGATGAAATAGCTAAAGGGATTCAATTCGGCTACCAATATAAAAAAGAGGCTTACTCGTTAGCCAAATATTATTTTGACCTGGAGAAAAAGGGATATTCAGAAGTATATATCAGTTGTTACCCCTGGCTCCTCTTTGATTTTCGAAGCTTAATAATTCAGCTGATGCACGAATCTGTTTGCAAAGATGGTCAGGGACAAACATTTTACTTTTCCGAAGCACCCGAATGTCAACATCACACCAACCAACGGTTTTTCGGTGGCAAGAAAAATGTTATTGGGACATTTATTACTGTCAAAAAATGGTGGGATGATAAAGAAATTAAAATACCGGAAAAAATTGCCGATTTGGAATTAAAGGATTTGCGGCTTAAAAATTTAGACGGATTATCCTATTCCAAAGCGCTAAATTTAGAATATCACGGGACTAAAAACGAGGCTGACCGGTTGCAGATTCCCAATATAACAATAGAACTGGACGACATTACAAATCAAACCGTCGGCGAACTCCTATCCTTTTGGCAGCTGGTCGCTTTTTACAGCGCAATTTTAAGGAATGTAGATCCGTTCAACGAACCGGCGGTCGAGAGTTCAAAAAACATCACCATCGAAGAGATCAAGAAACTATGATTTGATTTTTTTGACTAGCTTTTCTAGGTCATCATCGCTGGCTCGTTTTGAGTCGTGTGATGATATATAGCCCTCATATTTGTCAAAATATTTATCGACTTTCGAGTGTATCGGCTGCCAACTATCCATTTTGGTACCGTGCATCGGAAATAATTTGGCATGCAGATGGTCAACTCCAAAGCCTTCGAGAACTAGTGCGGTTCTGCCAACATCATCCAATTTCTTATCCAACAACTTACCAACTTTTTTGGCAGTTTTTATCAGATCACATAACACCTTGTCCTCAGCATCAAAAGCGTAACTTGAAAAATGTTTTTTAGGAACAACAACTGTCATGCCTTCTGTATTAGGATAGATCCCCAAAAATGCCAGGTGATCGTCATCTTCGAAAATTTTATACGACGGTATTTCACCAGCGACAATTTGGCAAAAAATACAATCTTTCATATTAGATTCCAAATAAATAAGCTATGCCTACAATAATATGTAAAATGACGATAATAGCGATTATTGCTGGCAAGATTTTATTATGCCAAGTTGCCGGCGCGATAATTATTCTCCTGCCAAAAAGGAATTGTAATATCAGCAAGAAGAAAACAATAAGACCAGAAACCAAAACCATGTTTTTCATTGATTACTTTCTTGAATAAATATCTCTTTAATTGATATAATACTACAAGATATTAAAAATTTAAAAGGGATCGGGTAGTGAAAATTCGACAGCTTCTTGGGAATTTTTACAGCTTGGTGAGCCTAGGATATTATCAAATCGCAAGAAATATGATTAATAATGTGGTAGTAGAAGCGAAAAATTAGTCGAATTTCTACTACCGGGGAGAAAAAATGGCTGATGAAACAAAGATCGAAGCACCGGCAGCAGCACCTGCGGCAGCAGAATCAAAACCTGCAACTTCAGGCGAAAAGAAAAAATTAAGCTGGGTACTCACCCTGGTTTTGTCGATTTTATTCGGCCAGATCGGTGTCGATCGTTTTATGATGGGTCAGGTTGGTTTGGGAATTTTGAAATTGATTACTGCAGGTGGTTGTGGGATCTGGTGGATTATCGACGTTGTCTTAGTTGCAACTAAGAGCGATTTTGGTGGCACCATCGAGTGGACTGATTAAATAACTAGCTTGCTTAAAAAAACCTCAATAATTGAATTTTTGAGCTTCGGCTCACCAAGAGCTGTTGTTTATAATCTCAGTGCAATATTATTGGCACTGGCGATTGTACCAACAGCTTTTTTGGAACGCTTACCTGTAAAATGTATTTGGAAAAGCTACGTCATACCAATTTTTTTTAAACACAACTGTCCAACAAGCGGAATATTTACTGATTGCCGTTGTCCGGCATGCGGGCTAACCAGAGGAGTTTCAAGTATTTTGCATGGTGAATTTTCAGTCGGCCAAAATTACAATCGTCTGTCAATATTTGTTCTGCTCTTTATGATCGGCTTGATAATATACAACTTACTTAAATTTAAAAAACCCCGCTGATGCAGGGTTGGGGGTTAGGTGCCGCCCCTCCGTTAGAGGAGAGACGCGAGAGCGCAGACGAGCGCGGTGACGATCAGTAGTGCGATAACACAGGGGAGAAGACAGCCGGTGGAGAGCGTCTGATCGGGGAGATCGAAGTTGCCAGCCTCGAGATCGCGAACCTGATCCGAGTCGGGTGGCGACACGATGTACTCGCGCTCCGGGTGGAGCGCCCAGGTGAAGTGGATCCGATCCTCTTCGTCGCAGTAGACATCGGAGATGTCGGCGACGCCCATCTCCTCTTCTTTGACAGAGAGGTCCTGCCACTCGCCACCACTGGTACTGATACGGGGGAAGTCGTACCGGAAAGTCAGGGATTCCCCTTTCTTCCTGACCGATCGGACAATAACGTTCCAGATGATCGGAACGTTATTGAACCTGACCTCCATCCTTCGGTCGCAAGACCACGTAAGAGCGAAGACCAGGTCATCAACCGACATGCTGCGCGGATTACAAGTCACGTGAATCACCTCCGGGTTCTTGAGCAGCTCAACTATTTAACCATATTTTCTAGAATATTTCAATAGAAAAATCAGGCCTGAAAGAACCTGATTTTTTTATCGCTAAACAAATTGTGTTGCGTTTTAGTTCTTCTCGACAAAAAGCAAAATCTTTTCTTTCTCTATTAGATATTCTTCGCCTTGTTCAGAAAGATCATCAATTTCATTAGCCAGTACCTCTTTTTTGATCGTCTCACTCATTTCCTCAATTACTTTTTTCAAAACTTCTGAATCAGTCTTAAATTTTAAAATTATTCGATCTTCAACCTGAAGACCAGTTTTTTTCCGCAAATCTTGAATATTTCTGATCAATTCGCGAGACAGTCCTTCAATTTTCAATTCCTCAGAGATTTCTGTATCCAGTTCAACTAGTTTTTCCGATTTATTTTTTGAATTTTCAACTTTCTTTACATTGACCTCTTCGGCAATAATTAACTCATATTCTCCAGCAAGCGTTTCTCCAAAATACTTTAGAGATGAAAGTGGCTGACGGACCTTAATCTTTGCTTCTGCCCTGGCAGCCAGACCGGCTTCTACTACTTTTCTCACCAGATCCATATCGCTGATTATTTTCTCGTCAACATCTTTGGCAATTGGAAAATCAGTCAGATGGACCGACTGTGAATCACCTTCCTGCTTCAAACCGAGATACAAGTGTTCAGCATACATCGGTGAAAAAGGAGCGATCAATTTTGAAACACCGGCAAGAACTGCAAATAATGTTTCATAAGCGGAATTTTTGTCTTCATCACTCTCACTCTTCCAAAATCTTCTTCTCGATCTCCTGACATACCAAGTGGAGAGCTCTGCTACAAAATCAACAATTGCCACGCTCGCTTGATACGAATCGTAATTATCGAGTGAATCTGTAACTTTTTTTACTAATTGATTATATTTTGCCAGAATCCAGCGGTCTAAAACATTTTCCAAATTCAGCTCGCCCTTTGGAGTAAATTTATCAATTGAAGCATAAGTCATAAAGAATGAATAAACATTCCAGAGGGTCAAAAATAAATTGCGCGAAAGTGAGAGCACCTCTTTTTCTGAAAACAATTTCGGCTCACCCGGTTGGTTCACAGAGTAGAAATAATAGCGAATCACATCAGCACCAAATTTTTCAAAAACTTCGTCCGGAGTGACAATATTGCCTAATGACTTGGACATCTTCTTGCCCTTTTCATCCAAAAGATGACCAACAGAGATAACATTTTTATAGGGGCTATCTCCGCTAACGATCGTCGAAATCGCCAAAAGGGTGTAGAACCAACCACGAGTTTGATCAACAGCCTCACAGATAAATTCAGCTGGGTATTGCTCTTTGAATAATTCTTCATTTTCGTGTGGCCAATGGTATTGAGCAAAGGGCATAGCGCCAGAATCAAACCAGACATCCATAACCTCCGGAGTCCGTTTCATTTTCCCTCCGCAGTCGCAAACTAATTCTACTTCGTCGATAAATGGTTTGTGTGGATCGATATCGCCAATATCAGTTAGTTCCGAGATAACTTTGTATTTATCACACTTTTCACACTCCCAAATCGGTAGTGGAGTCCCCCAATAACGATCACGAGAGATCGCCCAGTCATTGATATTTTCTAACCAATTACCAAATCGGCCATTTTTGAGATATTCCGGGTTCCAATTAATTTCCTCATTATTCGCCAGAAGCTCAGTCCTAAGCTTGCTCATAGCAATGTACCAGGAATCCCTAGCAAAATAGAGCAGTGGTGTATCACAGCGCCAACAAAACGGGTAGTCATGGGCGGTTGTCTCTTTTTTGAATAATATCCCCCTAGATTCCAAATCCGCTTTAATTTTCTCATCGGCATCTTTCACCCAGCTGCCTTTTCCGGCTCCGGCCAATTCAATTCCCTTGTCATCGACAGTTTTTAAAACTTTAACCCCCTGCTTCTTAAAGCCAGTCTCATAGTCATCTTCACCAAAGGCCGGAGCAATATGGACAATGCCGGTGCCATCGGAATCAGTGACAAAATCGCCGAGAATTAATTTGTAAGCCTTTTCACCAGCTTCAGAAAATTTTTCCCCATCCGGATAAAGCGGTTCGTAATCATTATCATTGGTTGAAAATCTCTCGACAATTTCCTTGCCAGATAGTTTTTCAATTATTTTAGTATCGGAACCAAGAACTGATCCAACTCGCTGATTTGAAAGTATATACTTCTCGTTATCTTTCTCAACTAAAGAGTAGTCGATATTCGGACCGAAAGCCAAAGCAGCATTTCCGGCTAAAGTCCAAGGAGTTGTTGTCCAAACCAAAAAGTATATATCGTTCTTGGTTGATTTGATTTTTAAATAAACCGATTCTTCCGAGATATTTTTGTACCCTTGAGCCACTTCATGTGATGAGAGTGCAGTCCCACAGCGAGTACAATACGGTACGACTTTGTGGCCCTTGTACAAAAGTCCTTTATTCTCTGCTTCTGCAATTACATTCCAGACACTTTCAATATATTTCGGATCATAAGTGATATAAGGATCTTCCATATCGAGCCAATAAGCCATCCGTTCGGTCAATTTTTCCCAATCGGTTTTGTACTTCCAAACCGACTCGCGACAGAGTTTATTAAATTTTTCGATTGAGGCCTTTTTGTCCCCCTTAACAATATTTTCAATCTCCGGTTTGCCAGAGATCCCTAGCTCTTTTTCAACAGAAAGTTCGACCGGCAAACCATGAGTATCCCAGCCGGCTTTTCTTTTCACATAATAACCTTGCATTGTTTTGTAGCGACAAAAAAGATCCTTGAAAGACCTGGCTTCAACATGATGAAGCCCGGGTTGACCGTTGGCAGTTGGCGGTCCTTCATAAAAAACAAAATTGCCCTTAGGATTTTCTTTGTCTAGGGTTTTTTGAAAAATTTTATTTTCACGCCAAAAATCGAGAATTTTTTTCTCTTCTTCAGGCAAATTGAGCTTTGGATCAACTTTTTTGAACATTATATACCCATTATAAGCGGAAAATCAGCATAATTTCAAGACAACTTTGTTTTAACTCTTGACAAATTATGAACATATGTTCTATAATGGTATTAGAAAGGATATTTATGAGAGGCAGACCGAAAAAACAAAGAACAATCAGATTTATACCGGAGATCACCTATTTCAAACCAGCCGGTATTCCTCTTCGAATACTAGACGAGGAGATTTTGACTTTGGATGAGATAGAAGCGATTCGTTTGGCAGACATTGAGAAATTAACTCAAGAACAGGCAGCGGAGGAAATGAACATCTCCAGAGTGACATTTCTTCGAGTAATTGATATTGCGCATGAAAAAATTGCTAAAGCTTTAATTTTTGGAAAAGCAATACAAATGAGAGGAGGTGATGTAGTAATGCCAAATTTAGATGGTACTGGACCAACCGGAGCTGGACCAAGGACAGGGAGAGGCCGGGGTATGACGAGACCCGGACAAGGTTTAGGCGGTTCCGCCGACTGTATCTGTCCGAAATGTGGAGAAAAAACTCCCCACACTAGAGGAATCCCCTGCTCAAACACCAATTGCCCGAAGTGCGGAGCTCCAATGCGCGGCGTTTTCTGCCGTTAAAGAAAAAGACGACCAAATTCTAGACAGTGGTCGTCTTTTTTAATTGAAAAAGCCCGGGTGGTTCACGCCGGGCCGGAATGTCAGCGGTTGTCCGCCTTGAGTTGCTCGAGGGTGTAGACTCCACAAACCCAGAGCACACCCTGGACAAAGCCGAGCCAACGCATCGCCTTCTCGATCTTGTCCTCAGAGACGAACTGGACCATCTTGGGAAACATCGTTCGCAGATGAGCCAAAGCTGCCCGACGCATCATGCAGATGATGTCATGAGGATGTTCGGCGACCGGTATCTCTTCCTTCTCCAGCTCCCGGTCATATCTGTCGGTTGCGGCGACGATCTGGTCTCCAGTCATCACTGGCACCTCCGATAATCATGCTCATCCGACTAGATTGTAACATATCGCTGTTTTTCGGTATATACTTTTTCTCTTGCCTTTATTAACAACATTCTGATACAAAGTGGACGTGGACAACTTCGAGAGGAGGCTATCTGGTGAAAGGAAAACCAGATCTATACGCAGAAGATGGTGTCAACGTGTACGCCGGCGATGAGTTCAGTGCTCATGCCGGCCGAGTCTGCAAAGAGAGCTTTGATAACTCGGCCTTCGTCGAGGTCGATGACCCGTCAGGCGGCTACTTCCGCGGGTCAAGATCTTTCCAGCTCCATGGCTTGCCAACAAGCTTTCGGCTCAGTATGACCTCAGATGGCAATGGAACAAAGGTCATCCTGAACGCCGCTGCCGGGATGTATCGGCAAGCCGCTCGTGACCTACTGGCGATGTCCGGCACTGACCTGACTCGCGAAGGAGGCATCGGGCTGGTCTTCAACAATGTGCTCGATGTCTCTACCCTGGACGACCCAGGAACACCAACCCATCAGGCCTTCATTGAACTGGTCGACGGGCTGGGTGAAGCGGCGGCTGAACTCAGCGTTGTTCTCTTCCGCGGAGAAACCGCGGAGCTCGGAGTTTGCGTCAGCTCCGAGAACCCTGAGTCCGGCGTCAAGTTCAACTGGTCCGGTACGATGCTCGGAGCAATAGATCCCCGCCGCCGTATCACTGGAGTGAACATTGCTCCCGGCATGGCAATCATCGCTCTTCGTGAGCGAGGTTTCCGGGCCAACGGCATCAGCTCGGTGCGCAAAGCACTGGCGTTGCACTTTGGTGAAGAGTGGTGAAACAACCCTGAAGCGATCGAGTACATCAAGATGGCAGCTGAGCCATCGGTACTCTACGACCAACTGCTCCAGCACCTGAACGGCTGGTACACCGGAGAGTTCCAGCAGATCATCACCGCCCACAGCATCATTCACCTCTCCGGCGGCGCCTTCGAAGGTAAGCTGGGGAAGGATATACTCTTCCCCCGCGGACTGTCAGCCGAACTGGAAAACCTCTGGGAACCGCCGGAGATCATGCAGCTCTGCGCCGAATGGCGCGGTATGGATGACGAGGGCTGCTACAAGACCTGGAACGGTGGCCAGGGCGCTCTGGTGGTCGTCAGCCCCGACGACTCCGATTTCTTCCTCCGCGAAGCAGAGCGCTTCGACATCGAAGCACAGGTCTGTGGCGAGATCACCAAGCGCGACGACCCGATCGTCCGCATCCAGTCGAAGTTCTCAGGAGCCGAGATCACCTACTCCCCGAACTAGTCTGGAACCCAACTACCCACCCGGCGCCCCGCGCCGGTTTTTTCAATATTTAGAATTATTTTTCTGGTTTGGCAATCACTATCAATCTTTTGTCGGCAGTTCCTACCGGCCAACAAGTCAAAAGAGTTAGTATCTCCCTCTCGGTCGGTAGAAGCACCGAAAGATCATCAGCAGGAATTATTTTTTTCTCAGAAACTTTGTACTTATACTCCTGCTGATTAAAATTTATTTTTATTTCATCATCGATCTCGAGATCATTTAGTGCCGCAAAAACTTTTGAATATTCACCCGCACCCAAAAAAGTGCTTGAGTGACCAAAAATGACAATATTACTTCCGGAGTTTGGCAAAGCGGTGTTTTTATAGTGAGCTACACCGTCATTTAAAGCCTGATTGTAGACATTTTTATCCCTGCCATCGACATTAGCTATTATCGGGACATCAATAGCTAATTTTTCAATTATTAGATTAAACTCGGTAATTTTTCCGGCATTGTCATCATGGTAAATCTTTCTTTCTGGCGGATTAATTCTTTCTTCAACAAATGGTAACCCAAAGTCAAAAAACAAAAATATCAACAATACCAAAAGGACTGCCAAAATAATTGACAGCGCTTTTGATTTAGGCGAAAGTTTTTTCTTTTTTGATTTAGCTTCTGACACGCTTTAGAAAATATCCTGTCCCAGCAATTATAATTACAGACCCCAAGAGAAATAGGTAATTGATTTTTGTTTGTGACTCGGCACCTGTCGCTGGAAGAGCAGCTGGTGGCGCGACAGTTTCCGCCGGTGTTTCACTTGGCACACTAACTAGCATTCTTACTTCCGAGCGTAAATACAGATCATCATCTGCCGCCATCGCTCTCTGAGGACCAAAACCGATCCTCTCTTGATCTGGATCAACAAGATAAAAAATTCCGGTTATTAGAGTGCCGTCAGGAGTATCAGCGTCTACAGTTGCACTAATTGCTCCGATCTGTTCATCTGCTGCGTCAGTTAAAGCAGCCGACAGAAGAATATTATTAATATCGTAATATTCAAAATTGGTTCCATCATCATCGATGTCAGAATAATCGACTCCTTCAACAACATTACCGAATAAATCGTGGATCGTCATATATG
>Ga0265294_10005474_pt1 | contig 15480 bp, 16 predicted proteins | sample MunlanPumphouse3_FD_192504 | JGI IMG/M metagenome (GOLD analysis project Ga0265294, IMG submission 192504) | Groundwater microbial communities from a municipal landfill in Southern Ontario, Canada - Pumphouse #3 | ecosystem: Environmental > Aquatic > Deep subsurface > Groundwater | place...
TAGTATTAAAAGATTTGGAGTATCATCTATATACAAAGCTGATTTCTTAGGTGAAGAGAGTAAAGAATATCTAGATATATCATATAACTTAAATATTCTTAGAGAACTAGTAGGAATATTTGCAACTATACAAAACAAAAAGAAGAGATGAAGCAATCGCTTCATCTCTAATTTATTTTTTATAATGTTGGTTTATTATTAGATACAATAAAATCTGTAACTCTTAAATACACTTTCTTAGCTACGATATCTGATAGTTCCTCTTCTGTATCTATTATGTATATCAATCTTAGCTTAGAAAGTATCTCGGCTGTAATCCTAGATATTACACTTGATGTAATATCTGTTGCTATTTTCTTCTCCATTTCCGCATTCATATATGTACCTTCTTCTACTGGATCAAATAGAAAATATTCTATAAAACAAGATTCTATTAATATATCAAACATTTCTGATATCGCATCTATATCAATTACTAAGTTAGATAACATATATGATTGATTAAACCTTAGTTGTCTATTGTTTACATAACTGTTATATATGGCAGTCGATGCTAATGATAAGAATAATATAGCCAATGTGAACAATACAAAATTAAATAACGATTCAGTCATTAGTAAATCCTCCTCTTAAATACATCTGGTTGTTTAGACCACTCCAGTCTAAAATTTTATCTCTTATATCTAATAGTTGATTGTCTTGTGAATTATTATTTTCTATAGCTTTCTTAAGATAAAATAATATTTTAAAAGCTATATCTAGTGTGATTCCTTTATTGTACTTTGCTAATAGATTTGGCCAATTACCAAAACACATATCAGGATGAATGAAGAAGTCGGGACTATCATGGTATAATTGGTGTGGTGTTAATGATAACATTACCAATTGAATATTATTTGCTTTATGTTCTTCCTTAAGAAGTTGAACAAGATCAAATGATGATATAAACCCTTTAGTATTTACCATATGCTCAGTGATTATGATAGCTATATCATATATAGTTATCATATTATGATGCATTTCAATAGTTGCCATTTCATTGGTGATATTACTATGAAATTGACAACGATTTAATCCTAGATCTATTAGATATCCCTTATAGTGTTTATATGTTTGACTTTTTCTAAACCTAGAAATAGAGTTATCTAAAAACTTTTTATAGTCTTCTATATTAATTAAAGTTTCCCTAGTTTGATAAAAAGGTAATTGATAAGGGCAATTATCTGAATATATTGTAGGATTTACATCGTCTTCTATAAAACTCTCTATATCAGGTATTTTATTATAATTATTCATTACCATACCCCCTTTGTTAGTCTACTTATATATATGTTATAATTTAACCCATAGTGATTGAATTATGATTTAATATACATAATCACATTTATTTTTAGACTTTATCACATACAAGTAAGTAAAAGAAAGCTGGTGATTAGTCATGGCAATAGATATAACTAAAACCATCACTGATGTTCCTATTATAGATGAATTGGTATACTATGCAAAAATTATGGCTTTAGAAACAATAATTAAAGATGAAGACGATGCATTAGTATATGAAACATTTGATATTATAAAAGAATCAGATCTATATATAGCATGTATTGATGGACGTGCTACCTTCTTAATGTTTGATGATAATACTTATACTATAGATATGATTATAAGTGTAGATCTTCAACCTGTTGATATAAGAGAAGCATGTACATTAAATAAAAATTTAGTTCCACAACAGTATAGATCAGCATTAACAGAAATGGCTGTTGTTAATTACATTTCTACATATGAAGAAAAAAATAATTACTATAGAATGTTGAATGGTATACCAAATATTGAAGATACTACCGTCTATCCTACAAAATTTAATCAGTCATGGGAACCCGGAATATACATTAAAGAATATGATAATATACCAGATGAAATAGATTTAACGATACCTATTCATAAATATGATAAATTTATTATAGAACTATTAAAAAATCTTGGAGTATTAACAGCAGTAATGTTAGATTATCCTACTAAGAAATATTTAAATTATCTTGGTGATAAATCTATATCAGTATATAATGCTAGAACTGCTGATAGATTTGCTATTTTGTATGTACCTAGTGTCGATATAGCAGAATTATATCATAATTTTAGTAATAGTTTAGAACGGAATAGAGTATATGTAACGAAGGTTATATATAATGAAGCATTCAAACTAGAATCAAATTATTACAATAAATTTATAATTATACTAATCATACTTCAATCTGTAGTTGATACTATTATAAGTGCCCCTGAATATTTGATACGAAGAGATGTATTTGATCTAAGAACGATTCGATATATTTTTGAGGGGTATAATATTGATTACTTTAAAGAGATACCATTGAAGTATCAGATAGCAATGGTTAAAAATCTTAATAAACTTTTAAAATATAAATCAACTACTAAAAATTTGATAGATATTTGCACCTTATTTGGATTTGAAGATGTAAATATTTTTAAATATTATCTTCTTAAAGATAGGAAGAAAGATATAGATGGAAACTTTCTATATAACTATAAAGAAATTCAAGACCCAGAATATCCGGACGATCCTGCTAAAACAATCACTGTTGAAGATACAGATGAGAATTATGATTTAAAATTCTTTAAAACTCCAATCGACTCAGATATGGAAACATATATAAAAAATTCTATGAACTTTATATCTTATGATGATATAACATTACAAGACCCATATTGGGATGGAGATAGAACACATGAAGAGGTAAAGAGTGATATTATAAATAGAGAATTCAATATTCTTCGATCTAAATACGTTTCAATAGATAATGTATATCATTTAACAAATTTATCATTTGAAAGACCTTATTTCTTTAGTATGTTATTTGAAGAAGATCGAAAGGCTGACGCATTGAGAATAACTGTTCCATACATTTCTATTACTAAAAGATTTAGATTTACGGATATAATATGCTTCTTATATGCATTGATGTATGAGTATTATGGAATAGTAGATTCCATATCGGATACAACAACAAAAATAATGGCAATAAAAGGATTTAATTTTAAGGCCGACTTAGCTCTTCTAGCTCAATATCTAAGCGACAATAATACATCAATGGCTGAATTGGGAATGCCAGAATTTATAATACCAGAGGGGTCTATATTAACATTTGGGCAGTTATTAGAAATATTCACAAACAATAAACAGATATATGATTTTCTAGAAACTCAGTTATATAATGTTAAAGATTATAACATGTATTGTATATATAAGACAATATACAATTCATTAATGATTAAGGATGAAAATCTAGAATTCTTTAGAAAATCAGATATGTCATTAGCTGTTTCTTATAGTGATTTTCTTAGTGATAGAGATGTTATGTTGTATGACAAAATTCAAGAAATAAAGATAATATCCTTTCCCGATCAAAAACAAACTACTTTAATCAATATGATTGGTTATACTATTGAGTCTATTGATGAATATATAGATACAGATGAATATAAACATTTATTTTCAAATATGCCAACAGAATCAGCAATAGCAATTCAAAAGTATATCTATAAAGTTATAAATTTCTTCAAATCTTATAAAATAGATATATTTAACATTAATAATATTTATAAGCTTGATGATGGATCTGGTATATTGAATATTATAGATAAAATGTTTATAAATACTGTATTTACTAAATTTGAAGTACCTATGTATCATGATAATTATAGTAAAATTATGAGCACTATGACTCCTAATGAAACTATTATGTTTATAGAAGTTCTAAGTAAATATGTAGATATGACATATGAAGAACAAATACAACTTATTGGGACTATAAATACAATGCAAACTAGTTTAAGTTATATTGATCTATCTATTTTTAATGAAGTATTTACTTCTAAAACATCTATAATTTTTAGTGATAGTTTAGATATAGTAGATAAGTTATGGATGGATATTAGATTTTTTGAAGTTTTAACTAACTATATAAGTCTAACATATGAAGAACAAGTTCAACTTACTGAAACTATAAATGGAATGCAAGTAGATTTAAATTATGCTGATGTATCTATTTTTAATGAAGTGTTTACACCCACAATAAGTATATCTTTCGATGATAGAGTAGATATAATAGATAAGTTATGGACAGAGAGTGTTTGGGTGGAGTTTCTAAGTAAATATGTAAATCTAACATATGAAGAACAAATCCAACTTACTGAAAGTATAAATGAAATACAAGTTGATTTAAATTGCATTGATGTATCTATTTTTAATGAAGTATTCGCACCTAGAACGTCTATATCTTTTAATGATAGATTAGATATAGTAGATAAGTTGTGGATAGAGAGAGTTTGATAGTACAGTTATAACATATTAATAATTTAAGAATTTAGGGAGGTATAGATAATGTCTAATAAAAAATTGATTCTATTTGATAAAAACCAATCAAAAGATAATTGTAGTCTTCATAGGACCTCAATTGCCATAAGAAATATAGATACACAAGAATTGTTATTTGAAGGATCAAATAAAGTTATTCTTGCTGGATCAACATTTACGGCAATGAAACATTTTAGTTTAACCGCTCCTGTACTAACTCCAACATACAATACACAGTTACAACTAGAAAATACTGTGAGTGGTGAGAGTCATAGTGAAGGTATTGAAAAAGTGGTTCTATTCGCTATGGGTACTGATGGATGCGGTGCAGGACCAGCTCAGTTAAATGAAGTGGATTATTCTAAATGGTTAGCCCCAGAAGATATGATATCATTTAGATATCCATTAGTAGCATCGGATTTAGATGCGTCTAATAGGGCAATATATTTTGGAAGAAAAGTTAATGGCGCAAGAGTTCATTATTACTTCAAGAAATTTGAAGAAGCACCTGCATGGAAACAACAATATATTGATGGAACTCCCATTGATGCAAATGTTTATGATTCATTAAAGACCGATGCTATAGAGTCTTATGTTGAATTAAAATTAAAAATTCCAAAAGAAGATGCTAGGGAATTTTTCATAAATTCAGTTGGTGCTGGTGGTATTGAAAATGCTAGGGTGAATACTATTATGCTAATGACAGGATGGCCAAAGATTTATGGATCGTATAATTACTATGAGGATATTCGACCTTTAACTAAGTTAAACTTCCCTACAGAGTACCTAATTGATGAAACAAAGGGTTTGGATATAACATATCACATCTACTACTAAAAATTAAAAAGGTATAGGTTTTATCCTATACCTTTTTTATGTATAAATTAAAAAATAATTATATATTATAATAGTGAATTAAACAGTTACTAATTGTTTAATTTATAAAAATGATATCAGAAGCTAAGCTTTTGATATATAGGCCTAGGATTAAGTTCCTAGGCGGGGGAGCGTTTGCTCCCCCTTAGTACTTATTTCTCTGTTATATCGACAGCGAAACAAAAATCCCAACCAACTTATTGTAGAGAGTTATAGAGGACATACCTCACTCTCATACAAGGAAAATAAAGGGGCTCCGAAACCCCCTTTATTTTTTTATTTTGTAACTTATTAGTAATAAACACTAGGAGGGAACAATTATGACTGCTAGAAAATCAAAAGAAATAACAAAGCAAAATGATATAGATTATCTATTATCATTAAGTGAAGAAAATATAACTGCATCTATGATTATGGAATGCTTTGGAGAATTTAATGGTAATAGTAGATTTAAACCATACGATATAATAGAAATTCCTATTGGAGCATACGGACCAGAAAAGAAGAAAAATAAAAACAAGTTTACAACTACTATTGGTATATGGATATTCAATAAATATTTTATTGAGAGAGATTTGTTTGATATATTTCAATATATCCCAGATACTATTAATAAATCTAAATTTGGTAAAATCAATACTACACTCTCATATGCTCTTTTAGAAGATGAAATAACATTGGATGTATTAAAAAAGTTTATAATGAAGGTTCAATTTTTTATGCCATTTGTATCCATTATATCACCAAACCATACTATGGAAATGCTTACATGTACTAAGCAAATTAATAAAAAGAAAGAAGAATTAGTAAAGAAATATCAGAAAGAAATAAATGATGGTAATGAAGTTGTAGTTGAAAAGATGGAGAAAGAATTGTTAGACTACGCTAAAGAACTTCTTAAAGATGATCCGGCTATGGATATGTTTAACTCTGGTGCTAGAGGATCTATTGATAATAATTTTAAGAATATGTATGTTATGAGAGGAGCTATAAAAGATCCAGACCCTATAAACGGTGGATATAATGTAGCTCTATCTAATTATTCTGATGGTATATCAAAAGAAGACTATCCAATATTAGCTAAATCATTAGCAGCTGGACCATATGCAAGAGCAAAGAAAACAGAATTAGGTGGATATTGGGAAAAGCAATTCTTATCAGCCTTTCAACATATTGTATTACTTCCTAATGGTTCTGATTGTAAAACTACTAGAACTATAGACATATTATTAGACAATGATACTATAAGTAATATGATGTATTCATATATTGTTGAAGGTACTAGATTAGTAGAACTAACATCTAAAAATATGGAAAAATATAGAGGTAAAAAAGTTAAGATGAGGTTTAGTTCTCTATGTGAATCTAAAGATGGTATATGTAGTAAATGTGCTGGTAATTTGTTCTATAGGATTGGTATAACTAATGTAGGGGTTGCCACTCCAATTATACCATCAAAACTAAAGAATTTGTCTATGAAATCATTCCATGATTCTACAGTTAAGACAGTAGAGATGGACCCCATGAGAGCATTTGGTCTTAGGAAATAAATAATCAATCTAATATATACTATAATATATCCACTACTATTATAGTAGTGGATTTTCTTTATCTAGATATCCATAGAGAACATTTAGATAAAGGAATCATACGTTAAATTGAAAGGGTGAGTTATATGGGCACAATAATATATTATCAAGAAAGTTTTGACAAATATATTAAAAAATATAACTATCCAAAGGCTGAAAAAATGGCTATTTGGGGATTAAAAGAAAAAGAAAACTGGAGTAATACGAGTTTAAATCCTTTTATGTTTTGGATGAATTTTTGGTTTGAATTGTGGGGTTTAAAATGATAGATGAAATATTACACTTTATTATGATGTCAAAACTGAAACACCCAGAGGCATTCATTACTGAAAAATGGAAATATATTTGGGAGCATTGGGATGAATTGACTGAAATAGATAAAGAATATTATTTGAGTTTGAGGACTGTAACAAGAATATTTGATATAGAAAAGTGATAAGGTAAATAATACTATAGTTTAAAGAATATCATATAATTAGATTAGCAAAATGCTAATCTAATTATTTTTTTGATTATATATTATAGTGTTGATACAGGATACCGTAAATCTTGTATTTGTGCCATTCTACTTCTATTCCACAACCCCTCTCTATATAAACAGACCAGCATATAAATTATGTTGGTCTGTTTATTTTTTAATCAATCTATAACTATACATTAACAAATAGATATATAAATATATATTATATAAATGAAAGAAGGTGATGATATAATGATACATTAGGATATAGATTAATTTCTATGATCCTTTAGTATTGGATATATACTAGGAGGGATTACATGGGGCAAATAGCTGTTAACTTATCGTATCCATATAATAAAGAGTTTGATTATGAATCAAAACTAATAAGAATAAATATAGATGAAGAGCGAGAAAATGATATACGAACCAATCAAGGTTTCATAATCAGTGAGCATCAATCGATTAAGAAAGATATCAAAGCACCAAATGGAATATTCTCTACTAAGTATGGACAAACATTACAGGATATGAATCCATATGCTGATAGACATAAATGTGAATGTGGCTATCTTTCTGGACGTGTATATAAAGGTACACGCTGTAAAATATGTGGTACTGTTGTAAAATATATAGACGATGACTTTAGTTATTTCGGATGGATTATATTAAAAGACCCATATTATATAATACACCCGAATCTATTTAAAGCATTGGAATTCTTTATAGGATCTACTAAACTGGATAATATGCTAGGTTATGGGGATACTAAAAACCAAGATGGATATAGTGTACAAAAAGAACCAACTAAAGAAGAACCATTTAATAGTATAGGAATGATAGATTTCAAAAGAAGATTTGTAGAGATTATGAATTTCTATCTTTCTAGAAATCCAGACAAGAAAGATTACTATACTGATATAATGGATAATAAAGATAATATTTTTATTCAATCTATTCCGGTTTATACAACGCATTTAAGACCTTTTAAGATAGATGTAGAAAACTTCTATTTTGAAGGGACCAATGCAATCTATAACATGATGGTTAAATTAGTATCATCAATTAATAAAGATAATTTAAGAATATTGAGAAAGAAGAAACCAAAAAATCAATTGTTGTACGATTTACAAATGAAGTATAGTGAATTGTATAAAGAAATGGAAAACACTCTTTCTAGTAAGAAAGGTTCTATACGCACACTTTTTGGCGGGCGCTTAATATTAGGCTATTTGAGTAGTGATATTCAAATACAAACTTAGTTAATTGCTGGAAACTCCTAAAGCTTAATCAACCACAACGTAATCTGTAAAGATAAGCGTGATGGTGACCGAAAGGTAGAAAAAATGATTAAGATAGTATATGGGGAGACCCTAAGTACTTATACCCAATGGACAATCAGCAGCCACTTGCCTATATCTTTTAATATATAGGTGAAGGTTCAACGACTATCGAAACCACATACTATGGTAGTATGGAAGGGAGTAGAGTACCGCCCAAGCTATTGGGGTAGACGCATTTCGGCCCAATGTAAGTCGTCTTTAAAGGGAAAATTAAGCCCTTATAGAAATATAAGGTGATTATATAGTCTGCGCCCTAATGAAAGTTAGGGAAGTTCATAAGAGAACTGCGTCAACGTAGCGAGTTGATGTGACCACATCGGATAATTTCTCAGCAAGAAGTGTTATAGTCCCTAATCCTAAACTAAGAATAGACCAAGTAAAATTACCATATCATGCATTAGTTGAGTTATTACAACAATCTATCATAAACATCTTAAAGAAATCATATAATATGAGTTATTCTGATGCTTATGATATGTGGTACAAAGCTCAAGTTGAAAAGAGTGAAAGAGTCTATGAAATTATTAGAGGAATAATTGCTAATCAGCGAGAGGGTATTCCTTTAATAATCAATAGGAATCCATCAATTTCATATGGAGCATTGCTTCAAATGTTTTGTATTGGGATCAATGATAATTATTGTCTAGAAGTTCCTCTACAAATTTTATCAATTCTCGGAGCAGATTTTGATGGTGATGTATTAAATATATTTTACATAATCAATAAAGTCTTCTTCGAACAAGCAAATGCTATACTCAATCCTAGAAATTGTTTGTATATTTCTAGGAATGATGGTAAGTTCAATAATACTGTAAATCACTGTAGAGATACATTGATCAATGCAAATAGTTTGATCAATCTATCTAGAAAGCATTACAGTAAAGAACAGATACAAGCAATACTAACTCTACAGAATAAATAAAGAGTATAGAGAGATTAATTTCTCTCTATATTTTTTGAAAGTGAGGGTGGGTAATGGAAAAGTGTGAGAATTGTAACAAGGAACTTTTTATTGACTCTAGAAACGAACAGAGAAGATTTGATGCTTTTAAAGAAAGAACTGGAATTATACTTTGCAGTTCTTGTCGGAAAGGATATGTAAAAGTAGAAGTTCAAGATATTGTTCTTGGTGCAATGGTTAAAGTTATGAGAAAAGGTCATTATCCATTTTATGGAGGATAATAATTATGTTAATAATTATTAATCAACACAATATGAAAAATAAATACGACCCAAATCATATTGTAAGGATTGATAGAACATCTGTATTGGGTAATCCTTTTGGATTATCTCCATTTAAAAATCAAGTTGCTGAAAGAAATAGAGTATGTGATAAATATGAAGAATATTTTAATGGTATAATTCATAGATATACATCTAATCAATCACTAAGTGAATTTGATAAAGCTTTTATTGAAGAACTTTATCGAATATATACACTATCTCAAAATGATACTATATATTTAGCATGTTGGTGTTGTCCTAAGAGATGTCATGGGGAAACAATTGTAAATTTTATAAACAATGAAGCAGATATTATATTTGAAGGAGGTATTTTAATATGATGGATAATATTATAATTAAACCTTTAGAGTGTTGGATTGAGTATGATAATAAGGGTAAACAAATTCACTTTAAAGACTCTACTGGGTTTGAACGCTGGGATGAATATGATGAAAAAGGAAATCTTATTCATTATAAAAACTCAAATGGGGTAGAATATTGGCAAGAATATGATGAAAATGGTAATGAAACTTATTATAGAAATATAGATGGTATTGAAGTATGGGTTGAATATGATGAAAATAAGAATGAAATACATCGTAAAATTTCTGATGGATTTGAATATTGGAAAGAATACGATGAAAAAGGAAATCTTATTCATTATAAAAACTCTGATGGTGAAGAAGAAATATATCAATACAATGATAATGGTAATTTGATATATTCTAAGAGATGGGGTTATAAAATAAATAAGAATATGAGCATTCAATTTCACCATCCCCTACAATAATAAACTTAATTAAAATAAACACATCTAAACTGGTTATCAACATATAGATAACCAGTTTATTTTTTATAAGGAAGTGATATCCAATGGATTTAGAAGCTGAAGGTTTAGTTGAGATAAAAGAATTTAATGTTTATAAAAAACAAGAACTGTATTCTAGTATGGCCATTCCTTCTACTGTTCATTCATATTCTAATGGTGTAGAATATATGAAGAATTGGTTTTTAGGGAAGTTTCAAAATTATTATAAATCAGTTCATATTGAAGGAAAACATGCATTTGATGACTTTAGAAGATTCAATAAAGATACAGTTTTAAAGATAGATAAACCAGCTCTAGCTGTTATTGCCAATCTATCTTTTGAATATGACAGAGATAGATTAGATTCATACCCATATGGAATAGATCATTATCTTAAGAGAAGTAATTATGAAGGAGCATTCTTTAAAGATAAAGATAGAAATTTATTCATAGGTATGAGTGGAGAACAAATGCAAATTAACTTTACATTTAGATCTAAAGTTAGTTCAAGAGCTCAACAGTTGGATTTGTATAAATATATGCAAATGGCTATGAGAGTAGGCTATACTCAAGGAGAATATACTAGTATGGACTTTCATATACCATACGGTATCATTATGCAATTAGCAGAAGATGCTGGTTTTAGGATCATAGATAATAAAGTTGTGGATATAATAAAATTTATAAAGTACTTAAATTCTCATTCTGAAATACCCATAATGTATAAACTCAGAACCATTAATGGGAGAAATGAGTACTTTATACGCATTAAAGATGTCTATACACACATATCATGTCAAGATCCATTAACAGCTGATGATGGAGAACGTGAGGGTATGATATCTAGTAATTTTATAGTTGAATTGAATGCAGTATTAAAAATACCATCTCCTAAGATGTATATCTATTATTCTGAAACTAAACATACTCATATTGAATCTACTCAAATAACTGAAGAGCTCACTGGATTATATAGTGTTAAGATAGTAGATGTTCCAGAGATTAATGAAATGGGTTGGAACCAGTATCTTACTACTGAGTATTTTGAAGAGGATACCGGTACAATATTAAGTATAGACTTTAATGAGTTTTTTAGAGATCATGATTTAGGATTGGCTATAGATTACTGTAATATACTTAAAATGTCTCCTAGTGTATTCTTAGACATTAAACTATATAATGAAAATAATCTAATGGAATACACTATTGATTGGGATACTCTTATATTAACAACTAAAACAAATCCTATAGATAAGATTAACTTCATATCTATATATGTAGATACAAATTATCTATATAAGATACTTTCCAATATAGAAAACTCCATTACAGAAACAATTCCTATTGATCCTGAAGATATGGTAAATTTAAATAGAGGATATAGATTAATATCTGAACCTGGAGGGCCTGAAGAGGATGATAATATTATAAAAGTATAATATAAGAAGAGTAGCATAGCTACTCTTCTATTTTTTTATTCTTGTTCTTCATCTAAATTGTCATTGAGCCTAATGTTTTTTATGATAGAATTTTCTATCTCTTGAACTTTGAAATATATTTTATCAGCTTGCTCTTTATCCGATTCAACTGCTTTAAATGAAGAATTGAGTTTCTGTAATTCTGTCATTATTTCATATCTATATTTAATGAGTGTTTCTTGATTTTTAGCAATAACTTTCATTATGGTACATTGTGTTTCTAAGATTTCATCATCTTTATCTTTCTTTTCTGAAGTGAAATAATTTAATAAGTCTTTTGTGATTTTATTACTTGCACGAGATTGGTTTATAAAAGTTTTCATAGCAATAAATCCAAGTATACCAAGAACTCCATACTGAATACAGGTATCGAGCATAGTTGTTGTATTCATATTAGTTCTCTCCTTTATTGTAAATTATATTTTATTGTTCATCAAATATTGTATTTACTAAAACAGTCTCCATTTGACCATTCAATTGGTTTAATGATTTTTCTGAATTGAGTATAATAAATACAAAATGATACATAAAAACATCTAGTATTGCTGTTGATTTATCAATATAAGATTGATAAAAACTACTAGACATTATGTTTTCTATATCAGAGTATATGCTGTTCAAATGATCTTTCTCTAATTCGTTATATTTATTTAAAAAGATGGATGGAATACACTGTAGTAAGGATGACTGTTCAATTTTACTCAATGTGTCTAAATATAATGGAATGATAGTTTCTGGAGTTTTATACATCTCATCCATTATAAATTCATTAAGTACAGTTTGAAATTGTTTTATGTATAATTTTAAAAAAACCCTTATCATATTTCTTTTAGGTATATTTGTAATTTCAATATGGTTTATTTGAACACACTTCCAATATTCCATTTTTTTAAATATTGGATGGGATAATAATTTTTTTGATTCCTTTCTTCTAAATAACGTGCTAAATAACATTTAGATTATCCCTCCTGTCATAAATACTTACTATATAGTTAACTCAGAATAGTCACTAAAAAAGATTATTTCTGACAATAATTGACAATAGGTAGCTTCTTACAGTAATACTACAAAAAATAAAGCAGTAGTGAATTACTACTGCTTTACTAAATTACATCTCTGTGATCTTCATTGTCTTACTCCCATTTGTTATCTCAATTCTAATATCGTTATCGTTTATAGGGATCTTTATATGTGTAACACCTTTACCACCCTCAGAATACCATGAGACATATCCCCCCATATATTCATATATTGATCGGAGTGGTAACATTGTATGTCCATTGACTATTTGCATAGGACAATCCATAGTTATATATTCAGTAGAGATTCCATTTGAAATCTTTAGAATATTAGATCCATTTGATAGTTCCATATTGAGAGTTTGTCCATCCTTTTCGATTGTTCCATTCACTACACAGTTATTGTTTGCATCAAGATGATAATCAACATTACCACCTATAGAATAAAACACTTCTCTAAATGGTAACATTGTACTTCCATTTATTACTGTCATTGGATAACTCATATTCACGTATTTAATACGTGGATCATATCCGAGATCAAATACAAATAGTTCTTTGATATAACTACGATCATTGAGATAATCATACGACATATTATACATGCCATCTTGACCCCATTTTGTTCCCCAACTGTTTACTCCTATAGTAAATCCTGTATATCCTTTGAGTGTAAGATCATCATCATACCCGACTAAGTATGTGGAATGCTTAGAATCTACAATTTCTGGTATTGGTGTTATAACACCATCACCCTTTTTCCAATTAGATCTTTCAGAACTAGCTGTTACCAATACTATATTACCATTTAGAAGATAATCTTTTACATCGTTTACACTGTATATATACGAGTAATCTTCTATTCTGTAGCTGTAGGCTTCTGATTCGTATCCGTCTTTGGGTTTTAAACCTTTAGATTTGACTACCAGTAGGGCTGTTTCTATACTGGTTCCGGAACTGAACTTCCCATTATCTAATATTTTACATTCATTGAACAACCAGTCCTCATCAAATCCATTAAAAGGTACATCTATACCTCTTAATCTCATTTGACCTTCTACTGCATTACATACTACATATGCAACACACCGATCATTATTTCCTTGAGCTTCGATTGGAGAGATGTAACTTGAGTTTATACTAAATGATGAGATGTTAGAGTAATCATATGCATAAACCACTCCAGAGAAACAAGATAATAGTAAAACCAATACAACAATACTTAGATTTTTTTTCATTTTTAATTCCTCCATTCTAATTCTTACATTAATAATATATATTTATTATTTTCTTTAATAACAAAGAGAGTCTACAAACGTAGACTCTCTTTTTAGTTTAGTGTTAAATGTAAGAGTAGTTATCTCTTAAAATGAACTTCTTGTCTTTCTTGATTCCATTCGACATCAAACCCCGCTTCTTCAAATACAAATCTAACAGGTGCTAGAGTCCTATTAGTAATATTATCATAAGTAAGTGCTTGATCCATAGTTTTTTCTACACCATCAATTATTGCAATATTACTATTTAACCACATAAAACCTTCTTTACATCCGATAGATTGTAGATTGATACTTAAGTCTAAAATACCCATACCCATTAATCTATCATCTGTAGTTACCTTTTTGATGTGTTTAAATATCTCTCCATTTGCTCTGGAGTAGAATGGACAAAGATTATCCATTTCACCCTCAGTTGGAAGTCTACCGTTTTCTAAATAGAACTTATCCGCTAATAGAGCAATCGCACCCGTTATATGTGGAGTAGCCATACTAGTACCCGAAATAGTATTATATCCTCCATCTTTCCATGCAGAATATATATACGTTCCAGGTGCAGCAATATCTACTCCATCAAAAGAGTTAGAATAGATAGCAATTGTACCATCTTGATTAATGGATGCTGTAGTTAACACTTCAGATATATAAGCAGGATAAGAGAATATTTCTTCTGTATTAGGATTACCGTCTCCAGAATTTCCTGCTGCTACACATACTACAACACCATCACTTACTAAAGTTCGTATATTATAAGCCATTTGAGGATCATAATATGAACCTCCGAAACTGCAATTTATGGCTACAACTCTATCTTCTATTGCACAACTTTGATTATGCTCTATAATTTTTATAAAAGCATTACAGATAGCACCATTTACGTCTGAACCACCAAAAACTTTTAATGGCCATATTCTTGCATCTGGCGCTACTCCTACTGTTGTACCAGCTACAGTACCAGCCACATGGGTCCCGTGTCCATCATTGTCTGTAACATCATTATATGCGCCTACGCCGGTACAATTAGTAGG
>Ga0265294_10005475_pt1 | contig 15476 bp, 16 predicted proteins | sample MunlanPumphouse3_FD_192504 | JGI IMG/M metagenome (GOLD analysis project Ga0265294, IMG submission 192504) | Groundwater microbial communities from a municipal landfill in Southern Ontario, Canada - Pumphouse #3 | ecosystem: Environmental > Aquatic > Deep subsurface > Groundwater | place...
ATTTAAAAAAGACAGAAAAGCTTTTCGATTCCCGGACGCAATCAAAGCAGTTTGATTGCTTAGGGTTACAAAAGAAAAAGCCTCTTGCGAGGTTTTTTCTTTTGTGAGCCTAATCGAGATAGAACCTTGTGGTTCATTGCCCTGCAAGGCTTGTTTTAACTATTTGGTATTATCTAATTGACCCTTCTCGAGATAGAACAACGATTTAATCTTTTATATGGATAAAAATTCTATGATAACTATTATTTCTAATTTTATTTCCATTACTATCTTGATCTGTGTGATAAATATCACAATGTTTACCATCCAATATAATATCGCTCAATATTAGGCTATAACCTGATTCAGGTTGTGGTGGCTCCTTTTCTACAATAACATCATTAAAATGTGCTAGTTTTTCATAAACGCCAGCTTTTTTAATTTGATTAGACCAAAATTCTATACCCTTCCACACTTCATTTTTAAAATTATTTTCATGCATAATCTTATTATATAACTAATAAAAAATATTTAAAGAGATAAATATTTCTCGAGAGCTCGAACTAGCTCTCGACTTTGTGACCCTACCGGGACCGCGAGTACGCTTATCGAACCTTACAGGTTCAGTATACCTTTTCTACTTTTTTAAATTATTAAATTTAAAAAAGACAGAAAAGCTTTTCGATTCCCGGACGCAATCAAAGCAGTTTGATTGCTTAGGGTTACAAAAGAAAAAGCCCCTTGCGAGGTTTTTTCTTTTGTGAGGGTTCAGCAGATAGAACCAAATGGTTCATTGCCCAGTAAAGTCAGTTTTAGTTATTTCTTCTTGTAAATTTGACCCTTCTCGTGCGTCTATAAAAAGTGACAAAAGTGACAGTACTTGAACATATAAAGTTACAGGCTATTGTCATCTTTTCTTCTTTGAGCTTCTATAATATTATCAGATAATATCTGCCATTTACCCCTTTGGCCTCTAACCATTCTTTTTATAATAACATCATTTGCTTCTTCTAGATCAAAACCAGCAGGAATTTTTTGACCTTCTTGATTTTTAATCTTCTCATATGCTTTATCCATATGCTCTTTTAATCCCTTTGGTACTTCAATGTCCTGAGAAGTATTTTTATTATTAGAATTACCACTACTTAACCTCCATGAAGGCTTCATATCATCCCATAATCTAGTAGTTAAAAATCTATTATTATCTGGTGGGTACCATGCAAAACTGTATACACCTTGGCTTTTTTCTTCCTTGGATTTTAAATTATCAAAATACATATCTAATTCAGATAAATCTTTTTTTAAGTCTTCACCCCAAATAAATCTTTGATCTGACTCCAAAAATAAAGGAACCGCTCTTTTGTGTAATTTATCTGATGAAGTAAATATATTAGTGAATGGTAGATAATAAAGATAAGCAATATCTGCTCTATTGCTTTTACGATCTCTAGATATTAAACCCGTGCTAGTACATAAAATAAAAAATATATCGACTTTTAATACATATGAGGCATATGGAGCAAAAGATTGAATTGGAATCATATTTTCTTTATTCCACATACTTACTATTTCCTTAAATGCCTTGTCATTAATATTAAGAAAATCTTTTACTAGTTTAAAAGTTTTATATCTATTACCATGACCTTTTACTATTTTGTCTGCTGTATCATAAGCATCTTCTAGGGACTTAGGTTTTTTAAAATCTGAACCTAATATATCTTGTATTAGATTCAAATAATAATCATAATCAAATTCTGCTAATAATTTTCTCCATAATGAAGCTGATTCTTTTTCAATTTCTTCAAACTCTTGTTTTTGCCATCTCTGAAAAGCTTTAATTTCTGGGTGTTGATCATACACAACACCACGCTTACCATTTTCCATAATATATGATTCTCCGTGATTAAGTATAGGATATCTTGAAAAACTAACTGGATAACCCAAAAGGTCACCAATACATAATTCTCTATGATGTGTGTTTGGGCTAGGCCCCATTTCTGGGACTTTTTTTGATATCACTTGAACAATTTCTTCGGCTGATTTTGTCTCTGATTCTTTACTCAAATCAGCTAATGTTTCAATGTAAAATAATGGGGTTATTATTGAATGATAAAATGCATCAAGCCAAACGGCTTCATCCTCACTTAAGGATTGAAGTAATGATTTATCAAAAATTATTGTTGGGCCAAGAGCAGACATTTTTATATTTTTACCTTAAACTATATTTGTCTAAAATATACCTTACTGTGAGATAACAAATTGGATAGAGAATCAATAAACAAAGAATTTCAAAATATTCACTTAGAAATATTTCGGGTCCTTTAATTAATCCTAAAATAAACAAAAATCCAAAGTATAGGTAGTTATAAAGAAGACTTCCTAAAAATCCCCATCGTCCGATAAGAGCTATTACAATGGCTAATATTAGTAGACAAGTAAGAGTAATTAATATCCATCCCCAATGTTTTGAAATGAAAGACATGAAAATATCCCAGAATATGTGATAATAATTCCTTATTATCTCATCTATTGTTTGTAACATCCAAGGGATAATACTTTTTATAAAATCTGGTCCAAATGGTATAGGGGTAGTATTCATTTTTTTGATGATTAATAATTGATTACCAAATTGCTTGATTCCAGCTACCCGAAAGGGTCGCTTTTGCTGCTTCTTTAATTTTTTGCTTTTCAGCAATAGTTAATTGATCTGACACCTCATTGCTTTGGTTTGATGGATCAGAAATTGTTTTATTCTCAAAATCATTTACAAGGTAATTCATTACTTTAATAAAATTTTTTTCTGGGCTAGATAAAAGTAAACCAGTACCCTTAAGTGCTTCAATAACTGAAAGCTCAAGATAAAAAGATGGAAAATCTAGTTTATGTAGTTTTCTCCAAATTTTTATAACCTTAATGTCAAACACTCTTCCAGAATTTTTAACAAGATTAATATGTGTATCAATATTAGTTTTTGTCCAAGTTTTTGTTTTTCTTTTCCAAATTGAATGATCAAGTCCAAGTATGTGATGTTTTACACCAGCAACTAAGTCTATTTTTAGTCCTGTATGATCAATTCCAATTGATACATTTTGTTCTCTTACTGAATATCCTGCACCATTAAATTTATTTCTGAGAGTGTTATAAACTTCTTCTAATGTATTTGTTGTACTTACTGATGGATTAAGAGAAATAAATATATCAATATCTGTAGTTTCAGATATGCCTGTTCCTTTTGCAAGTGACCCAGAAATTTTCAAGGCATACCCGTGTCCATTGGCCCATGCATGAATATGTGGTTTTAGTTCGTTAATCTTCTCTTGGGCAACATATGCAATATTTGGAGCATGTTTAGTAACAATTTGCCTAATATATTGGTCGTTTTCACTCATAGTATTTATTTCTCATAACTAGTTGTAATCATTGCTGTTACGATATCATTAAGGAGTCTTCCTCGAAAATTTGTCACAGCTGTATGTCTTTTCCCATCAAGATTTTTCATTTGATCATCGGGAATTCTTCCTTTTTCATAAGGAGCATATACTATTAATGCACATTTATCTGGTTTCATATTTAGAATTTGTTCAATATTATTTTCCCAATCATGCCAAAAAACAAGATAGATCGATGCTTCTTCTGCTTTTCCGATATCTTTTGGGTCAGTAATTTCAAAAATATTTTCTTTTGGAAAAAGTTTAGAATCTATTAATAAGCTTTTAAGACTGTTAACATTATCTCCCTTAGCAAAAACTGCAATATTTCTTTTTGCAAGACCATTACCTAAACGTATTAATGCTGGGGAGATACCTCTAATCCAAAGAATCACTGCATAAAATAATCCTATAATAAGAACAATAGTTTCAGCAATACCGACATAGGCAAGAATTTTTAAAAATGTATTCATATTGTTTATTTTTTACGATTATATGGTGATTGATTTGTAGGTTTTAAACTAACATTAAGTTCTTGTGCTTTTGCTTGAACTCCTCCTACTGGCCGACCTAACTTAAGACCAATTACACGAGTGGGTGTGTTATCTTTTGCTAATGTCTTTAACTGCTTTTCTTCTGTAGGTGTCCACTGTTTACCTGCATTACGAATGTATTTTTGTGTCATATAATAATAGTGTTATTTTATAATATATCCTCAAAATTTTTTGGGGACATATATAGTATATACCCCAATATAAATATTTGACAACGACTTTGTAATAAAATCAACACTATGTAAAAATATAATGATTACGTCAACATTTTTCATAAAATTTTCACAAAGTCTATATAATAATGATATTTTAAAGGATATTTTAGAGACAAAAATATGATTAGTTAGAATTCTAAAAATATCTTTAAAATTGCAATTTTTAGGGGGTATAAATCAAATAAATGTTTGGTATACTTGTGGTATGGAATACAAATTGCAAATTGATACACCTAAAACAGGACCCAATCAAGGAGATATAATCTTGAATATAACAGATATACAACTTCATTCTAACCCTAGGATCACCAAATCTGTTAGCAAAATAATTGATAGATCAATTGAAAATGATCAGCCAGGAAGAATTTATTCTCAACTTGAAGTTAATAATCAAAGTGATACAGACAATAACGAACATAAAATCCAATTAATAAATAAAATCAAGCAAGATCCAGATATGTTGGCAATGATTAAGAAATACAACCAACAAGGGAGACGAGTATTTATTCGTTTCCCCAAAGAAGGAGTTCCTGTATTTCCAGGTAAAGATACCCTGGAATTTATAAATAGTAAAAATGGTAAGCGAATTATTAGAGGTATTGCAAATAATAAATAACGAGAATATAATATATCTGTTAGTTTCTGCGTAGTAAAAAGTAGAATAGCGTATCGCCACCAAAGCATGCCTATTCCGCGCAAGAAATAGATCGAAGTTTATCGGACTTTTATTTATTTCGTGTACGGAATAGGCTTTTTCTATCTCTATACATTTTATTAAATTTATTAATAAAATAATATGAGTAAACTCATATGGACTACGGTCCAAAGAAAGGTTAATGATCTTATTCCTCAAAAGATCAATCCTCGTAAAATATCTGATAAACAAATGTCAGACATTAAGAAAAGTTTGCAAAAGTATAATTTAGTGGAGATTCCTGCTATTGATACTGATAGAGTGATATTGGCAGGTCACCAGAGAATTAGAGCATTGCAGTTATTAGATCGTGGAGAAGAAATAATTGATGTAAGAATTCCAAACAGAAAACTTACAGAGTCAGAATCAAAACAATATCTTATCGCCTCGAATAAATTAGGAGGGTCTTGGGACTTTGAAGCTCTTAAATCTTTTGATATGGAGCTTCTTCAACTCGCAGGATTTGAAGATATGGAAATTGCAAAGTTTTGGGATGAAGATACAGAAGTCAAAAATGATTCTTTCGATGTAGAAAAGGAATTAAAGAAAATAAAGGAACCTAAAACAAAATTAGGCGATATTATTTATCTTGGAAAACACAAAATTCTTTGTGGTGATTCTACTAAACCTGAAAATCTAAAAAGATTACTAGATGAAGAAAAAGTGTCCATGATCTATTCTGACCCTGTTTATAATTTGGACATAGACTACGATGGTGGAATTGGAGGCAATAAAGATTATGGTGGAAGTGTTAAAGACTCAAGAACTTTTGAAGAATATAAAACATTTATTCGAGAAAGTTTAGAATCGGCACTTGCTGTGTCTAATCCTAGTACTCATGTTTTTTATTATTGCGATCAAGTGTATATAGGATTAATTCAAGATATATACAGATCTCTTGGTGTATCTAATAAAAGAGTGTGCTTGTGGCTAAAAAATTCGCAAAATCCTGTGCCTAAAATATTCTGCAATAAAGCATATGAACCTGCGGTATATGGTATTCGTGGACGACCGTATCTTACAGAATCAATTACAAATCTAAATGAAGTATTAAATAAAGAGTTTGGAACAGGAAATGAACTTGTAGCGCAAGTTGATGATTTCCTTGAGATTTGGACTGCCAAAAGACTATCTGCTAAAGATTATGAACACGCAACTTCTAAACCAATAACCCTTCATGAGAAGGCTATAAAACGTTGTACAAAGCCTAATGACATAATCCTAGATAGTTTCTTGGGTTCAGGTAGCACTCTCCTTGCAGGTGAACAATTAGGTCGAAGAGTTTACGGCTTAGAGCTCGAGCCAAAATTTTGTGATTTGATAATAAAACGTTATGAACTATTTACTGGTAAAAAAGCTCAGATAAAATCTTATGAAGAAAATTAAATTACAAAAACAATTCTTTGAGGAATTAAGGAAAGTACCTATTGTCCAAGTGGCTTGTGAAAAAACTGGTGTTTCTCGAAATAGTATTTATCGTTGGAAAAAGGAAGATTCTGAATTTTCTATAAAAATGGAAGAAGCTTTAAAAGAAGGTGTCGCTTTTGTGAATGATATGAGTGAAAGCCAACTGCTCACAATGATTAAAGAAAAAAATTGGTCAGCAATCTCTTTTTGGCTGAAACATAGAAATGATAACTATAAAAACAAGGTCGAGGTGTCGGGAATAGTAAATACCATTAACGAACTTTCTCCAGAGCAAGAAGCTTTAGTTAAAAAGGCTCTCGGTTTGGCAGGAGTAGAAACATATGAAGAAAATCAACAAGGAAGTAATTGACGCAATTATTAAAGATAGGAATGTCAGAAGAAAAGTCACAAGAGAAAGTCTGTGGTTATTTTTCCTTGTTTATTTTGCTCATTACATAAAACATGAATTAGCTAATTTGCATGAGGAAATTATAGATATTATTCAAGATGAAAAGAATAAATTAATTTGCATTACTGCTTTCCGTGGATCAGGTAAATCTACTATTATCACTACTGCCTCAGCAATCTGGTCTACTTTAGGGATTCAACAGAAAAAATTTGTTTTGATTGTTTGCCAAACAAAAGCACAAGCAAAAGTGCATATGACAAATCTAAAAGTTGAATTGGAGGAAAATGATTTATTAAAAAGCGATCTTGGTCCTTTTCAGGAAGATATCGATCAAGAATGGAACGCATATTCTGTTGTTTTTAGTAATAGTAAAGCTCGTGTCACAATTGCTTCTTTGGAACAGAGTGTCAGAGGTATACGTCATAGACAAACAAGACCTGATTTAATTATTCTAGACGATATTGAAGATTCACAATCAGTAAAAACACTTGATTCAAGAGATAAAACATTCAATTGGTTTACCAGTGAAATTATTCCACTTGGGGATTTAGAAACTAGAATTATAATCGTTGGTAATATTATTCACGAAGATTCTATGGTGGTAAGATTAAGAAATAAAATTCAAAAAGGAGAAACTGTCGGAATCTATAGAGAATATCCATTGATTAATGATCAAGGAGAATGTTTGTGGCCTGGGAAATTTCCAACCCCAGAATCACTTGAAGATTTTAAGAAAACAATTATTAACCCAATCAGTTGGCAGAGAGAATATTTATTAAAAGTTGTTCCTGACGAATATCAAGTAGTTCATAGAGATTACATAAAGTATTATGACGAATTACCTTCAAATACACGGCATTATTCTTGTATTATAGTTGGAGTAGATCCTGCTGTGTCTGAAAAAGATAAAGCTGATTATTCTGCTATCGTATCAGGATTGATTGTCTATAATCATGATACAGACGAAAGCAATTTATATATTCTTCCTAATATAACAAATGAAAGATTACAAACGCCAGATTTACTCGAACGGATAAAATCTGTGTGTAGAGAAAATAAGAAAGTATATGGAACAATTAAAATTGTTGTTGAATCAAATGCTTTTCAACAGTCCATTGTGCAATTTTTGCAAAGAGATGGATATTCAGAATGTGAGGGCAAAAAAAGTTCAGAAGACAAACGAACACGATTAGCCTCAGTAAGCTATCAAATAAAAGTTGGAAGTATTTTATTTCCAAGAGTTGGGGCAGAAATGCTTATAACTCAAATTGTGGGGCTTGGGGCAGAAATACACGACGATCTTGTCGATGCCTTCACTCTTTGTGCACAAAAATATGTTAGTTTCCGACCGTGTTGGGTTGGTTTTGTTTAAATTTTATTTTATATTTGCAAGAGTATTACATCCAGTATCACCACCATTAATTTTACCTTCAGATTTCAAGAAGTCACAAAGATCTCCTGAGTTGAAATTTTGCCAATTAATTTTTTGGTAGGTCTTTTTGTCTATAAAATAAGTTAAAATTACACTATTTGATGTGTTGCCGTATTTATCTGTTGTTGGACCATAAAACCAAGTTAAAACATCATAAGCATTTGGATTTGAGGCAAATGTTTCTTGAAATACTTTTCCTGTAAGTTCTCCTGTGTTTCTATAAAATGAATCTGCATTATAGAAACTTGGGACATTTAGTTTAACAGTAATCATACGGGATCCAGTGGGTCTATTACTATCAGCTTTTTCATCATCAATTCCATTAAAACTAATATCAGTCACACCTGTTTTAACTGCTAGATTTTTTATTCTATCTTCAAAAGTTTTTGGTTGACTTACAACTGGAGTGCTATTTGAAACACTCGGAGTACTTTTATTATCTGAACTACCTGAAACTACTAATACGACAACAACAAGAATAATAAATCCAACTAATACTTTTCTCCCCATTGTCCATATATAAATTTTTCCACTACAGTGAGGGCAACGACTAGCCATGGCATCTATTTCTTGTTTGCAGTGTGGGCATAATTTTTTCTCACCAACCTTGTCTTTTTTGCTAGCACTGTTCTTTTTCCAAAAATAATATATACCTAAGATTATCAAAATCGATACCGCTGTCTTCCAAGAGAGAATCAAACATAACAGAAAGACTAAACCTAAAATTATTGTTTTAACTTTGTGTTTTTTATAAAAAGAAACTAAATCATCAATAATATTTTTCATAGTTTGCTTTTTGCGTGTTAGTAGTAATTCCTAGGATAAGACGCAAAAAGCCTACCACTAGGTAGAGACCGAAGTCTCATATATGAGTTTCCTCATATAGCGCGTTCAACGCCCTAATGATAGGGTTTTTATGTTGAACGCGACTTTTTTCACCATGCCTTTGTTCCCAAAGGTTTAGGCTACTATTTCTTATTAACTTGTAATTAAATAATACCATCTCGACTGTATTATTCAAAGCTCATTGTATCGCAGATACTTGAAATCACAGAGGAAGTTACCAACAAGCTTATTAAATGTTAATATAATAAATATATGAGTTTAAAAGATTTATTTGATATAAAACCATTAACAATAAGCGATATAACTTTAATAATAACGGGTATTATTGTGTTTATTTATACAAAAGCTACAAAACATTCTAATGAATTACAGATAAGTCCATCCATTGTATTAAAATTTAAAGATACAACGATAGACAGAAGTTTAAGTAGAGATGGAATTATTACAGCTAAAAATATTGGTAAGGGTCCTGCATATAATATAAATTTTTTACCTTTTAAACTAAAAGAGGGAGATAAATTTTATACATATACTTTTTATATTGAAAATAGAACACTAGAATCAGGAGAAGAAACAATACTAAAAAAATGGGTTTCTACTCCAGATGGTGGGGTTGAATCGTCTGGTATTTCACGATTTCTTTTTAGATCGATTCCACAAACATTTTATCAAAATGAACATATAAATATCTATTCAAAAAATCCAACTTTATTTGTAATTAATTATAATGGAATTAATAATAAAAAATATCATTCTGTTTATAGATTATACTCGGTTCTTCCACCGGTTGGAGATATTGTTATGCAATTATTACATCAAGGAAATGGAGGAATTAAATCGTGGTGCGCAAGAATCTATCAGTTAATAAAAAATCCAATACAACATGAAGGAACTCCTGTAAGTGATAAAGATTCAATTTTTATTAAAATAATTTCGTATATAAACAAAATTAAATTATATACAATCAATCATCTATCTTTTCGTAGAGGAATGAAGATTTTGAAAGAAAAGATAAAAAATAAATAAAAGTTACCAACAAGTTACCAACACTCCAAGGCTTAGCAGAAAGTTCTTTTTCTGACACCATTGATATATGGAAACAAATATCAAATTCTGTTTGTATGCAAGAAAAAGTACTGAATCAGAAGAAAAACAAGTGTTATCAATTGATTCTCAAATAAAAGAGATGACACAGATAGCAGAAAGAGAAAAGCTTAATATTGTCGAAATAAGGAAAGAATCTCATTCAGCCAAAGAATCAGGACAAAGACCTGTATTTGAGGAATTAGTTAAAGATATAGACAATGGTATCTTTAATGCGATTATCACATGGGCACCAGATCGTTTAAGTCGTAATGCAGGAGATTTGGGAAAACTGGTAGATAGAATAGATCAAAATAAATTAGTTCAAATTAAAACATTTGGTCAAACATTTTCAAATTCCCCAAGTGATAAGTTTCTTTTAATGATTCTATGTTCTCAAGCAAAACTTGAAAATGATAATAAAAGTATAAATGTTAAAAGAGGTATGAGAACTCGTTGTGAGATGGGTCTATGGCCTGCACAGCCACCTACAGGATATAGGAAAGTAAATGATAGAACAGCTAAGTGTGAAGTAGAAATTGACCCAGACAGGGCTCACATAATCAAACAAATATTTGAAAAGATTGCATATGATAAATGGAGTGTATCTAGGGTATATGCTTGGTTAAAGTTTGAACTTAATTTTAAAACATTAAGAGGTTGTAATCTAAGTTTAGGAAATGTGTTTAGAATAATAGATAATACTTTTTATTACGGTAAATTTGAATACCCTCGTGGGGGTGGTATTTGGTATGAGGGAAAACATAAACCATTAATCACAAAAGAGTTATTTGATGAAACAAGAAATTCTATTAAATCACAAGTAATAAAATCACAAGGTAAAGAGTTCGCTTTTACCAGAATTATGAAATGTGGATTATGTGGCTCTGGAATTACTGCCGATGAAAAATTTAAGAAAACACCGAATGGTGGAGTAAATAGATATGTATATTATAGATGCACTAAAGCGAAAGATAGAAATTGTAAAAATACAGCAATAAGTGAACCTGAATTAATTGAAGCATTACTTAAAATGTTAGATAGTTTAGATATTGATAAAGTAAAACTAACAACCAAATTAAATCTTGAAATTCAGAAGTTTAAGAAATTACAAGCTATGTTTTTAGGAAAAAAGAGAACCGAAAAGATAGAAACAATAGACCTTAGAGATTATGCTAAGTTTGTATTAAAAGATGGTTCAATTATTGAACAGAGGTCAGTACTTGAATGTATTAGTAGTGATTTAATATTAAAGAATAGTAGAGTCGAATTATCTAAACGACACTAATTATATTCTCAATAATCTCAAATATTTTTTCAAAGTTTTTAAAATCATCTTTTACTCCATTTTGACAAATCCAATTACAAATATCTTGTTTGTTGCTATCAATTTTAAAATTTTTTTCTTCTCCATTTTTAACTAAATAGCTAAAATCATTTGGAAATTCAAGTTTTACTTTATCTAGAAAATCTTTTACAAAAAGATTTTCTATTCCTTTTTGTAAGGGGTTTTTATCCAATTGTGGTATTTTTCTTATATAAAGTAGATTTTCATACTCTTTTTCTTCAATAGATTCTTCTGGGTCATTTAACAGGATTACTTTTTGTTTTAAAAGATTTAAATTAGTACTAAGTAATTTTTGAGCACTGGATAAAGCCTTATTGTTTGAATTTTTAGTACCATATTCGGTTTTTTCTCCAATAATTTCAATATCAAAGTTATCACAAGTTTTGTTATATAATTCATATGCTTTTTTGATATATTGAACATCTGTCGGGCCTTCAACATAAACAATAGGCTTATCGTTAGTAGCAACTTTTGCTTTCACTTCACTTTCAAATTTTTCTGTTTCCTTAAAAACATTATAAGCCTTTTCAAATTCTGAAAATCTTTCAGTTGATATTAATTCACCATTAGGCATATTTCTTATTTCAAAATTTTCTTCTCCAAAAACAGATTTCATACCTAGTAAAAATAAAGGTGAGTGTGTAGTAATAATAAATTGAATCTTAGGGAACATTTTTATTAGTTCTGGTAGTACAGAATTTTGTAAATCTGTATGCAAATGAACATCTATTTCATCTATTGAAACTATCCCCGCAATTTGTCCTATTTGTCTCGATTGGTCACCATTGTGTCGAATGATATTTAAAAATAAATTAAATAATACAGATTCACCAAGTGATAAATTATCAATACTTGGTAAAATTTGTTCAACTTTTTTATCTTCTAACTCTTTAACAATAGAAACTCTATATCTTCCTCTTGGTCCAATACCAAGCCTGCACTCTTTTTTTAAAATCTTTATCAAAATAATTTTAATATTTTCCCATAAAACGAAATTTAATGGATTTACGGTTTGAACATAACGATCAAGTACTAAATCTAACAGAAATGATTTATTTTCTTTTATTGATGATATTATTTCAAGTTTTTTACCTAATTTTTCTGAAAATCTTATTTTGTCTTCGAATTTTGTATGGTCTATAAGTGAATCATTTTTCCAAAATGGTTCCTCATATCTATACGCTGGTTGATAAAAATGAACATCAGTAATCCATTCATTTTGTAATTCTTTTTTTCTTACTTCATCTATTTTTGTTATTTCTTTTTCATTGTCCTTTGTTCCATTAGGAGATAATATAAAATCTTGGATAGAATTTGTAAAATCTTCTTTTTTTACTTCACCAATTTTATCAAAGTATTCTAAAACTTTATCTTTATTATCGATAAATTTTAAAATAGAAAATCCCTTGTCTTTGTTGGATTGTAAATTCACACCTCCAGAAATTTTATAATACTTATAGCCAATTCCTTCTTTAATTTGAATATCATCAAATAGTTTTCCACCAATTTCATATAAACTATCTATTATTTGTGACTGTAAAATTGTTTTTCCTGATCCATTCTCCCCAACAAATATAATGGGTTTTGGGTTGCCATCTTCTTTAAAAGGAAGCTCCACAGACAGCTCATTTATTGGCCCAATATTTTTTATTGCTATATTTTTTAGATACATAATTTTATTTTCCCGACTTAGTTCTGTTATCTTGCTTACATAACATCTGACAGTTTTGAGATGTTGTTTTTCCTCCCTCGTGCCAAGGTTTTATATGGTCAGCCTCCATTTCATTTATTTCAAAAGATTTCTTACATTTTTTACAAATACCTTTTTGTTTTTCATAAGCTTCTCTTTTTTGCTTTTCTGTAAAAGAGCGAATATTTAAATATTTCTCATTTCTGGTTAAAACATATTCATAAATACCAGATTTTTTAGTAACATCTTCGTCTTGCATTAATTTTACAATTTCTTTTTCTAATTTTTTAGAATCAAACTCTTTATCTTTTAGTTTATTATATAGAGCACCAAAAGATACACCCTTCATTTCTTTACGATAATTAGGGAAGATTGCTTTTACCCAACTTACAACACTCTGAAAATATAGCCATAATTCATTAGCATTTGGTTTATGTTGATTATCTGCCATATATTGTTCAATATTACTAGCGCTAATCCAATCAATAGCAGTTTCTAAATAATCTTGTCTAATTGCTGAGCCTGTTAAATAATCACTAGCTATATTATATGCAGGACAACCTGTTTTACTAAAATGTCTTTTTGCATCAGTTAACCAAGTTCCTGTATAAATAGCATTTCTTAATTCTTGGTCTGTTAATTTTTCTCCAGCGATGTTTATTGTTTTAAACCAATCTAATTTTTCTTTATCATTTCCCTCACAAAAATAAATCATTAACTTATAATTTAAAATTTGTTCTTTTTCAGTTTCTTCAAGGTTATGAAAATATTGAAAATTTAGAGAAAATTTTCCTGCAACATATTCACATATACTTATTGTTCTCTGTTGCCCATCCATTACTTCGTAAGTACCATCTTCATTTTTTACCCAATACATTACATTTAAAGGGAAATTCTTTCTAACGGTTTCAATAACAGCATCTCTTTGATGATCTTTATATACAAACTCTCGTTGGTATTTTGGACGAATGTTTAATTTACCATTATATCCAACAACCCCTTCTTCATTATCGTTAATATATTTATTTGAAACCTCTTTAATTGTTATTTCTTTGAGTTGTATTTTCATAAATTTATATTTTCTTATTTTTAATAATTACTCGTGCGTAAATACTTGAATATAATTTTCCTGTGTCAACATCTTTAAATGCAGGTGATTTGTCATTTATAGGGTTATATAAACGATATAATGTACCTTTTGCATTAAATGTGTATTTTCCAGTTGGCTTTCCATCCTTATCTAAAATCTCCATTTTTTTATTACAATTAAAATCAATTGATCCAACTATTCCTAATGCAACTAATTCAAATTGATCAGGGCTGTATTTATCTAAAAAAGTTATAGGAACACCAATATTACCTTTGTAGTCTAAAGGAATATCTTTTGTTACATCAACATTAATAGCATTATAATTTTCATATTTTGGATATTCATTTTCATGTCCTTTATAAGTTTTATAAAGTATTAAATCATCGTGACGTTCTTTATAATCCAAATTAGTGAACCAGCGAACACCCTTAACTCTAATATATTTATTACCATTTTCATCAATTCTATTACTAGCAGAATTCAGTGGGTAATATTCTGGAACTTTAAACTCTCTGTCTCCACTGTGTATACTTTGACCGAGCCATATTTTATTTTCTTTAATAAGCTTGAATGTTTCTTTATAAGTTATCGCATTTAAATTACCTATAATAATAAATTTCTTTTTATATTCAAACAATTGAGCTAAATATTCTCTAAATAAAGAGAATGGTGGATTTGTAACAATGATATCTGCTTCTTTTAATATCTCAACACACTCAGGACTTCTAAAATCACCGTTTTGTTTTAGTGGAGTTTTAATAGTATCTAATTTATTTATTTTTCCATCCTTATTTGTATCTTTTACTATCTCTAATTTATATGATGGTTTTTCTCTCTCAAAATGAGTAGAAATTAGTTTTTTGAGTCCTAGGTATTCAAAATTTAAGGCAAAATAATTCCAAAAATTACTATCCTCTGGATCATCACAATTACAAAATATAATCTTATTTTTAAGATGTACTTTATAGTTTCCTAATTCTTTTTCAATATCAGATAATTGAGTATAAAATTCATCACTTTTTGAAGTGTTTGCTTTTTTTAAGTTTTTGTTTGATGAATTTTTAGCCATATATTTAATAGTATTATTATATCACTTCTTTGATTTTTTAAAAATAAAAAAATACTCAATAAAATGAGCTAGTGTCACAGTATTAAATTATAGCCTTCTCGAGAGCTCGAACTAGCTCTCGACTTGGTGACCCTACAGAGAATCGAACTCTGATTACCGCCTTGAGAAGGCGATGTCCTAACCGTTAGACGATAGGGCCAAATAATAATATTTTCAACAAAAACTATATTTA
>Ga0265294_10005476_pt1 | contig 15475 bp, 16 predicted proteins | sample MunlanPumphouse3_FD_192504 | JGI IMG/M metagenome (GOLD analysis project Ga0265294, IMG submission 192504) | Groundwater microbial communities from a municipal landfill in Southern Ontario, Canada - Pumphouse #3 | ecosystem: Environmental > Aquatic > Deep subsurface > Groundwater | place...
CGCACCCTGTGTGCCGGCAGGCCAAGCACCTCTGAGAGCTTCATGATCCCTATTGGCTGACTCGCGACGACCTCCCGCACAACAGCAAGATGCCTGCCCACAAGTTCCACCTCTGATGTCAGTTTCTGGAGCATTATATTGACCCCCTTTCATTTCTGTGTGTCAAGCCATGCCTTCTCTGTCATGTATTCTTTCCTGAAATACAGGGCCGAGAGCAGAGTGCCGATGGCGCAGGCGACCGCGATTTCCAGACTGTATACAGGAATTATCCCTGCTGCCGCGATTATGGTGAGGGCTGCCAGGAAAATGACAATATTAAGAATTACAGTGAGTTTTACGAATTTCATCTTGAATACTTTAAGTGTTGCCTCATCCATTATTCATACTTAATCGTAGTCATAAAAGTATGTGTGCTTTATTCTGAAGTGATCATGACATGAAAAGCATTGACCAGGCATTAAGGGAGGCAGGGGCGGCGGCATACGTCATCTATGCCTCATCACGTGACGCTGATATGCGTTATCTGACCGGGTTCCGGACAGGAGATCCCCTTCTGTACATAAAAAAACCCGGAGAGGATGGGACACTGATCGTCCCGCAGATGGAGTATGACAGGGCCGTTTCTGAGGCCTCCTGCAATGTGATGACAAGAGCAGAGGCAGGATTCTTTGATATCTTCAAAGAAGAGAAAGATTATCGCCGGGCGACAGCACGCATGGTCGCCAGACACGCAGGCGGCGATATACTCGTGCCCTCCTCATTTCCACTTGGCTTCGCACGCAGCCTTGAGACCTGCTGCAAGGTGCATCTCGACACAGGTACAGTCGAGAAACAGAGAGAGATAAAGGACGAAAAGGAGATTGCCTGCATCCAACACTCTCAGCAGATAAATGAGAAGGCCCTTGCCCTTGCCCATGACATGATCAGACAGGCCACAGTGAAGGACGGCCTCCTGTACCATGACAATGAGCCCCTCACCTCAGACCTTGTCAGACAGGAGATGCACTGCTTCTTCCTCAGGAATGGCATGCGCGGTGAGGAGACCATCGTCTCATGCGGTGAGGAGACCTCCATGCCGCACTGCCAGGGAAATGGCATCCTCAGAGAGAATGAACCCATCCTCATAGATGTCTTTCCACAGGATGAGAAGACCGGCTACTTTGCAGACATGACACGCACAGTCGTCCGTGGCGAACCTGAACCTGAGATCGAGGGCATCTACAATATTGTCCTTGAAGCCAAGGAGATGGCAAAAGCGATGGTGGCGCCCGGAATCACCGGCGCTGCGGTTCATCAGGCAGTCGTGGATCTCTTTGATGAGTCTGGATATAAGACAGATACACAGGGTTTCATCCACAGCCTTGGACATGGCGTGGGTCTTGATATCCATGAAGGGCCTGCTGTCTCCCCTTCAGGAGGCCCTCTTGAGAGAGGCAATGTCATAACCATTGAGCCCGGGCTGTACTACCGCGGATGTGGTGGTGTGCGCCTGGAGGATATGGGAGTCGTGACACAAAAGGGATTATTGTGTTTCACGACGTATAGAGATGAATTACGCTTATGAATGAAGAAATACTTGAATCATATCTGCAGGCAGGACACATAGCAAAGAAGGCACGCGACCATGCTGCCTCGATGGTCAGACCAGGCGTCAGGATCGTGGATCTCGTTGAGACAATAGAGCAGGAGATCCTTGATCAGGGGGCAGGCATCGCCTTCCCTCTCAACATCTCCAGAAACGAATTTGCGGCCCATGACACCGCAGGCCCTGGCGACGAGCGCGAATTCCTTGAAGGCGATGTGGTCAAGGTTGACCTGGGCGCTCATATCAACGGCTATGTCGCAGATACAGCAGTTACAGTCGACCTCGGCGGCCATGCCAAACTCGTGGAGTCCACAGAGGCCGCCCTTAAGAAGGCCATCTCACTTGTAAGGCCAGGGGTGACAGCAGGTGAACTCGGAACAGCGATCCAGCATGAGATCGAGAAACGTGGTTTCAAACCTGTATCCAACCTCACAGGCCATGGCCTTGGTAAGTTCCATCTCCATGGTGAACCTACGATCCCAAATGTCAGTATAAACGGCGGCGCGGTTCTTGAGGAGGGGACAGCCTTTGCAATTGAGCCTTTCGCAACCACAGGCAGTGGTCATGTCACAGAGGGACAGAGGATGGAGATCTACCAGCAGACCTCAGTAAAACCTGTGAGAATGCCCTCTGCAAGGAAGGTTATTGAGGAGATCCGTGACCGCCGAAGCCTGCCCTTCTCACGCAGGTGGCTGAAAGTAAGTAAAGCCGAACTCGCACTTGCCACACTCCGCCGCTCGCAGGTGGTCTATGGCTTCCCAGTGCTCCATGATATTCCTGGCTCATTTGTCTCACAGCATGAGCACACCCTCATAGTGACAGAGGACGGCTGCATCGTAACCACGCGGTAGATACCCTTATGAGTGACAGAAATAGATTTATAATGTTAAATATATGATTCCTGTGACCTATACCGACCTCGACCTGATGGAGATCCTGCTTAGTGCTGAGATCCTCAATATTCACGAAAATCTGGATAAAAATGATATTCCTGCCTCATTCCGTGCCTTTTTTGGGGAGAGAGGCTCAGCTGAAATCCAGCGTCCTGTCACTGTAAGTGAAGGCCTGCTGAAGCGGGAACTTGGCATAGAAGATGCCTATGATCTGGTGAGGTCAAATCCCTTCGTTGAGTTTGAGGAATTTGGAAATCGTCTCTCTATCACTGCCCTTGTGCCTGCCGCAAACTGGTTCCTGAAGAAGGCCGGGGTTGAACATGCCGCCACGAACCCTGCCCTTGCCATGTACTACGAACATCAGGGAGTGGAGGGATTCTCATATGAGACCTCAAGGCAGAAGATCCCCCTCTTTGAGGATACAAAGGAATCTATGGACATGAAGGTTGCGGCAGTGGTAGGCAAAGATGAGGAACTGCAGTACGCCCGCGATCTGATCATCATCTCAGCTCCTGAGGAGATCGAGTTCTCACTGGAGACACAGGTCTGCACACCCCAGCAGAAGGGGATGATTCTCAAGATCAGAACCGCGTTTAAAAATCGTGAATTCCTGAAATCACACCAGATCTATGAGTTTGGGAAGCTCCTCTTCGTTGGCCCGCCAGGTACAGGTAAGACCACACTTGCCCTTTCTCTCTCACATGAACTGCACATGCCTGTGCTGGAGGTGCGGCTTGCAATGCTTACCTCCCAGTACCTTGGGGAGACCTCCAAGAACATAGACCGTATCTTTGATCTTGCACGCAGGCTCTCACCGTGTATTCTCTTTATAGATGAGTTTGACTACGTTGCCAGAAGCCGGATGAGTGATGACAACGCTGCCATGAAAAGGGCAGTGAACATGCTACTCAAGAATATCGATACAGTCAGTTTTGTGAAGAACGGTGTTCTTCTCATAGGTGCAACCAATCATCCTCAGATGCTTGACGAGGCAGCCTGGCGCAGGTTTGATGAGGTTGTTGAGTTCCCGTTACCTGACAGGGATATGAGAAAGAAGATCCTCCTGAAGGTGACTGCGTCCATAGAATCAACCTGTGATTATGATGCTCTTGCAGACCGGACTGAGGGGTTCACAGGAGCGGATCTCCGCATCATGATCAAGGAAGCGATCATCACAGCCCTGATGGATAACCGCTATGAGATCACAGATGATGATATAGAGAGAGGTATGCAGACTGCATCAAAGCGTGATGTCATCCGCCGGGGCAATGAGTGATTTGATGAAGATCACCCTGCTTGGAACCGGCGATACCATTGGAACACCAAGAATCGGATGTTCCTGTGATAACTGTACTGCGGGCAGGGAACGTCTCAGAACCTCACTCCTGGTTGAGGTGGCCGACCACCACATACTGATAGATACATCCCCGGACCTCAGGCGCCAGCTTCTTCTTCAGGGATCCCCGCATATCGATGCCGTGGTATGGACTCATGGCCATTATGACCATTATGCAGGCTATGGGGAGTTCTACCGCATACAAAGGGCGCCCCCTGCATATGGAGCCCCACCTGTGCTTGACTACCTTACAAATCAGCTACATTTTCTGCGTGTTCCGGCCCACCCTCAGGAGGTATACAGGCCATTTGACCTGTTTGGCATCACTGTCACTCTTGTAGTGGTTGATCACCCCCCGATCTATACCTGTGGTGTGGTGCTGGAGTATGAGGGTGTGAAGGTGGTTCATACGGCTGACACGAGCTGTAACATACCTGCGAGGAGCCTTGAGTTTATGAAAGATGCTGACCTTCTCTTTGTTGATTCAATAGTGATGCCAGGAATCAATATCTCCAAGCACATGAACTATGAGGAGGCCTGTAATCTTGCAGATAAACTCAATGCAAAGGATTTCAGGTGTGTTCATATGAGCCACAGGGTTCCCTGGGATCTGCCGCATGCCGGTTATGATGGAGAGGTCTTCGAGTTTTGATCTGCTGACTGGGGAAGTTATATACTGTCCTGTTTCCAAATATCTGGTGCATATGGAGATCAAGATCACTGAGATGGAGGCCGACAAGGTGAGGATTATCTTTGTTGGTGAGACTCATACTTTCATGAATGCCCTCACAGACGAGATCCTCAAGGATCCGCAGGTTGATGTGGCAAGATACCGTGCTCCCTTCCACTTTGCAGACCCTGAGCTCCTGGTCACCACCCTTGAGGGCCGTGATCCGATTGAGGCGATAAAGGACGCTGCAAAGCGTTTCTCAGGATTCTGTGATGAGGTGCTGGGGCAGATTCCAGAGGACGCCTGATCTCAAGACTGCGATCCTGTGCGCCATCAGAGGCGAGGGGTTCAATACAATAACAAAATCTATTTTTGTGTTCATGTGCGGCGATCTCTGGAGTTAACTGACTTACAGAGGTTGTTCGCGAATCACTGGTGACCGGAATAAAAGTTAGCTATAATTCTGGATTGACGAAAAAAAAATTGATTTCAGACCTTCTCTGTGAAGGCGATTGAACCTGAAATCCTCGTGATTCTGACCTTTACTTTCTGACCTGGCTTTACACCTGCGACATACATGGTGAATTTGCCGATCTTTGCAACGCCGTCCCCACGTCTTGATCTGAACTTGATATCCACATCCATCACCTGACCCTCCTCAAGCTGGCTGCCGACAGGTTCTGTGCGCGCACGTCTCTTTCTGATTGGACGATGACTTCCGCAGGCATCACAACGCAGTGTAAGAATCCTGCCTTCTTTTACGATACGTGTGTCAGGCTTGCCGCACTCAGAGCAGATGACATAGTCCTGTGTGTACTTGGTTATCAGGGGTGCTATCTGTGAATAATCGAACTTACCATTGAATACAGCACGTGTGCCCTCCAGCTTGCCGGCAGTTCCAAGCTCTCCAAGCAGGAACTTCATTACATTCTCAGGATCACGGCGGAGTGTGGAGACTATATCTGTGAAATTCTCGAGCACCGTGGTCTTACCCTCAATATAGACCCTGGCATTTGGGACTGTAAACCGGCCGTCATCCTCTGACGGCTCGGTGATATGAGTATAGGCTTTTTTCAGAAGAGATTCGTACGGGTCAGTCATGTGTGTATATTGGATCTGAGGGATAATATAGTGTTGTCAGTCGGCAGGGAGCTCGTTCCACTCGCACCCGGCTCAGGATGGGGGTCTGGAAAGGGTATGAATCATTTTTCAGGATATAATGTCTGATATGGGACAATCCTTTGGCCGTGGGGTGCCTGAGCCCCCCTGCCTATAACCTATTATCTGTAAAATTTCAGTATTCGGCGGGCTCCCGTGGAGCTTTTAACTGTTAATCTGCCTTGGATCCTAATTTGATGTCACAAATGACTTCGAAAATTCTCGTAGTCATGAGATCTCTTATCATGAATCAGGCCCGATAATCTCTCATGATAAAGATGAGACAACTCTGTGGAATAGGTGTCGCCCTCCTGATGGTGGCACTTGTCCTTGGCACTGGCTGCACAGGTGCGCCTGCCGATAATGCCACCCCTGTGCCTTCTGATGATATCGTGGAGGCAGATGGGATTGTGAAGTATATTGACCTTGAAGGCGGTTTCTACGGGATTGTTGCTGAGGATGGGTCCAGTTATCTGCCCACGGATCTGAATGAGACCTATAAGGTTGACGGGACTGCTGTCACGTTCACTGCAAGGGAAGTAAAGGACGCAGCCACAGTCCAGATGTGGGGCACGCCAGTCGAGATCATCACCATCACCGTCAGAGAGAGCAGCGCAGGCCTTGCCAACCCCGCGGCAGTCTACTGCGATGAGATGGGCTATGACTATGATATCAGGAAGGACGCCGGTGGCAATGAGTATGGTATCTGCATCTTCCCCAATGGGACGGAGATGGATGTCTGGGATCTCTACCGTGCTGCCCACCCGGCAGAGTGAGACCACTCCTCTCCCGGCACATCCTTATTTACCTCATAGAGACAACATTTCTGCATCATGGTATCTGCCCGGGATCAGGCCTTTCTGGAAAACGAACTGAAGAGAAAGTTAAGCCCCCTTGAGATTGCCTGTTTTGACAACCTCTGGAGCGAGCACTGCTCATACCGCTCGACAAAACCCTTTCTGCGCACTCTGCCATCCAAAGGCGAGAATGTCATCCTCGGCCCTGGTGACGATGCGGCCATCATCAGGTTCTCTGATGATATCGCGCTTGCCATAGGCATGGAGAGTCACAATCACCCGAGTTATGTCGACCCCTACGACGGGGCGGCGACAGGCGTCGGCGGTATTGTGCGGGACATCATCTCCATGGGCTCGCGTCCGATCGCCCTCATGGATCCCCTGTATTTCGGCTCACTCACAGAGGAGAAGAACCGTTACCTCTTTGAGCATGTCGTGGCAGGCATAGGTGACTATGGCAACTGTATTGGTGTGCCTGTGGTGCGGGGCGAACTCGTATTTGATGAGCGTTATAGTGGGAACCCGCTTGTGAACGTCGTCTGCGTCGGCGTGGTCGACCCCTCTGACTTCCTCACTGCAAGGGTAAAAAAGCCTCGCAACCACCTCGTCCTGTATGGCTCGTCTACAGGGCGTGACGGTCTTGGTGGCGCTTCATTTGCCTCCCGCGACCTCTCAGAGGACGCAGAGGCTGAGGACAGGCCATGTGTCCAGGTGGGAGATCCATATACAGAGAAACTCCTGATTGAGGCTACCCTTGAGATGGCAGCAACCGGCAAGATCCTCTCATGCCGTGACCTTGGTGCGGCCGGACTTGCGGGTGCCTCTGCTGAGATGGCGAGCACCTATGGTGCAAGGATTGCCGCAGACAAGGTCCATCTCCGTGAGACAGGCATGAATGAGATCGAGATCATGCTGGCAGAGTCCCAGGAGAGGATGCTCTCTGAGGTGGCGCCTGAGGATGTCGCTGAGATCGGCGCCATTGCTGATAAGTACAACCTCCAGTGGAGCGATATAGGCGAGGTAACGGCTGAGAAGAGGTATATTGTCACCTTCCATGGCCAGGTCGTCTGTGATCTGCCTGTTGACCTGCTTGTGGGCGGCACCCCTGAGGAGGACTGGCCAGCGGTGCCATATGAGGCAGGAAAGCCATTTGAGGCACCCTCTGAATCACTCAGTGAACTTGCCCTTCGTATTCTCTCCCATCCTGATATCGCCTCAAAGGACTGGGCCTCTGGTCAGTATGACCACGATGTCCAGCTCAGGACAGTGTCCATCGGTGGCGGGGCTGCGGTCCTTCGTCTTGGTGATGCAGGCCTCTTCCTGACCTGCGGCTGCAACCCCCGTCAGATCGCCCTTCGGCCCTATGAGGGAACAGCCAATGTGGTCTATGAGAATGCGGCAAATCTGGCCTGCATGGGTGCAGAACCCCTCTGTCTTGTCAACTGCCTGAACTTTGCAAGCCCTGTCCACCCTGAGATCTTCTGGCAGATCAAGGAGGCTGTCAGAGGCATGTCTGATATGGCAAAGATCCTTGGTGTGCCTGTGGTCGGCGGAAATGTCTCACTCTACAATGAGAGTGACGAGTTTGGCACCAGCATCCCTCCAACACCCGTGGTAGGTATGGCCGGCAAGGGTGCGCTCCGCAGCTTTGCACTCCCTGCTGAAGGCTCGGTTCTTGCCCTGATTGGTGACGCAAAGCCTGAATTCGGCGGTTCAATGCTTGATCTCATCACAGGCTGCGGTGGTGCGGCACCTGATATGGCAGATCCAACCATCCTTGGAAAGGTGCGGGGACTCGTCAATGACGGAATCATAGATGCGGCCACTGATATTTCACATGGCGGACTTCTGGCGGCCCTGGCCTCTTTTGCCCCATGTGCAGAGGTGAAGCTTGCAGGCGACGCCCTCACAGCCCTCTTCTCTGAGACTGCCGGGCGTTTCCTTGTGGCCTCCAGAGACCGTAAGGCCCTTGAAGAGGCCGGATGTCGGATCATAGGAGAGGTTGGGAGTGATAACCTCACCATCCACCTTGAGGGTGAGGATCTGGTAATAAGTGCAGAAGAGATGGAGAAAGTCCTCTCCTCCACAACAAGGCTGATGAAATACTAGAGTCTCTGGATAAGAGAGACCAGTTTACCTATTTTCACGGGATCTTTGATCTCCTTCTCACTCAGTTCAAGAGTGCCCTCTACATGGATCCCCCTGTCTGTAAGAAGTTCTGAGAGCATTTCCAGGGCATTTGCCGGCATGCCACGGCTTGTGGCAAAGGCAACTGCACTCTTGCCCTCACAGCCCTCCAGTGCGGCCACAGCGGCGTTGATGGCAGGGGTTGGCCTGAAGGCCCAGACAGGGGTTCCAATCACCAGACTGTCATAGTCAGAGAGATCGATCCTGTCGGGGCTGATCTTTGCTCTCAGACCCTGACGGGCCATCCTGATGCCATTTGTGTACATCCCGACCTTCGTGTACCCGGCAAGATCCTTAACCTCAATGAGGTCGGCGCCTGAGGCTGATGCAATATTCTCTGCGACTCTGCGGGTGTTGCCTGTCTCAGAGTGGTAGATGATACAGACTGACATAACTGAGAGTTGGCAGTCTCATATGATAATATGTTGGTGAGGCAGATCAGGGGGCCGTGCCTTTCAGTCCTCTCTGAACTGCGGCATAAGATCGCGGATCTCTTTACCCACTTTCTCTATGGGGTGTTCCTCCTCGGCGTGGGTCAGGGCATTGAAGACCGGCCGGCCAGTCTGGTTCTCAAGAATCCAGTCGCGTGCAAACCTGCCATCCTGGATATCGGTCAGCACCTTCTTCATACCTGCGCGGGCCTCGTCCCCGATGACCAGAGGGCCCCTTGTCAGGCTGCCGTACTGTGCTGTGTTTGAGATTACCTCATTCATCCTGGTAAGTCCGCCCTCGTACAGGAGGTCAGTGATGAGTTTGGTCTCATGCATCACCTCAAGGTAGGCCATCTCAGGTGCATATCCTGCTTCGACCAGGGTCTCAAAGCCTGCCTTTATAAGCGCGCCCATGCCGCCGCAGAGCACAGCCTGCTCACCAAAGAGGTCGGTTTCTGTTTCCTCGCCAAATGTAGTCTCAAGCACAACTGCGCGTGTGGCCCCTATGCCCTTGGCATATGCAAGGGCGATCTCATGTGCCCTGCCTGTAGGATTCTGGTGAACGGCTATCAGGGCGGCCACCCCCCTTCCAATCTCATACTCCCTGCGCACCATGCTGCCAGGGCCCTTTGGGGCCACCATTGCGACATCGATCGCTGGAGAAGGCGTTATCTGGCCATAGTGTATATTAAAGCCATGTGAGAAGAGCAGACACATATTATCTGTAATATAGGGTGCGATCTGTGTCCCATAGATCGCGGCCTGTGTCTCATCAGGCAGAAGAATCATCACAACATCAGCTCTCTTAACAGCTTCAGAAACTGTAAACACCTCAAATCCGTCCTCTGATGCTATCCTGAAACTGTTGCCTGGACGCTGGCCGATGATCACATTCAGGCCGCTATCACGGAGGCATAGTGCCTGCCCCCTGCCCTGTGATCCATAGCCAATGACTGCAATGGTCATATCTGCAAGAACATCAAGGTCTGCACTTGATTCATAGTATTTTTTCAACATCTCGTACTCACCTCATTTCTTGACCGTTTTCATAACTATTATAATCTAGCATTGAAAACGTAAAGGCTAAGAGATATTGTTGAAAGTCAGTTTCTGGCATATGGTCGGATTATTCCATACAATCGGCTGATGCAGAGTGCCAGGACTGGCGTGGGTGGGTGTATGGCGTGGGAATCTCCGTGCCTGATAACCAGTCCCCCTACAAGTGATATCCCGAATACAATACAGAGGATTTGCAATGAACTTGCCAGACACTCAATCCGCTCTCCCTGATGTTCGAATTAATCTTACACGGGTAGGGGTTAAGAACGTAAAGAAACTCGTGGAGGTTGCAAGGCCTGGAAAACGGCCTGTAATCTTCATCTCAAATTTTGATGTATATGTTGACCTCCCAAGCAGTCTCAAGGGCGCGAATATGTCGCGTAACTTTGAGGTGATTGATGAGGTTCTCCAGCAGGCCACCAGCGGGGAGGTCACTGGTATAGAAGAGGTCTGCAACGCTGTTGCTCGCAAACTCCTGGATCATCATGAGTATGCCGACCGGACTGAGGTTCGGATGAAGAGCATGTTCATGATCAAGCGCAAGACGCCTGTCTCAGAGATGAATTGTGATGAGGTTGTGAAGGTCGTTGCAAGTTCTGTTGCACAGCGTAATAACCGCAATCCAATTGTCAGAAAGAGCATTGGCGCTGAGGTCACAGGTATTACTGCGTGTCCGTGTGCCCAGAACATCATGAAGGAGATTGCTGTCACAAAACTCCGTGGACTTGATGTACCTGAGGCTACAATTGAGGAGTTCATGGCTGAGGTTCCGATGGCAACCCACAACCAGCGCGGCCGTGGTTTCCTGTGCATCGAGACAGATGATGACCAGCGTGTCAATCTTGAGGAGATCATCGATGTCCTGAAGGACTCGATGAGTGCACGCACCTTTGAACTCCTGAAACGTGGTGATGAGGCTCATGTGGTCTTTAATGCCCACAAGAATGCACGCTTTGTCGAGGACTGTGTGCGTGAGATGGCAAAGCAGGTGCTTTCCAGATTCTCATATCTGCCAGGCGACTCACTGTTCACTCTGCGTCAGACCAATGAGGAGAGTATTCATCAGCATAATGCATATGCCGAGCGTAAGGCAACACTTGCTGAACTAAAGGACGAACTTGGCAGCTCAAATTGAATGAGGAAATATATCCTCATTTACTTTTTTAGTTTGTAAACTAATTGTATTTAATATTCAGACAAAGTATTACGTTTGATTAATTTTGTAAAATTCAAAATAATTCAATTAGAAAACTATTTTAACAGTTCAAATGAAGACTAATCTTAGCGTACTTTATCTGGTACGTGTGTTGCTAAAAATTAGTGTGTGTTAAATTCTGTATAGCTATTAGATCAAAAATACGAGATTGAGGCGATAATATTGTCGAAAGTTGTAGAGGTTTCCCCAACCACAAGGCATGAGGGCCACACAAAGCTCGTCCTTAGAGTCAATGACGAAGGGATTATCGAGCGTGGAGACTGGCTTAGTCTTACGCCTGTAAGGGGCATTGAAAAACTCGCCATTGGAAAGTCCATGCACCAGGCACCGAAGATTGCTTCACGTGTCTGTGGTATCTGTCCGATTGCGCATACCCTCGCCGGTACAGAAGCGATGGAGTCCTCCATCGGATGTGAGATCCCTGATGATGCATATCTCCTGAGGCTAATCCTTCAGGCCGCGAACAGGGTACAAAGTCATGCACTGCATAACATCCTGTCACTGCCTGACATGTACCTGCCTGGCACTGAGATGAAGATCAACCCCTTCTCACCAGAAGAGCCTGTAAGGAGTGTTGCACTCCGTATCCAGCGTATGCGTGAGATCGGTCAGACTGTAGGTGAGATCGTTGGCGGAGAGCCAATTCACCCAAGCAACCCCCGTATCGGAGGTATGTACAAGAACATCAGCCCACGTGCAAAGGCAAAGATCTATGACCTTGCCAAGGAGGGTGTCAAGCTTGCCAACGACCAGATGGAGTTTATGATCTCGGTCTTCAAGAACTACGAGAATCGTGACTTCACAGAGATCGGTGGAACTGAAGTTCCAATCACAGAACTGTTTGGAAGCCACGATCAGGGATACATGGCTGTTGACCCCCGCTATGCAAGTACAAGCCGGGATGATATCCCTATGTGGCATCCTGAGCGCTGGACCGAGGTTCGCCCATGGGACTGGTACATGGATGAGCAGGAGATCACCATGGATGATCCCAGTTATCCTGGCGGCGGAACAACCCCTGCCGGAAACACTGCCTGGCCACAGATGGAGGCCTGCACTGCTGTGCCTCTCTATGATGGCGTACCTATTGAGGTTGGTCCACGTGCACGTATGTCAGTCTTCAGGAACTACGACCATAAGGGCGCCATGGGCCTGCAGATCGCACGCCAGATGGAGTTCCCTGACTGTATGTACACCATTATTGAGGCCTGTGACGCACTCAATACCTCCGCAAAGGTGGTTGCAGATGAGATTCCACAGGGAGACGGCTCACTTGGATGGTGTGCCAACGAGGCTCCTCGTGGAACAGACGTACACCTTACAAAGGTCAAGGACGGCCGCGTACAGTGGTATTCACTCCTCGTGCCGACCACCTGGAACTTCCCAACCTGCAGCCGTGCACTGGAAGGTGCCCCCTGGCAGCTTGCTGAGGTAATAGTCCGTGCATATGACCCTTGTGTCTCCTGTGCGACTCACATGATGGTGGTTGACGAAAACAAGAAGGTAGTGGCCCAGAAGCTTATTCAGTGAGTGTCATTGTATGCTTGACTGGTACGCCGAGACAATGGTGGTCGGATGCGGAAACCCGCTTCAGACTGATGATGGTTTTGGACCCGCAGTGGTTAATGAGCTGAAGAAGCTTCAGCTCCCTGAGACTGTCAAGGTACTGGACGCCGGCCTCGCAGGGCCACACTATCTCTTCACACTGATGGCCCAGTCTGACGCACCTATAAAAAAAATGGTTATCCTGGACATCCTCGATTTTGGGGGTGAGCCAGGTCAGATATCAAGAATCACTCCTGATTTACTGCCACCTGGAAGTTATACGGACCCGCATTCATGGGGTCTTAAGGAACCCCTCCAGGCCATGAAAGACAGGATCAATATTGTGATCATTGGTTGCCAGCCTGAGAACACTGACATATCCCGGATTGAGAATTCATCTGATGATGATGAGGTCTGGGTCACTGAAAGCGTAAGAATGGCCATTCCTCGTGCAGTACAGTTGGTACTGGATGAAATCGGAGTGGATTATGGGACTACTATCAGCCATCAAGAAAGCAATCCTGGGGGAGACAAAACAGGAAAAACCTCTCCGCAAAGATAAAGTGCCTGTCAGAGAGGCACCTGTGGAGAAACCTGACCTGAAACCCCATGATGTAATCGTTGAAAAAAAGGTTGAAGAGGAAAGTAAGGAGGAAAAGCCTGTGGTAAATAAAATTTCAGTAGGGCACGTACACATGTCGGGATGTACCGGCTGTCTTGTGTCCTTCGCAGACAACTACGAGGGGCTCTTCAAAATTCTCGATGACTATGCAGACCTTGTCTACTGTCTGACTCTCGTTGATGTCAGGCACATCCCTGAGATGGATGTGGCACTGGTTGAGGGTTCGATCTGTCTTCAGGACAAGAGCTCAGTCAAAGAGATTCGTGAGACCCGCGAGAAGGCCAAGGTCGTTGTAGCCCTTGGAGCCTGTGCATGCTATGGAAACATCACCAGATTCTGCCGTGGCGGTCAGTGGAACCAGCCCCAGCAGGAATCCTATCTCCCAATCGGTGATATCATCGATGTGGATATATACCTGCCAGCCTGCCCGCCAAGCAGCCAGGCAATCAGGAACATCTGTGTGATGGCATACCTGCTTCTGCAGGGAACTGATGAACAGAAGAAGCTTGCAGGAGCATACCTGAAGCCGCTGATGGATCTTGCCAAACGCGGAACAGAGGCATGTGGCTGTGATCTGATGGTTGATGTCATCAACCAGGGTCTATGTATGGGCTGTGGTACATGTGCAGCATCCTGCCCTGTCCGTGCTATTGAGATGGTCTACGGCAAGCCTCAGATCGACCGTGACATGTGTATCAAGTGCGGTGCATGCTATACCCAGTGTCCACGCAGTTTCTTCAATTTCGATGTGATGAATCAGTTTGAGAGCATCACAGAGATTATAAATTCTGCGATGGGAAAGGGAGGTGAGTAAAATGGTTCTTGGAAACTACAAGTCAGTCTGCTCGGCTCGCTCAACAGACAGTGGTATCCTTTCAGGAGCACAGGACGGAGGAATTGTCACACAGCTCTTTGCGTTCGCTCTTGAGGAAGGTATCATCGACGGTGCGATCGTCGCAGGACCTGGCGAAGAGGCCTGGCGCCCTGAGCCGATTGTGGCCACCACCAGGGAAGAACTCCTGGCAGCAAGGGGTACAAAGTACACCATCAGCCCGAACATGTCACTGATCAAGGAAGCAACCCGTTCCTATGGTCTTGACAAGGTTGGTATTGTAGGCACCCCATGCCAGATTCAGGCACTCAGAAAGGCACAGCTCTATCCGGTTGCGATGCGTGATGTGCCTGACAAGATTGCACTTGCAGTCGGTATCTTCTGTATGGAGAACTTCCCATATGCCGGACTTGAGGCAATTGTGGAGGATCACTGTGCTGTGAAGATGGAGTCTGCTGTCAAGATGGACATCGGCAAGGGCAAGTTCTCGACCTACACCGAGCGTGGTGCAGTCTCGCAGATCCCCCTCAAGGCCACGCACAAGTATGAGCAGCCAGGCTGCCATGTCTGTCTGGACTATGTCTCAAACCTCGCCGACATCTCGACAGGTTCAGTAGGCAGTCCTGACGGCTGGAGCACAGTCTTTGCAAGAACAAAGATCGGTGACAATGTATGGGCAAAGGCCCTTGCAGCAGGTTGCTTTGAGACCAAACCCATTGAGGAGGTCAAACCTGGTCTGGAACTCGTCACAAAACTGGCGACTACCAAGATCACGAAGAACCAGAAGGTTCTTGACGGGCGTGCGAACTTTGGTCTCAGAGCAGACGGCTCAGCCAAGGCACTCCGCAACCCATATCTCTAATTTTATTTTTTTATCGGGATTTCCGCTAACAGAATCCATTTATAGTCTCCTGCTCACTTTCTTTCAGGATTTGAAAGAAAAATGTCTGATCCCAAAACCCCCTGTTATGTACGATCTCCTGATTGTTCTGAAATCCTCGAAGCCATAGGTGATGCAGTAGTCCTCATCAGCTCTGAGGGTCGTATATTGTATGTAAATGGTTTCTTTGAGGATCTCCTTGAGGTAAGCAGAGATAAGATCACAGGAATGAATTCAGGGGATTTTGCAGAGAAATTCGTTTCA
>Ga0265294_10005480_pt1 | contig 15471 bp, 13 predicted proteins | sample MunlanPumphouse3_FD_192504 | JGI IMG/M metagenome (GOLD analysis project Ga0265294, IMG submission 192504) | Groundwater microbial communities from a municipal landfill in Southern Ontario, Canada - Pumphouse #3 | ecosystem: Environmental > Aquatic > Deep subsurface > Groundwater | place...
GAGGATCGGTGGAGTAACTACTCGTATCTTTCTATCTGGTATGCGATTGATGAGGAAAAACAGAATAGCGGCATATCCTCCAATACCTATGGCTGCTGGCAGGAAAAAAAGCATTATCCCGCACATAATGTCGAAAATTTGGATTTCCATCAATGATTCCATGATCAGTATCTGCACTCTTCCTCACCTCTCCAGATCATCCTCACCCCTCCAGGTCGATTACAAATTCCCACGGCCCTTCGTTTTCCCTGAACCGGGAGACATTCACGTGCAACACCTTCGCATGTGAGGGGATCGGTTCCAGTCTCCAGAATATCAGGGTGCTATCCCCAACAGGGCGGTAGCTGAACCCCAGTGCCCGGAGGGGTCTGCCATCGTCCACCCGGAACTCGCCGTGCGGTTCGGGAGAGCGTGGTGGCGGGGTGACGCCCGGCGGGTGCGGAATGGTGGGGGTGGCGAGCGGGTCGTGGGGGAGCTCGACACATAGTACCATTTCCACCCGTTCCCCGGTGCACTCGATGGATTCAAAGGTAACTGTGACATTCCTGTTTTTCTCGGTCTGGTGAACGGCGACGGTTTTTACCATGGGGTCTGTAGGAGGTACATACTCGTACGGCGGAATTGTGTCCGGGTCATAGGGTGCCGGAGCAACCGATTCGGCGATCCGCACCATCTCCTCCTCACCTGGGGTTCCGGTAAGGGCAAACGAGAGATTGAAAGCGCTCCACTGGAGCTGGTTTTCATGACCAGAGGAGAAAAACGTTCCTTTCACCCCGTTGACCACCACCTGCTTTTCTGTGTCTGGAAAATCTCCGTATACCATCGTACCGACCGGCCCCTGATCAAAGCGGAGTGTGATCTCTCCCCGCTGGTACCATATCATCTGGTGTCTGTCCTGGCCGACATCAGCGCCTGAAGAACTGAATACGTATCCCCCGGGGAGATAGAAGGGGAGGGCCAGCACGATATCGGGCGCCAGGTGCCACTGGGCATTGTGGAGTGAGGTAAAGATGAGGGGAGTAATGCAGGGAGTAAAAGGAGGCCGAATTTCAGCCCCTTCGGGTGGTGTGAAGATAAACACGTCGTCAGGAACGCCGGGATTGACCTGTATTTCGCGATAATTCACTCTTTTGATAAGAGTGTCCGATTCGTCGTACATCTTTATCGTGGCCACCATCCAGGTATCTGTGAAGATACAGGCACGGATCGTTGAGAAGCGGTACTCCGAAAACTGCCGGTTTAAGGGAGATGACGATGTTCTGATCTCAATCACGGCAGTTTTCCTTTCGTCTATGAAGTCATGACATAGTGAATTCACGTCATTCTCTTCATCATGTATGAGGTCACGAACCAGACGCTGGAAGTCCAAATATGCCACAAAGTTCCCATCAGGAGATCTAGCGGGCTCGGAATAGGCCAGATTCGCGCGTGAAGAATACTCCGAGAGCGTCGTCCCGTTGAGGACAGCATAACTGCCGTTTCCCTTTTTTGATGATGCGAGGTGCTCGACCCGGTAGCGGTCGGGATATTTTGCTGTTATACAAATGACGTCAACATTCCCGGTTCCGCCGTCATACACATCCATTATTGCCGAATAGTCCCTGACGTTTTCCTGCTGCTCTGTGAATGTCGCGGCAATTTCACGGGTGGTCAATTCCTGTGCCGGGGTCTCGGTGCATCCTGCAATAAATACGAACACCAAACAGAGCACCAGAACAGTGAAATGGTTTATTGTTACCACTTCATCCCCCATGATATGCCTGTCTCAGTATCTCCCCTGAGTGAGCGTCGATTAACACCGGCGGCATGTCTGGCGAAACCATTGACCTGACCGGTGAATCGTCAAAGGTGGTCCACCATACCAGACGGACATCACGGCTTTCATCGTCAGACAGGGGAGAGTCCGTCATCCACGCCAGCCGGGTTGAGAAAATGTCGACCCTGGTGGAGTATTCTTCCTGCATAAATGCCTGGAATAGTTCTTCTGCCTTGTCCTGTGTTATAGTGGGGCTGGTGTTGACGAAGATATCTTTTCCCGGAACAGTCCACCTCTTCCGGTATCCCGGAATTTTCCCTGTCCGGGCATCGACATCGACCACGACATCATCCCATACGCATGGAATATCCATTAAATATCTTCTGAAGGAAACGCTGTACTCACCTTCCTCGCTCCTCGCCGTTCCGAAGTAATGCACCTCCTTAAATCGCAAATCCTCCTCTGTATACTTCGACCAGATATGTTTTTCTGCGATCTGTATTGCATTGTTGAGCGATATCGTTGTAGTGCCAGTTGAAATCACTGTTTTCCGGTCATAGTAATAGAGCAGATCCCCGGTTTTGGGATCGATGCCGGTCATTATGACTGCACCGTGATGTGATGAGGCATTCAGTTGCCAGAGGAGTCCGAAATCGGCATCTTCAACCAGTTTTCCCGTAATGGAATCATATCGGGTCTCAGGGAATTGTGATTTGACGATAGATTTCGCCTCTTCAGGACCTACCGACACCGGAGATGCGGGAAGTTCTCCTTCGTAGGTCCCTGCTGAAAGAGTGACATCCTCTACCTTCCCCTCTGAAACCCTGACCTGCACACGAGCCCTGTCGACAACAGTAAAGTCCTTCATTGACTGCATGTCAAATTCATAGGTGAAAAACCAGTAATATGGGGAAAGTCCTGATTCGGTTCCAATGAGAATCAGATTTCTGCCAAAATTGTCCACGTACTCATCCCTGGCCTTCACATACCTTTCCGCGATCTCACGGCTCTCCCGCACAGAATAGTATTCAAACCCCGGATTGCTCCATACATCGCTGCCGGGTTCAAGCATAGCGTTGACGATGTCTATCCATTCTGTATAATTTGAGTTATTATCAGAGAGAGTGAGATACCGCCGGTACTGCGCTGAACCGCTTCGCTGAATGTACAGTTCACCTGCCAGATCATCACCAAACGGTCTTCTTTCCAGAAAGAAAATGGCGGATGTGACATTTTTCAATGGGTATGGGGTATGGTATTTGTCATAGATGGGGAAGGTGGTGAAATCACGCGGTTCTCCCAGGTCTGTTTCAATGAACCGGGAACTCTCTTTCAACCCGAGTATTTCACTATCTGCTATCTCTGAGAGCCCCAACCGGGAAAGTGAGAGGCTGTGATTCAGCGTGTCGGAAAGCACCGGCATCAGAGGGGAATCCTCCCCGCCCACATAGGTTCTGATCCCATCCTCCCAGAGATAGATCGAATCCCTGGTATCAGCCGTTCGTTTGATATCTGTGATCTCAACACCGGTTCCCCAGCCAAAACTGTTCGAGACGTTCTCCCGGATCTCCGCCCCGAACGTGACCGGCAGGCCATCGATTCTGAATTCCTCATCCAGGTTCAGGGGATAATACATCTCCTTATCACTGCCGGTGATGCCCCAAAAACCATCACCGAGGAGGACATAGGTAACTACACCGGGACCGGATGCCCGGTTTTCATCACCGGGGGATAGGTCGGTGCACCCACACGTTAAGAGGGCAAGCACAAGCCCCGCAACAAATGCTGCATATAGCACTGAATTTTGCATTATAAATACCTCAGACAACAAACGCATCAGTCCATTCCGGCCGCTCCGGGAGCCCGGAGGTCAATATCTCCCGCCATTTTCATCACCCAAAAAAAGGATAAAATTCAATCGGGGATTTTGATATTAACACCAATATTATATTTGGTGAGTGGGTGTTACCCGGACTCACCGTCGCTGATGTTTCCTGAATGCATACCAGACACCGACTCCGACTCCCACAAGCATGAGAATACCAAGTATGGCGACAATCGAACTTTCTTTCACAACCACACGGAAATCATCGCTTGTTTCAACCTGATCGGAGGTAACCTTCAGGGTGATCTTGTACTCACTTGCAGCGATGCTTGATGGCGGAATGAGGGTGACAGATATCGTATCACTTTCACCGGGTTCAAGGCTGGCAATTGTCTTAGGTGATATCGTGGCCTTCCAGCCCTCAGGTGCGGATATTTCAGGTTTGATGTTTGAAAGTGATCCGGCACTTCCAGTGTTTTTCAGTCTGACATCAAAATCTACCTTATCGCCCTTTTTCAGCTCATATCGGTATTTATCAGGATATATCTTCAGGGTGTAATCTCCCCGAAGTGTTATGTCAAGCTTTTGATCGTAATCATCACCTATTGGTGAGGTCACGACAGACGTGATAGTATAATCGCCCGTTTCCTCTCCGTATGAAGGAATAACTTCGAGATATAATGTTTTTTCCTCCCCGGCATACATAAAGATCTCTGACAGGCTTTCTGGTGAATTTTCAGATTCTTTAAACCGTGTATACCAGTTGTCAGGCAGATTAGTTGAATGAAGGGTAAACATACTGTCAGCTCTTCCGATATTCCTGAGTTTTACCTCAAATACCGGATTTTTGCCTATGGATGTAGTTATTGAAAGAGTCTTATAGGATACTTCTACGGCAATATTCATCTTTTCGAGCACGATATTCCCTGCATCGGTTTCAAGACCTGAATTAACTTTGACTTCAACCGGGAGAGCACTGTGGTAGCCTTTCTTATCAATATGCAGCGTGTATTCTCCGTGGGGCAGCTCGCTCCTGATTTTTCCATCATTGGAGGTGGTAATTTCCATCACCGGTTTCGTGGTTTTTCCCTGCATAACCGTGACCGTTGCACCTTTGATGGCTTCACCCAGTTCGTTAACGGTGGTCAGTTTTAATATGCCACGCTCACCAGCATGCGTCTTTGAGATATCTGTGTATAACCAGCAGTATCCGTCTCCAATGTGAACCTTGATCTGGTATTCACCAACAGGTGCATCTGAGGACGTTTCTACAATGAAACGAATATTCTGACTTGTACCCTTTGCAATTGATGTCCTGGTGATCTCAGTTTCGCCATTCAGGAACCGATACTCCCATTTCGATGATTCACCAAAAGTTTCGACCCATACTTTTTTGGGATATTCGTTCCCGTTGTTTGTCACCGTGAGTGCAAATTCTGCGCTCTCCCCCGCTTCAAGTACAATGCCCGGGAATGGACATTGTATCTGGACATCGCGGCCATCAGAACTCTCTAAAGCTGCTGCCGGCAGTGGAAGTATGACGATGAGCAGAAAGAGGAAAATAAGGATTGAATAGGTAATTTGTTTCATATTTCCCTCTTATCTGATGTCCATCCGCATGAACCGAACGTAGGCAAGTCCGAGGAAGGCTGCGGGGAAGGCAAACAGTGCGATGATGTTTTTAAAAATATCTTTAAATACATCTGTTTCCTGCACCTCAAAATCATCGCCTCCAACGGGACTGAAAACCATCGACATCATCCTGCTATAATCCGGTATCAGCAGTATGTATGAGAGCGTCTGTAGATTCATCGTCGGTGAAATAAGGGTGATGGTATCAGATATTGATTGACGTTTATTTAGGTATTCTTTAATTTGCCGATTGTATTCTTCCCAGACGGGATCGGGTTCGGGTTCCTTATATTCTACTTTACCATCGGAACTTACCGAAGATGATACTACGGACATGCCCCTATGCACAGAGTCGGAGGAAAACATCTGCTCGGGATATTCCGGAGGATCACCAATAACTATGCTCATTACCGGTCCATTCACCAGAATCGGCAGGCTCGTAAGGGCAACAAAGATGACCAGCGTATAGACAAGGGCCTTGCCACTGTCATTTGCTACGGTGGACATGAAGAGTGATAATGCGAAATACGAGAGTATCATCAGGAATGCCGCTCCACCAAATACCAGAATTTTTAATAATTCATCGCCTTCAGGGACAATTCCTGAGAGAAGAAGGATGGCAAAGGTGATAATAAACGTAATGCCAAGTGCGATGGCAAGTGCCAAAAGGCCACCAAGCGCTTTTCCGTTTATGACTTCGTCACGATATATTGGATGTGAAAGCAGTATCTTCAGGGATTTGGTCTCTTTTTCTTTTGATATCAAATCAAATCCCATTGCAATACCAAGCACCGCTCCGAGTGTTATGATCAGTAAACTGACTTGCAGGTAGATGGACATGATAGAGGGTTTACCCCATCCGCCAAATCCCATACCAAATTCATCGTCATCTGCGACAGACTGACGTTCATTATATTGCTGCAGTTCTTTGTTATACTCTGCTGCGCCGCTGATCATCCCTATGGTTGTGATGATCAGGAATATTCCGAATATCAGCAGAAATTTTCTGCTCCTGAAGTGATCACGGAGCTCCTTTCGTGCGATCACCGGCAATCCGTTCGATTTCATAATTATTTGTCTCCCGTGTTGTAATATAACAAAATGGCCTGTTCAAGTGTCGACCGGTCGAGAGTCAGCTGGCGTATCATCACGTTTTGTTCCCGGAGGGTGTCTGCAATATCATCTCTGATATCAGAGCGTGCAGTGATCACGGCTTCGTGGTTTTCGTTGGAATATTCTGCCGATATGAGGTCAGGATGGTTGAATTCCGGCATGGAACCGCGTGTCTCCACCAGGATCTTCACCTGTTCTCCCTGAAGCACCCGTGTCAATTCTTTCCATGTGCCTTCTGCCACCAGTTTTCCCTGGGATAGCACACCAATAGAGGTGCACACCAGACTTACTTCTGAAAGAATGTGTGATGAGACAAGGACGGTCTTTCCGTCTGCTGCCATCTTTTTTATAATTCTGCGGTAGTCTGCAACTCCCTGCGGGTCAAGGTTTGCCGTCGGTTCGTCAAGTATGATGACGGCCGGGTCGTTTAAAAGTGCCTTTGCAATCCCAAGACGCTGACGCATTCCTTTTGAGTAACCGCCAACCAGTTTTTCAACTCCGTCAAGGTTCATCATTGATAACAGTTCATCAATGCGTGATTTTCTTGTTGAGGTATCGAGGCCATACAAACGGGCAAAAAAGTCGAGGTTTTCACTGGCCGAGAGGTTTGTATAGAATCCCACATCTTCAGGCATGTAGCCGATACGGTGTTTGACTTCTATCGGGTTTTTTGCAACTTCAACGCCGTCTATCAGGCATCTTCCCGCTGTGGGTTCGATAAGGCCGGTCAGCATCAGTATCGCCGTACTTTTGCCAGCACCGTTTGGTCCTAAAAGGCCGAATATCTCACCCCCCGGAATCTCAAAATTGAGATCATTGACGGCATAAACGCCGTTGTATTCCTTTGAAAGATGGTCAAATGTAATCATATTATCTTCACATTCTGTGCTACTAACACTAAGGATTTACTCTATAAATGAATTATGCTACAATCGTTTACACGTTGTCGATAGTATAGACGATTGTGACAACAAAATCATGTCATTCAGACTTCAGCGCTAATCCGTGTCATGGTATGAAAGCACGCTGAATATTTGTATGTATACGGGCGTTCATCTCGGCTCATCTCATTTCACCCGTTCTCAGGGAACATGTAAAATCAGGGCATGGAAATATGCAATTCTTATCCGGATACTGAAAAATTGAGAGAATATTGGGTATACGTTGGATAAATTACAGAGGTGCCATTTACCATCTCACTTCCAACACTAACAAGAATCCTGCATTCTTCGAAAGGAGGGGTGTCATCCTCCGACTGAATCACCAGAATAATATATCCCTGATTCCCTTCATCAGGGCGAGATAGATTGATATCCGGCCGGATTCTTACCAAACTGGTGTATTCCAGCGAAGAGCCGGTGTGCCATTCCGAGATGTAATATTCGGGACGGGCATCTATCTCGCCGTCAGGATAGCTGCTGTATTTTTCCTTGACTATCCATCCCTGAGGAATGCCAAATTCCACACCTCCAAAGTCTTTAGAGGATATCTGGAGGTGGGCGGTGATGACCACCTGACGGGTTCCTTTAATCACCCCTGCAAACATCGCTCCCTGTACCATTGATCCGGACGCATTGTCATAAAGGTCGAAATGCGTGATATCAACCGTCTTGAATTCTGTATCCGGTGATTGCTGATGAAAAGGGCCAAACACCAAAAGTGCCAGAAGTAGCAGTGCGCCGATGGCCAGAAAGATATAATATATGTTTTTCTTCATTCCTGTCACTTCAATTCAGGGTCGTTTCCATTTATCACCTTTCTTTTGTCACACCAAGACTATGTTGGTTGCCGTTTACTATTTCCTCACTGCACATGCCCTGATCATTAGCCCGATGACGGCGAGGAAAATTCCAAAGCGGGGCGATTTTGCCCTTTCATCGTCTATACCGGTTCCGTGGATGGGTGCCGATGTAGGGGGAACAGGAATATCGTTGGATGCCAGCTCACGTTTGCGCAGGTAACGGACCGGGCAATGTATGGGTTGCGGGCGCTAATTTAGTGAGCCAAAGAATTGTGGCAAATTAAGACCGTTAAATCACAATTGTGTCAATTAAACCCACAAAGACAGCACCTAAAGAGTTCCCAGAATTGGTAAAAGTATAATTGCGCTGTAGCTTAATATCACCCGTTATCCACCTTAAACCAAGCCAATTCCAACCCTATCATAAAATGATTGGGCAATAGTTATCGTATCAGAATCGATACAATGAGGACAATGGATGTTGGAGAACTATATCATTCCCTGAAAATTGAAAATATTGTTGCTTCCGGGCGTGTTGCCGAAGCTTTGGATATTGAATTTCTTTCTGGTGCCCTTGATGGGTGTGTCCTGAACAAAAAGAAATTTCCCGGCGCAATCTATCATATGAAAGTCCCTAAAATTGCACTCCTCCTCTTCTCGTCAGGGAAGATTGTCATGACAGGGATATCAAATAAGGATGAATTCCACGAAGGTCTTGCCACCATTGTCAGGCAGTTGCAGCAACATGGCATACAGACACTTGAATCACCTGATGTTGTAATTTCAAATATGGTATGCTCTTATGATAGCGGGAATTTTATCAACCTCAATAAGGTGGTTCTCACACTCAGTCATGAAAGAGTAGAATATGAGCCTGAACAGTTCCCTGGACTTGTATATCGCATAGATGATCCAAAGGTAGTAGCACTCCTGTTCTCATCGGGAAAATTTATTCTCACCGGTGCAAAAAAGATTGAGGATGTGAAACTGGCTATCGATTATCTGGAAGAACGACTGAAACAGATTCAATAACCATCATCCGTGACCGCTGATGCAATGGTGCAGGGGCATATGTATCAGAATAACCGTTACCCTTTTTTTCCACCAGCATGGTGTATTCTCTTGAGGGAACTGGGATGCCATCCCTATAAAATAGATTTCAGTCCTTATTGGAAACACCCATTCGGGCCTTTCTTCGGGATTTTACTTTTCATGTCACGCCCTAATGGTTTGAACACTCAGTCTGTTCTGTCATAAAGGAAAATTAAACAACACCCGAGAACAATGTGCCAACTTTGAGGAATCTCACCCCCCGTTTGGCATCACCTGAGTTTTTTTCTAAAAAAATGATTTGTTTTTTTTCAAACGCACCGAATCACACATAGGATTCATGCACAGATTCCACAGGAAGGAGCGCATACGTTGCATCCAGTTTCCCCAGTACCTGGAGAGAGTAGTAGCGAAAGAAGGTGACGATGGGCACATTGATCAGCAGGGATTCCAGAATTACCAGCAGGACAAAGGGGATCATGAGCAGGATGAGCATGACATTCATCGTTCCGAAAACCATGAAAAGCACAACCCCAATGATCACAAAGGGTATAGCGGTAATGAGTATGGCAAGCATCAGGACAATGAACATAAGAATAAAGGCAACAATCGCAAGCACAAATCTCGCGACAACATATCCGAGCGCCTGTTTCCATTCAGATTTGAGGATGGGGATGACCTTGTGCCATGCTGCAATTACACCACAGTCATCGCTGATCATTACAGGGACGACAAAATCGTTTGTGAAGAGCACGATGAGAGCGACAGGTATCATCAGGAGCATTATCAGGAAAAGGAACGCCAGCATGGCAACAACCATCAGAACGTCCGAAGAAGCTCCCCCAAGAACCACCGGCAGGAGGAAGATGAGACCCAGAACCATGATAACAAGAACGGTGATCAGAGTAATACCAATATTAAAGAGAAGCAGACGAGCACCCTTGCCGCTCCGTTCTTTAAATGTCCGGGTAAGTTGAATTTGGCCACTCGTAAGGCAGTCAACAAAGACGAACTGGAGGACAGCTCCGATGAACATACAGATGACCCCCAGCAACAGGACTACACCTACGATGATTAGGATAATTCCAAGAGCGTCCATTCCAAGGTCAGAGGGAATCCCCGAAGAGATGTCAGTATCCGAAACATCACCATATGAACTGCCGGGAACGTTGAACCCGCACCCACCGATAAAGAGGGCAATGATGGCAATACGAAGCCACACGCCCCACTGAAATGGCCAGAGAAGGTTTTTAGCCCGGTATACTGCACCAGATACCTCGCTGAACCCATAATAATTATCTAACATGCATATGAACTACGACAGTTCCCAAGATAAGCCTATTCTGAAGGAAAAAATGAAATTCGCTCACGAAAAATGAACCCTTGCAATGCCGAGGGGTCACCTCCAGCCGGATACTTCACACGTATGAAGGGTCGTGGATATAGCATTATCAGCGGCTTAAGGTAAAAGAGAAAGAAAATTTGCTAAAAATGCTCATTTGTATGGGGATAGGGGATGTTGAGGTAGGGTGATAATACTTACCTTCGTAATATTCAGGCGATTTTCACCCTCCCCGGTTCAACACAGTCAATGCCTATCACGAAATTCATTGAGAAAAGAAAAAAAAAGAGGATGGATAACCCTCATTCATTATTTTTTGATTCGCCCCGGAGGGCATCCAAGTTCCGGTAGACCGTAACCATGACAGCTCCAAAACCAAGACTCGTAGTGATGACGAGGATGATGAAACCGACAACCGGTATCATGTAGAGCAGATTCATAATCACAAATCCCACGGCAAACATCTGCCATTCTTTTGCGTCCCATTTCAGATATCGGGCAATGATGTGCCCCATACTTGCAGAGACAAACAGTGTGGAGAAGAGCAGAGCGATAACCAATAGCATTCCGCCAACAAGACCCATTGGGAGCAGGATGACCGTGATAGAAAATAAAATCAATACCAAGGGGGAGAAGATGATGGCAACTAACCCAACTATGGTGGTAAAAAGTGCCGACCGACGTACATTCTCCTCCACCATGAGGAACCGCTTTGGAGCAATTGCGAGGAAGAGAATTCCGAGGGCAAACATCCCGATGAAAAGCAGGATATCAAATACTGCCCAAAAAATTGTTGAAGAACCCTGACTCGGTTCTTCCAGCTCGACATAAAGATTACCCGCCGTTCCGGTGTTGTCAAAGCTATCAGCCTCGACAGTGAGATTACCGCCCACCTGCCCGGCATGTATCACGGCACCTCCTGAAAGCATGGCATCCTGTGCTACTGTTGCTCCCTCCCCAAGGATCACAGCACCCCCTGAGACAATCACATTGGTGCCGACACTGGCGTTGATAGTAACAACTCCGCCGAAAGCGACAACCTTGCCCCCAACGGCACTATTGACATCCAAGACCCCTCCGGTCACAATGACGTCCCCGGAGACAGGTGCATTGATGTTCACTATCCCTCCCGCGGCAACGAGGCTCGAAACCGAGGCATTGACATCCACAACCCCTCCGGCGGCAAACACGTCATCAAAGACGGGTTGGTCGATTGTTACCTGATCTCCGCTATAGAGAGCAAGCGCTGACACTCCGGTTGGGATCAGCAGAAGAGCAACAACCAAAACAAAAAGAATATTGAGATGTTTTTTAAAGGGAGGCATATACAATACAGAGTCCGGAGAGAAATAAATTTATCTCTGTGGAATGACATCCCTGACCGCATCACCTGAGAATAACCGGAACAAAACTTTCCAAATCCCCTCATTCCCCATAAATGATGATGTACGGATCAATAATGGTCCGAACTCGGCGGGATTTTTCCAAAACCCGGAGCTACAAGGGTTCCTATCCAGAGAGAATCTTCGTGGAGAACTGCTCAATGGTTTCATGAAATTGCTTCGCTTCAACGTCATCTTCAATGGTGGAAGCTGATGCAACAAACGTCATGCCATTTCCTTCAAGAATCTCCCTCACTGCCGCAATGGTGCTTTCTGCACCGATTCTCCCCATTTCCACCAAGACGGAAAATTTCTTGCCGGAGCAATTTCTCAACTGGGAGAGATACTCCCTCGTGTACGGGGGAATAGTATGTGACCAGACGGGAGTAGCAATTACCAGATGGTCAATTTCGTCCATATCTGTCAGGCAGGGCTTAATTTTTGCTCGCGATCCAGGTGATTCTCGTACCATCTTTACTATCATCTCCGGAGTCGGATCGTTCAGAGGCTCGATCCTAACCAAAGCGGAATCTAAAATATGTGCGAGTTCCCGTGCAACGGTCTCGGTATGACCTTGCCATGAATAGAATGCAACGAGTATTTTCATAGATATCACAGAGATGACCTATCCATTATATTGCAAATACATTTTACGATACATAAAACGGTGATTTCAACCTCTGAGTTGTCTGAATCTCAATAGGTATCCAGCGCCCCATTATCATACTGCCATAATTATTTTCAACAATGAACACGGAAACGACTTCGTCCGAATACTAAAAAACAGGTAAACTCACGATTCCCTGAAAGAACATTCAGAGATACAAAACTATCGGTAAACCCATGCCACCTGCGGCAAAAATTGAAAAGAGCAGATGATACTGTTCTCTTACATCAGGGTAACAGAGACAATCTCTGCAGACTCAACACCCGCAAGGTTGCGGAGGATCTGCTCAGCCTCTTCGGTCGTTCCTTCGCCGTCGGGGACGACAATAGCAACCTTGAGACTGGAGAGGCCAAAGCCGATAGGCTCGACAACCATGTCCTGTGTTCCGGGAAGCTTTTCTTTAATCGATGCCTGAAGTGCCACGAGGTCGACTTCAGGTGACTCGGGCATGATCTTAATGATGACTGCTACGTCTCCCATGCTTCAGGGCCCCATGAATCCGCATTTCTTGCACTCGTAGGGGACACTCTGATGCCGGCAGTCATGACACCGGTAGACGATCTGCCCGCATGTGGGGCATGGAAACTTCGTCCAGCCTTCAGCTGTCAGCGGGACATTACAGGAGGTACACTTCTCTGTTGCCATAATTAACTCATTTATTCGGCATCACAACTATTAAAGATGTGGATTGGAATAGGTGCCGGGGGGCATTTTGCCCTTAAGATAAGAACGGATACGCTCCGGTCTGCGACCATTGATAATGGCCCATTTGATGCCCGATGCACGGATAACGGGGAAAAATGCCGAATCTACCACATCTGTTGAGGTGATACCTGCCTCCACGGATTCAGGAACCACTTTGCAAAGGATCCCCTCGGACAGGATACCGTCCACCGATTTCAAAATAAGCAATGGCGCATCGCGTTTATACGCCACCCATGCGGCGATGGAGTCAGACGTCACATCCCATGAATGAGGCAGGGGATCTTCGTCCCGCATCGTTCGGTATGGCAAAAGCACTGCTACACCCCGCACCGGATCACACACACCCTCCACAGGAGAGGCGCCTGCTGCCACCCACAGCCATGCCGTCTGCTCCATGGCAGAGATTGCCATCCAATGTGCCTGTGTGCCTTCAGCGCCGCTCTGACGGACGACATCGGCGAAGAGTCCTCCGCCCGGAACGATGAGAATGTCACGGCCAGACGATGCAAGAAGTGCAAACAACGGAGGGATCTCTTCGGTCAGACTTCCTCCCACCTTAATGACCAGACAATTTGTGTTCTTCTCTGCTGCCGCTGCCATCTGTATTCAGATACAGCATCACCATTTTAAAAGCTTAAGCCGTTCGTTAGATGAAACCAGACTGATTCAATTCACAAAACCTATCAGTCATCCCGCACATCTCTCAGATATGCGCATTTTCCCTCTCTTTCTGGCGCTCTGCCTCATCTGTTGTGGCATTGCTACCGCCGCATTCACGATAACTGAGGTTTGTCCTGATACCTGGTACAAAGGAGAGGCTGATGAATACATTGTCATTACCGGAAGTGGCAGTCTTACCGGCATATCCATCTCTGATGGGGAAGGGAGTGCCCGGTTTCCGGACGGGAGTCGGGCATCAGGCAGGGTTGTTTTAGCACAGCAGGCAGAAGCCTATCGCACCGTGCATGGAGAGTATCCGGATTATGAGTGGTATGACTCCACATCCAAAGTTCCTGACCTGATCCGCACCGGCACCCTAAAACTGGGAAATAAAGGGGATGAGGTCATCCTCCAGGAAAATTGGCAGGAGATCGGTCGGGTCACCTGGCCGGAAGATTTCGTCTGCCGGGAGGGCCAGGTACACTTCTTTGAAAACGGTGTATGGGATCCCCGCCCGCTCATGATCGGGCAGTCCCGATTTTCCCCGGCCACATTTACCGGCGTCTCCGGAACGGTGTTTACCTCACCCGATGCATCGCATGAGGTAATCAGGAGCGCCATTGCCCTCGCCGAGAATGAACTCCTCATCAATGTCTATGAATTCACCTCCCCGGGTATCGCCGCGGAAATAGCCGCTGCGCTGGACGACGGTGTCAGGGTGACCATCATTTTAGAGGGCGGGCCGGTCGGAGGCATCAGTGCAGAAGGGAAAAGAGTGGCCGGATACCTCCGTGGCAAAGGGGCCGCAGTGTACACAATGGAAACAACAGACACCACCCACGCCCGCTACCGTTATGATCATGCAAAATACCTCATCGCCGACCAAAAGGCCGTCCTCGTGACATCGGAAAACTTCAAAGATAGTGGGTTTCCTGAGAGAGGCACAACCGGCAACCGGGGATGGGGAATCCTGATTACCGATCCACGGGTGGCAGACTACTTTTCAAAGATCTTTGCGGCCGACCTTGCGGGAAATGACATGGTAGCATATACCGGTACCGGCACGTTGCCAGACGGTGAAACAGGAGAGAGATACAAGGCAGTATTCGAACCGCAGTCATTCAAAGGGGCTAAGGTGACACCTGTTCTTGCCCCGGACACAGCACATCTCATCCCTGCACTCATCAAAGGGGCAAAGAGGACTGTTGACATCCAGCAGGCCTACATCAGCAACTGGACCGGCAAGGCCCCCAACCCGTACCTGGAAGCCGCGGTGGAGAGAGCCCGAAGTGGAGTGCATGTCCGTATCATTCTCGACAGCTACTGGTTCAACACCAATGGAGAAAACGACAATGACGAGATGGCCGCCCGTATCAATGCCGTTGCTTTAGCAGAGGGACTGCCCATGGAGGCACGGCTTGCCCGCATCGGTCCCGGACACCCGGATAAAGTGCACAACAAAGGGGTCATCGTGGATGGGGATGCCGTGCTCATCTCATCAATAAACTGGAACGAAAATTCCCCATCTTTTAACCGTGAGACCGGGGTCATCATTGAAAGCCAGGACACAGGAGCCTACTACAGCAAAGTATTCGTCG
>Ga0265294_10005481_pt1 | contig 15469 bp, 6 predicted proteins | sample MunlanPumphouse3_FD_192504 | JGI IMG/M metagenome (GOLD analysis project Ga0265294, IMG submission 192504) | Groundwater microbial communities from a municipal landfill in Southern Ontario, Canada - Pumphouse #3 | ecosystem: Environmental > Aquatic > Deep subsurface > Groundwater | place...
AAGTTCGGTGGCGCACTTTCTTTTGACGGCACGGATGATTATGCATCTCTCTCCTCGACGAACATTTTGGGCAGTAAGTGGACCGTTGGCGCCTGGGTCTATCCTGCCAATAATAATGTGAGAAAGCTCTTCTTTTCTCAAGGCTATGCCTATTTCGAACTTAATGCCATTGGAAAGTTTTATGGCTATGTCCCGACTAACGGCACTACCTTAAATATGTTAAGTAATTCCACTTATATCGCCAATCAATGGTATTATGTCAGCTACACTTTTGACGGCGCACTCGGTTCTTTGTATATAAACGGACGTCTGGATAAGACCGCAGTTGCTTCCGGTACGGCTAATACCGGCACGACCAGAATCGGGCAGTATGGAGCTAATGGATACTTCTGGAATGGCTTGATTGATAATTTGAATGTGTATAATTATGCCCGCAGTGCCGGCGAAGTTCTGGTGGATTATAATAACGGTCTGGCGGCGCATCTAAGATAGCTGTGTGATATAACGGATATAAAATGCAAAGATGTATTATGTGTTCCGTATTTGCATTTGCATCCCTTGGACCACGACTAAAAAGTTATGAACCACGCGTACAAAACGTTATTTTGTCGGGTCACATTCCGTCCCGCATTCACACACCCTTTCAGGTATGGTCCAAAATACCAGAATGCAAATATACAGAATGCAAAATGCAACACACCTCGTCGCTCCGCGCCACCCCTCTCAAGAGGGGAATCAATACAAAATGCGAAATGTATTTGTATCTTGAGTCTATGGACCACGACTGAAAGGTCGTGAACCATGCGGGCTGGACGTTTTATTTAGCCAAACAAGATTTCGCGCATCATCTCGTCCGCCCTTGCGTTTTCCATACCATCTCTGGTGTGGTACATGACGCAATAATACTTATTGTAAAAAAGGTTAAAATATTATAGAATACAGATAGCAATCAGTTTATAATTTAAAATAATTTATCATGGAGGACAATAAACGAGCGCAGGTATTTTCTGGAAACACTGCCTCCCGCAACGGGAAAAATCTTGTTAATCTCAGGGGTGATAATAAGGCTGAAACTTCATCGGAAACGCCTCGGGTGGAGGCCGTTCCTGCAGTCAAAAGAGAGCCGATGGAAACTAAACCGCTGCGTAAAACTTCGCGGTACAATTCTTTGAATTTCTTCGACCGCTTCCTGGAATACGGTGTCTATCTCACGGTTTTTTTGATGCCGATTTTTATATTGCCGTTTTCTTTCGAAGTGCAGGAGTTCAACAAATATTCTCTGCTAATCTTGATGTCGAGCCTTATGCTTTTTGTCTGGACACTCAATAGTATTTTTATCAAAGGGCGAGTTTCGTTTTGTAAATCGCCTCTCATACAGCCTTTCGGTATTTTCCTAGTGGCGATTCTGCTCTCCGCGCTTTTCGGGGTCGATCGGCTTACCAGTTGGTTGGGGTATTACGGGACCTTTTCCGATTCATTTATTTTTTACGCCAGCCTTTTTGTCTTCTTCCTGCTTTCTTTGAGTCTGATCGCGCAGCGGGGAGCCGATTGTGTTATCGGTCGTCTTGTCAAAGCGTCAGTATATTCCTCTGTTTTGGCGTCGCTGGTCTCACTTCTTTATTTCGTCGGTGTTAGATTTTTGCCGTCTATTTCTACTGTGGCGGGATTCAATACGGTCAGCGGCTATGTCTATGCCTTTGCTATCTATCTTTTGGTGATGCTCTTCGTGACGCTCTACGATTTTGCTTCGGCGCGCGCGGCTTCATCGGTGGACAAGATTGTGAATATTACGGCAATAATTCTAATTTTGCTCAATTTGCTTATTATCGGTTGGGCGAGTATTTTCTTGGTAATGGCTTTCTTGTTGGCGATAGCTTCCATCTTTAGTGGGTCTTCCGCAAGAGGTGGTCTTCGTCAACAAAGCAGCACAGTCGTGTTGATTCTACTTGTTTTCAGTTTGGCTGTTTCTGTGAGCGGTATCAATTTTTCACAGGTTTCGGCAGGACGTTTGTCATTGCAAGAATCAACAATTTCCTCTGCACTGAAAAAAACCCTGTCGATCGGCACCGAAGAAAATCCGTTCCTTATCGTGGACGGGCTCTCTTCAAAAGAAGCGTTGACAGTTGTACGGGGGAGTCTCAAGGAGAAGCCTCTTCTCGGTTCCGGTGTTGGGACTTACTATTACGATTTCAGTAAATATCGGAGCGCGGACTTCAACTATGGCACGAATTGGTCGATCCGTTTCGGCAAAGCCTATAATGAGATGTTGGAACAAGTTTCCACCCTGGGCTTGATAGGAGTCTTGTCTTATCTTTTACTTCTTCTCTCGGCGCTCTATCTGTTTATCCGGAACACTCATCGGGATCAATGTGGCGTTTTCCTTTTTTGCGCTTTTTGTGTAGTGGTAATTTTCCAATTTCTATTTTTGGGGACAGCGCTCCTTAAATTTATTTTTGTCCTGTTACTGATTATCGCTTCCGGTAAGGTTTTTTCTGGCGAAGACCGGATCGTGGCGGGGGCGCTGCCCGTAAACAGTCAAAGGAAGATTGTATATTGGAATATGGACGGAAATGTGTCCGGTAAGATTTTCGCTCTTCTGTCGGTCGTGGTTGTCTTGGGGTGCTCGGCCGTTTTGTTTTTCAATGTCCAATCTTTCCGGGCGGAAGCGAAATACAAAGCGCTTAACGACAACACTGACGTCAACACGGTTGATTCTGCAAAACTGGAAGCGGTGACTAACCTTAATCCCTACAAAGGAGAATATTCACTCGGTCTTTCTCGTCTTTATATCGGACGACTCAATAGTTTGTTGCCTTCGCTTGGCGATGGTAGTGTTGATGTAGAAAAAGTGAAATCAGAATCTGGCCAGACCATATATCATACTCGTCGGGCTACCGATCTTTCCGTCAACAATGTTGCTTTCTGGGAGAACTATGGATTTGTTTACAAGAGGATGAGTGATCTGGGTATGGAGGGTGCAGACGAGTGGGCACTTAAGGGTTTTGAGGCGGCGCTGAATTTGGATCCTAATAACTCTATCTATCTAACTGAAATCGGCAAGATATATCTGACACGATACCTGACAACTGAAGGCGATGAGAAGCGGATGAATTTGGAGAAATCTCAGAATGCACTGGAAGAAGCATCTGCTCTCAAGAACGATTACCCTGAAACGATGGCTGAATTGGCGCTGGTTTATTTCTACGCCGGAGACGAGGAAAAATCCTTGGATACGGCACGCTATGCCGCCGGTCTCAAAAAAATAAGCGTCGCCACTGCGGTGCAGATCGGGAAAGTATATTACAATCTGGGAGAAATGTCCGATGCGGAAAGAGTCTTGATGTCCGCTTTGAACATTAGTAAAGATAATTCCGATGCGCACTATATTCTGGGAGCTATCTACAAGGAGCAGGGCAGAAAAGAGGAAGCCTTGGAGCAATTCGGGAAAGTGCTTGAATTTAACCCCGGCAGTGAAGATGTGAAAGGTAAAATCAGTGAACTGGAAGAGGGAACCGGTGATAATGATAAATCCAGCGAATAGAAAGAGGGGGGGGCTAGGAAAGAAAATAAATAAGCGGCGTGTATGACATTAGAAATAAAAATACAAATCAAGGGGGGGCAGGCAGGGCTCTCCTTGTGCGATCTTGATTCGGGGGGAGAATTGGATAAAATGGAATGGGAAGATAAAAGGGACCTGTCCGATAAACTGTTCTTGAAGATGGACGCAATGCTGTGCAAGCAGAAGATTCCGCTTGAGCGGGTGCAAAAGATTTCTTTCTGTTGCGACTCGCCCTATTTCGCTCGTAAAGAAAAATGGCAAGAACTGCACCTGGAAAATATCGACGGTACTGGCAAGTGCGGTTTTACTGCCTGGCAGACCGGGGAGATCATTTCCAAGGTGATGAATTTTGCGTTGGAGAAATGATGCTTGAGATTGACGTTGGCGTTTAATGTTGGTTTGGTCGTTTTGGCATATGTCATCCCGGATATTTCGGGGTATCGAAATTCCGTAATGACAAACTAAATATTTTCCCAAAAAGTAAAAGTGTGCTATAATTCTTCTACAGAAAAGACTGATTCGAATGCGGCTTACGCCGTCGTCAAAACTGAGATTTTTAAAATTTTAATCATATTGCGTATAGATATACCAGATAACTTGGAATTCCGGCTAGACAAGGACATGGCCCATAAACGATACACTTCAACCCCCTATTGACAACCTCGATTTTTTGTTTATAATGAAGTTTAACGCTCAGTATGAGTAAACAAGTTTATGGTGGAAAAAAATAATAGGAAGTAAGGGTGGAAAACTGCTTTTACAGCTGTTGCTGTATCTGCGTGTTTTTTGTGTTCGGAAAAGGTAGTACAAATTTGATAAGAATTTGTGATAAATAAGCCAAAAACTGAGATCCAACCTTGCGCTTTTTGATATATATTCTTTTGTCGAAACGTTTTTCAAAAATATAACTTCAATACTATGCCAAAGACAACAATCCCGGTCCCAGCTACCGAAAGAAAGTTTTTCCGGAAGATGAATGAAGTGATGGATCCTCCTTATCTTATCGAAACCCAACTCGACGCATACCATTGGTTTATCCGGGACGGGCTCAAGGAGCTTCTGCAAGAGGTCTCTCCTATCGTGAGCTTCAACGGGGAGCTGGAGCTCGACTTCTTTGACTATTATTTGGATAAGCCTAAATACGACGAAGAAACTGCCAAGAAGAAGAATGTTTCTTATGAGGCGCCGCTCAGATGCAGAGTGAAATTTTACAATAAGACCACTAAAGACACCCGGGAGCAGGAAGTTTATTTCGGTGAATTTCCGATTATGACCGACCGGGGGACTTTTATTATCAACGGGGTAGAGCGCGTGGTTGTCAGCCAGCTCATCAAATCTCCGGGTGTTTTCTTTTATCTTAGTGCTGAGAAGGAAGATCATCGTTATTTTGGCGCCAAGTACATCCCGAACCGCGGGGCTTGGCTGGAAATCGAGACCGATAATAGTGGTGTTATCTATGTTCGCATCGACAAGAAAAGAAAAATCGCAGTTACATCCCTGATCAGATCTCTAGGTTATGGAACCGACGAGGAGATTTTGGAATTGTTCAAAGACACCGACACTGGCAGCACCAAATTCATCCAAGAGACTCTAAAGAAGGACGTCGCCAAGTCGCAGGGAGAGGGTTTTATTGAAATCTACAAGCGCATTCGACCGGGAGATATGGCTACAGCTGATAATGCCAAGCAGCTCATCGAGGGGATGTTTTATAAATTCGACAGGTACGACCTCGGAAAAGTGGGAAGACACAAGATCAACCAAAGGCTCAAAATAGATGTGCCCGATACGGTTGAGAATCGTGTATTCCGTGCCGAGGATTTTATTTTGGCTGTAAAGGAAATTATTCGTCTTAATAATACACCCAAAGCCGTGGCTGACGACATCGACCACTTGGGCAACCGCCGCGTGCGTACTGTGGGTGAACTCATTCAGGAGAGATTCCGTTTGGGCTTCATGCGTTTGGAGCGCAATGTGAAGGACCGTATGAGTACCATCGATCCGTCGACCGCTACTCCGGCGCAATTCATCAACACCCGTCCGCTCATTTCCGTAATCCGCGAATTCTTTATGTCAAGCCAGCTGTGCCAATTCATGGACCAGGTAAATCCGCTGGCTGAGCTTGAACACAAACGTCGCCTCTCCGCGATGGGTCCGGGCGGACTCACCCGTGAGCGCGCCGGGTTCGAGGTGCGTGACGTGCACCACAGTCATTACGGACGCATCTGTCCGATTCAGACTCCTGAAGGTCCGAACATCGGACTCGTGGGGCATCTGGCCATTTTTGCCAAGGTCAATGATTACGGTTTCATAGAAACTCCTTATCGGAAAGTGAAGAAAAGTCAGGTTACTGACGATATTATTTATTTGGATGCGGCTCAAGAAGAGGAATCCGCTATCGCGCACGCCTCTGTGCCTTTGGATGAGAAGGGTAGATTTATCGAAAAAGAAGTGCAGGCTCGTATCAAAGGCGAACCGGGTATCACTGAGCCGGAGAATATCAATTATATGGATATTTCACCGAAACAGGCTATCAGTGTGGCGACCGCTTTCATCCCATTCCTCGAGCATGATGATGCTCATCGGGCATTGATGGGATCGAACATGCAACGGCAGGCAGTTTGCTGTATCAAGCCGGATTCTCCTTACGTAGGGACTGGTATGGAGAAGAGAGCGGCTGTGGACTCCGGTAATGTGATTACAGCTCGAGAAGATGGCGAGGTCGTCGAGGTGGACGGCTCGCACATTACTATTAAAGAGAAGAACGGGGAGACCCGGGATTACAATTTGTATAATTTCATCCGTTCTAACGCCGCGACTTGTATCACACAGAAAGTGCGTACAGAAAAGGGCAAAAAAGTGAAGCGCGGAGACATCTTGGCGGATGGAGCCGGCACCGATCATGGTGAACTGGCGTTGGGGCAGAATCTTTTGGTAGCTTACCTTTCTTGGGGTGGGTGTAACTTCGAGGATGCTATTATTATTTCCAGTCGTGTAGTCGAGACAGATAAATTAAGTTCTATCCATATCGAGGATTTCTCTATCGATATCCGCGATACGAAACTCGGTCCGGAGGTCGTGACTCGCGATATTCCGAATATCGGCGAAGAAAAGCTCAAAAATCTGGACGAAGACGGAATCATACGTATCGGCGCGGAAGTACGCTCGGGCGATATTTTGGTGGGAAAAATCACTCCGAAAGGGGAGAGCGATCTTACCGCCGAAGAAAGGCTCTTGCGTTCCATTTTTGGTGAGAAAGCGCGCGACGTAAAAGACACCTCGCTCTATCTCCAGCACGGCGAGCAAGGGAAGGTTATCGACGTGAAGATTTTCTCTCGCGAACAGGGCGACAAGCTCTCGACCGGAGTCATCAAGACTATCCAAGTGAGCGTGGCGCAGCTGCGGAAAATCTCTGTAGGGGATAAGCTGGCCGGGAGACATGGTAACAAAGGTGTAATTTCCACTATTTTGCCGGAAGCGGATATGCCTTATTTGGAAGACGGTACTCCGGTGGACATCATTTTGAATCCTATGGGTGTGGCCTCTCGTATGAACATCGGGCAGATTTTGGAGACGCATCTCGGTTGGGCCGGACAGAAATTGGGTTACAAAGTAGCCTGTCCCGCATTGGCCGGAGTGACGGAAGAAGAAATAAAAGTGGAGCTTAAGAAAGCAGGTATTCCGGAAGATGGAAAAGTAGATGTCTTTGACGGACGTACCGGAGAGAAATTCGACAACAAAGCGACCGTGGGAATAAACTATATCTTGAAACTGAACCATTTGGTGGACGACAAGATCCATATGCGCTCGATCGGTCCGTACTCGCTTATCACTCAGCAGCCGCTCGGAGGAAAGGCACAGTTCGGTGGGCAGAGATTCGGAGAAATGGAAGTGTGGGCGCTGGAAGGTTATGGCGCCGCGCACACCTTGCAGGAAGTTTTGACCATTAAGTCGGATGACGTCTTGGGCCGTTCCAAGGCTTACGAGTCAATCATCAAAGGTGAGGAAATCAAGAGTCCTCATGTGCCGGCATCTTTCCATGTTCTGGTAAATGAGCTCAAGGCTCTGGCTCTCAATGTCGAGCTTCTCGGCGAGAAGAAAGCGGAAGATGACGAGGAAGAAGGACTGACGCCGACCGCAATCAAGGAGACCTTGGAAGCGGCGAATATGCAGGAATCGGTATTGGATGAAGAGCTCGATGCGGTGGCAGAAGAAGATGGTCTGGAAGTAGAAATCCCTTTCTCAAATCTGGCCGAAGAGGATGAGGACGATAAGCTCAGCTAGAACTTATCTCCAAAATAATTTATTATTCCTCTTTAGTTTTCTTTTCTATATTTTCGAGATAAGCTCAATAAATAACCTAAATCTTAAATATGTCTATTAATACAAAAGTCGAGGACTTCGAAGCAGTCAGACTAAAACTCGCCAGCCCAGAAGACATTCTAGGGTGGTCACACGGCGAAGTGATGAAGCCGGAGACCATCAACTACCGCACCCAGCGGCCTGAAAAGGAAGGGCTTTTCTGCGAGAGGATTTTTGGTCCGACCAAAGACTGGGAATGCTACTGTGGTAAATACAAGCGTATCCGTTACAAAGGCGTGGTCTGTGATAAGTGTGGGGTCGAAGTCACCAAATCGATTGTGCGCCGCGAACGGATGGGGCACATCAAATTGGCCGTGCCGATTGCGCATATCTGGTTTTTACGCGGCATCCCGTCCTCAGTTGGGCTGATGCTCAGTATGTCTGTGCAGGACCTGGAAAAAGTGGTGTATTTCGCCAGCTATCTCATTACGGAAGTGAACGAGGACGAGAAGAAGGGTATTATCGAGCAGATTGATGCGGAATATAAATCTCGGCTCAAAGCTGACAAGAACAAGACTACCACTAAAGACGTAGATAATCTGAAAACGGCTCGCGATAGGGCAAAGGATGAAGTTAAAAATATCAAGAATAATACTGTGATCTCGGAAATCGAGTATCGTAATTTGTCGTTGAAATATGGTTCCGTCTTTAAGGCGGAAATCGGTACCGAGGCTATCCAGCACGCGCTGGCCAATGTGGACCTCAAGAAACTCGAAGGCAGATTGGAGAAAGAAGTGAAGGTAATGCCGGACACCTCAGTACAGAAGAAAAAGACGATGAAGAGATTGCGTCTGGTGCAGGGATTTTTGAAAGCTGATATCAAGCCGGAATGGATGTGTTTGAATGTGCTGCCTGTAATCCCGCCGGATTTGCGTCCGATGGTGCAATTGGACGGGGGGCGTTTCGCGACTTCCGACTTGAACGATTTGTACCGCCGGGTTATCAATCGTAACAATCGTTTGAAGAAACTGATCGCTCTGGGCGCGCCGGAAGTTATCGCCAGAAACGAGAAGAGAATGCTCCAGGAAGCGGTGGATGCGCTCATCGACAACAGCGCCCGCAAAGGACAGATGACAATGGCGGCGACTGGGAAGAAAAGACAGCTGAAATCTTTGGCAGATATGCTCAAGGGTAAACAAGGACGTTTCCGTCAGAACCTTTTGGGAAAGCGTGTCGATTATTCGGCTCGCAGTGTTATCGTTATCGGTCCGACACTCAAGCTTGACCAATGCGGACTCCCGAAGACGATGGCTTTGGAACTTTTCAAGCCGTTCGTGATGAAAGAACTCATCGAACGCGGACACGCTTATAATATTCGCAGCGCCAACAAATTGATTGAGCAAGCGGACAACGAAGTCTGGGATATTTTGGAATTGGTGATTCAGGGTAAGGCGGTACTTCTCAACCGTGCACCGACTTTGCATCGTCTTTCTATTCAGGCTTTCCATCCGATATTGATCGAGGGTAAAGCTATCCAGCTCCATCCGATGGTCTGTAAGGCTTTTAACGCCGACTTTGATGGAGACCAGATGGCGGTCCATCTGCCGCTCACGACGGAAGCGCAGACGGAAGCCAACGAGATTATGCTTTCTACTCACAACCTCCTGAAGCCCGCGACCGGAGACCCTATCGTCTTCCCTTCGCAGGACATCGTACTGGGATGTTATTACATTACTCGTATCGTACCCGGTGCCAAAGGTGAGGGCAAGGCTTTCAACTCTTTCGAAGAGGCAGTTTTGGCTTACCAGCTCGGCGTTGTTGATATCCATGCTGAAATCAAATTGCGCGAGAACGCTTGGTGCGAAAATAGCGATACCAATGATGGCAAGCTTTTCGATACTTCAGTGGGGCGGATTATTTTCAATCAGATTCTGCCTGTGGAATTGATGTTCGTGAATAAGGTTATGGATTCCAGCGCTCTCAAGGCTTTGATGGCCAAGGCGGTCATCACGGTAGGTCGGGAAAAAACCGTGGAGCTGGCGGATAACGTCAAAGCTCTCGGCTATAAACATTCGACCGTGTCTGGTATTAGTTGGGGTATGGACGATCTGAAGATTCCTCCAATCAAGAAAAAACTGTTTGCTGAGGCGGACAAGAAAGTGGATGAAATCAGAGACCAATATGAAGAAGGTTTACTTACCAATAAGGAAAGAAAACTCAAGACGGTAGAGCTTTGGAATGGTGTCAAAAACACTATCGCCAAGGAGATCCCAGACACTATCGGTGACACCTCTTCCGTTGCCTATATGATCAACTCCGGAGCTCGTGGTAACTGGGCGGTCGTGACACAGATGTCGGGTATGAAAGGAATGGTTGTGAATCCTTCCGGTGAGACCATCGAACTTCCTATCAAGAGTTCATATAAAGAAGGATTTAACGTTTTGGAATATTTTATTTCTACTCACGGTACCAGAAAAGGAATGGCGGACACTGCTCTGCGTACTTCGACCGCAGGGTATCTGACTCGCCGCTTGGTGGACGTAGCGCAAGACGTTATCGTGACTGAGGGGGATTGTGGCGACACGGAAGGTACGATGGTATACGCCGGGGAACACGTCGATCTCAACCGCTCACTCAAAGACCGTATTTCGGGAAGAACGGCTCTTACCGATATCAAGGATCCGGAAACAGGCAAACTTCTGGTGGAGAAGGGTATGCAAATCACTAAAGATGATGCCAAGCTGGTGGAAGCGGCAGGAATCAAAGAGGTGAACGTGCGCAGCTTGGTGAGTTGTAAGACTCGTCGCGGTTGCTGTCAGCAGTGCTACGGACATGACCTCGGTAAGAACAAACTGGTTGAAATCGGTGAGGCGGTGGGAATCGTGACCGCACAGGCTATTGGTGAGCCGGGAACCCAGCTTACTATGAGAACCTTCCATAGTGGAGGTGTGGCCGGCAAAGATATTACTCAAGGTCTCCCACGTGTGGAAGAAATCTTCGAGGCGCGTATGCCAAAAGGAAAAGCTATCATCTCCGAGGTGGATGGAAAAGTGGTCGATATTGAGAAGCTTGGAGATAAGAAAACCATTAAGATCGAGTATCAGGTGAAAGAGGCAGGCAAGGAAGAAGAGGGAGAGCCGATCAAGAGCTATACTATGGACAGCGATATCGCACTCTTGGTGGAAAAAGGCGACCTTGTTACTGCCGGACAGCAGCTGGTAGAAGGACATGTCGATGTCCATGAACTTTTCAACCTCAAAGGTATCGAGGAAGTCAAACGCTACATTATCAAAGAGGTCCAGCAGGTTTATACTTCCCAGGGTGAATCTATCGACGACAAGCATATCGAGATCATTATTAAACAGATGTTGTCCCGTATGCGCGTAACCGATCCGGGAGACACAACGCTCCTTATCGGCGATGTCATCGAAAAGGCACAGCTGGCCGATGCCAATGAAGAAGTGAATAACTGGAACGACGAGCATACCGGCGTGACCGACAAGAAGAAAAATCTTGCCACCGCCGATCAGTTACTCCTCGGAATAACCAAAGCATCACTCGCGACCGAGAGCTTCCTCTCTGCCGCATCTTTCCAGGAAACGGCTCGCGTGCTCATCGGTGCCGCAACCTCGGGCAAGGTGGATAAACTCCGCGGGCTCAAAGAGAATGTCATTATCGGACGCCTCATTCCGGCCGGTACTGGTTATAAGCGAGGTTTCGGTGGTACTAACATCGAGCTTGAAGAGGAGAAATAGGACTGATTAGAATCGATTGCGGGAGCAGGTTTGAACCTGCTCCTTTTGTTTTTCATTTTTGCCGGCTTTGGTCATGAAGGCTGGAACCGGTCTCCAGAACGGTCCCGTAACAGTTCGATTTAACAACAAAACGCAATTAATGCCCTCGGCATTTGGGACCACACCGGAAATGGTGTGAACCATGCGGACCGAATCGGTTTATCACGCGAACGCTGTCCCATTTTTCATCTTGTGTTTCATTCGCTTTCCTGTATTTTCTCACACCATCTCCGGTGTGGTCCAGTTTAATTCTTGCGGGAGCAGGTTTAATCTTTTTTGCAGGAGAATTTCCGCGGGAGCAGGTTTAAACCTGCTCCCTCCAGTTTAGATTTCACAATTAAATATTACAAAACAAACAAACTCATATTTAACAGTATCAATAAAAACAAGTGATAACAGAATCGTTTGTTGATCCTTCAAACCCAAAGGACCGGGTATATACCCGCTCCCGCAATACAAAATGCACAATCATAATGTTTAGTGTCACATAGGCAGATAGAGATACGATAAAACAAAAATTACTCTATTTCCCAAACATAAAAAAGCTGTATAATATCATCATAAAGAAACCAAGAAATCCCGAATACCTTTTTACAATGTAGTTATTCCCATTATGGCTAAGAGAATCAGTCGTCGGGTGGATGGCATAACCATCTCGCGCAAGAAAAATCAATCTGCTTGTTCTTTTTCCGAACCACAATCTTCAACTGAAATAAAAAGCCCCCTGCCCACAACAAGGAGATTTTTGTTTGCTTTGAAATCAATATTATCCTTGTCATTAAGAGTTGTAGGGGCACAATATCTTGTGCCCTCTCCGACGCGGCAATCCCGTAACCACAATTCACAAAACCCCATATCACGCCTCTCCCGCACAGTGTCGGTATTTTTGCGTTTATCAAGGGCACAAAATATTGTGCCCCTACAGAGAACAAACCATAAATGCCAAACCCCCGATTTGTCATTCCAGAATTTCGGTACCCCAAAATATCCGGAATCCCGAACCTACGCGGGACATAACGGGATTCTTCATTCCACTATCGCTACATTCAGAATGACAGGTAAAAAGGATGCGTCCTATGCACCACAAGGACAGTCCTTACAGAATCAAAAGGACTGTCCTTCCCGTCTTGCGAAAATACGCAACGTATACGATGCGGTTATCGGCTTTGGACAACCGCGCAGGTTAAAACCTGCTACTCCGCGTGATAGTTTGTCTGCCAAGACGCAAAATCTTGCGTATCTACGAAACACTTTTCTTCCGAGGTACCCCGAAGAATCCCGAAACTGCGCAGGACATAACGGGATTCTTCGCTCCGCTATCGCTACATTCAGAATAACAGACATCATAAAGGTTCCCCTCTCGAGAGGGGGCAGGGGGTGTGTTGCATTCTGGATTAACAAAACAAAACGTCAGAAGCTCACCGCCTCCATCCTCACTTTTGTGATGCTTTTCCAAATCATCGCCGGTATCTTTGCTCCCATAAACATTTTCAATCTCAACCAGCCGAATGTCGCCAACGCTACCTGGTTCAATGAAGGTGGGACCTGGCAATACAGAAAATCCATCACTGTCGATTCTGACAAAGTAGCCAACACCAATCAGGCCTATTTCCCGATGCTGGTCTCTATGACCGACGTATCTTTAAAAAGTGTTGTCAATAGGGGCAAGGTAAACAGTGAAAGCGGTTTTGACATTGCCTTCACCGCAGAAAACGGTTCTACCAAGCTTGACCATGAAATTGAAACCTATACTCCCACCACCGGAGAACTAAAAGCTTGGGTAAAGATTCCAATTCTTTCTGCTTCAGAAGATACTATCATCTATATCTACTATGGCAACGACGCCATCACAGAAACCGAAGAAAACAAAACTGGCGTATGGGACGACGGGGGAGCGAACAACTTCAAGATGGTGCAACATATGGATCAGAATCCATCGGGTGAAGCGCCGCAGATGTTGGATTCGACGCGGTATGGGAATAATGGGACGAGTGGAGGAACTATGACCAGCGATGATCTCGTTACAGGTCAGATTGACGGTGCGATAGAGTTTGATGGGGGGAATGACTATGCGGATTGTGGGAACAATGATAGCTTGGATATTACCGATAAGATTACAATTGGGGCTTGGGTAAAGTTTGATAGTTTAACGGGAATTAGAACTATAGTTTCTACCTATGATTCTGGGGGATATGGTCTTTCTTATAACGAATCTACTTACCCTGATAAAATAACATTTGGTGCATACATTGATGGCGCCGGTTATAAAAACGCTCTTTCCGATTCGATTCCTGTTACAGATAGATGGTATAATCTCGCCGGAGTTTATGACAGTAATACCGTAAAACTTTATATAGACGGAATTTTACAAACAAGTACTGTTGATATTATTGGTAATATAAAAACTTCCGGTCAACCTTTGCAAATTAGTTCCAATCCTCCTCTCTCAAATGTTTTCTCCGGCTCCATCGACGAAGTCCGCATCTCCAACACAGCACGAAGTGCTGATTGGATTGCTACTGAATACAACAACCAATAAAACCCCACAGAGTTCTATTCTCTGGGAATAGAAGAAGTATCATCTCCATCATCTCTATCATCTTTTGGATATCGCAAAGCCATTACTATCGACGCCGATAAAGTATCCGGTGACCTCACAAACTTCCCGGTACTGATCGACCTTCCAACAGATGCATCTCTTGCCGATAAAGAACTAGACAATGCAAATGATATCCTTTTTACATCTTCAGATATATCTTGGTCAGGAACAATAAACGACAAACTAGCCCACGAGATAGAAAGCTTTGACGGCACAACAGGAGAACTCCAAGCCTGGGTAAAGATTCCAGACCTTTCTTCGGAAAATGATACTGTCATATATATGTATTACGGCAACGCAGATGTAACATCCCAACAAAACAAAACTGTTGTGTGGGATGAGAATACTAAGATGGTGCAACACCTCCAAGAATCCCCAGCAAACGGAGTAGCAGGACATCTCGACTCAACCCAATATGCCAATAATGGAACGCCGCAGGGTTTTGATGGCACGGCAACTTCAACCACGAACGGAACGGGGCAGATTGATGGTGCTGATGTTTTTGATGGAAGTGATTATGTGGATTGTGGAAATGATGAGAGTTTGGATATTACGGATAAGATTACGATTAGTGCTTGGGTAGAACTAGATGATATTGACTCTGATGCTATTATTTTGTCTAAGGGCGATATTGATGGTGAAGGGGGCTATATCTTAAGAAGATTTAGTAGTGGTAAATTTTATGCATATACTTATATTGATGGTGATTGGTATAATAATCTTCTTTATGGAGATATTTCACAAGCAGATAAATGGTATAATGTCGTGTTAACTTTTGATGGTGATATTAGCAAGCTTTATGTTAACAATATATTAGTAGATGAGAAAACCTATTCTGGTACTATCGAAAAAACGACATCTGATTTAAAGTTAGGAACAAATGGAGACAACAGTCGTTATTTCCCTGGTACTATCGATGAAGTCCGCGTCTCCAACACAGCACGAAGTGCTGATTGGATTGCTACCGAATACAACAATCAATCAAATCCCACAGAGTTCTATTCTTTAGGAATAGAAGAAGTACCATCTCCTGTTGCCTTATCATCTTTCACCTATAGAAAAGCCATCACCATAGACCACACCAAAGTAAGCGCCGACCTTACTGATTTTCCTGTGCTCGTCAATCTCCCGACAGACGCTTCACTCGCAAGCCACGCTCAAGCTGACGGAGATGACATCCTTTTTACATCAAACGACATAAGCTGGTCAACCGGAACT
>Ga0265294_10005484_pt1 | contig 15465 bp, 17 predicted proteins | sample MunlanPumphouse3_FD_192504 | JGI IMG/M metagenome (GOLD analysis project Ga0265294, IMG submission 192504) | Groundwater microbial communities from a municipal landfill in Southern Ontario, Canada - Pumphouse #3 | ecosystem: Environmental > Aquatic > Deep subsurface > Groundwater | place...
AGTATCATATTGTCCAATTGAAAAATCTAATAAATATCCCGGTAAAGTATTACTACCTTTATATCCCAAACTTTCTACTGGTAAGTCAATACCTGTTTTTATTCCTAATCCAAATTCCGCAAATGATTTTCGATAAATATTAAATGCTTCTCTATCAATAGTTAAAGGTTGATTGTATTGATAATAACCCTTTCCTACTCTAATTGCTGTATTAAATTGATAAGTATTCGAAGATTGAGTCAAAGCAGTTATATCGTTGACATTACCTAAATACATCCATGAGCATTTTATTGGAGTATTAATTATTTTAATACAAGCATCATCTCTTACTTCGCCTATTGTCAAGGCCCCTGTATTATATCCCACAATATGAGAAGCTCCTTTAACAACCGAACCTGCCGCAACTGGTGACGTAGTAATACCTGGCGAATAATCATATATTTCATAACCATTAGCGGTTGTTATGATTTGTTTTCCAGCCATTGCTAAAACTTCTCCTGTTTTAGGATTACTAACAACAACAAAAGAGCGGTTATAATATTCTGTATTAGGCTCATGTTTGGTCGCTATTAATTGATTAACAATTATATCTTCAATAGCTTTTTGTAATTCAATATCTATAGTTAAAACAATATCATTTCCTCTAGTTCCTTCTTCTAATAACTTATATGTTCCATCATTTAATACTTCGTACTTATTTTTTATTCCTTTTAAATAACCATCATATTGGTACTCTAAATAACTAGTTCCTACTTGATCATCTAAACTATAACCTGAAGCTAAATAATAATCTTTTAATTCATAAGGAATACCTGTTTCAGTTGTAGAAACACTACCTAATATTGTTCTAAATGTGTCACCATATAAATACCTTCTTTGCCAATCCAATCTAGTATTAAAGCCATTTAAAACACCAATATTTTCAGATACTTTGGCGTATTCTTCATCACTGATATTATTCTTTTTAATTATTTTTTCATCATAAGAATATCCTTTATTCATTAACGCATAAATATAAGCAGCTTCTTTATCCAAAACATTATATTCATTTAATTCAGAATCAGTTATTCTTTCTAACTTTATTTTTTTAATATCATTACTATTTAATTTTCTTTCTTCATACTTTTGCCATTCTTCATCAGTTACCTTTTTATTGCCTAATTCATTATTATTGATTAACCAAAATTCTCGTAAATTTAGTTCACTTAGTTTAGAAAAATCCAAGTCAATCATCTCTGCTAATTTATATGCCAGATCGACTTCTTCTTTTGCCTTTATATTAACTTCCTTTTTATAATAAATAACTTTTATCGCTTCATTATCAACTATTAGTCTTCCATTTCTATCATATATTCTTCCTCTAGGGGCAGTAGTTCCATAAGTAATATTTTGTTTAAGTTCAATTAATTTAGTTGCATAAAAACCTTTATTAATGATTTGAACATAAAACAAGTTACCTAAAAGAATTAACATAATCAATATAATAACACTAATTACTATATTATATCTTTTTTCTATTACTTCTTTTATATCTCTAAAGTGTTTATAGTAACTATATTTAGTATTATAATTTTTCTTTGGTTTTTTCTTTTTCATGCTACCCCCTTAATAAATATTTTATCAATCATATACATATATTATAACGAGGTGAAATATGAAAGATAAGTTAATAATAGAATATATAAACAAAATGACTACTAAAGATATCGATGAATTCGCTAAGAAAAAAGGTATAACATTAAAATCAAGTGAATTAGATTTAGTTTTAAAAAAAATCAAATCTGAGTGGCGTACAATTCTATACGGAAATCCAATTCCTATTTTAAAAGATTTAGAAGGAAAAATGAGTCAAATTAACTATAAAAAAGTAGAAGAACTCTTTATTTATTTTAAAAATATGTATAATAGTTATTTATAGTATGTCCTAATATCATCAATTAAATTATCATTGAACTTTTTTTTCTTTATCATATCTATTTCAAATTTATATGGCGGGTACATTCTGTCTTTACTATTATCGTCAATACTAACATAAGGTGTTTCTAATATTTTAGGAATATCTTTTAATTTTGAATGATATATAATTTTTATTAAATTATCAAATCCTAAAGTTCCAAATCCAAAGTTTTCATGTCGATCCTTGTGTGAACTAATATCATTTTTACTATCGTTTATATGAATGCACTTTAAGTACTTTAGTCCAATTATTTTATCAAAGTCTTCTAAAACCTTATCAAAATCTTTAATATCATATCCAGCATCATTAATATGACAAGTATCAAGACAAACACCAATATGTTCTTTTAATTCTACTCCATCAATAATCTCTTTTATCTCATTAAAATCTCTACCGATTTCAGTTCCTTTACCAGCCATTGTTTCAAGATATATGTTAACATTTTTATTGTTATTAAGAACTTTATTTAAAACAAAAATAATACTCTCAATTCCTTTTTTTGCTCCAGCACCTACATGACTACCCGGGTGTAATACAATACTAGTTAAGCCAAGTTGTTCTACTCTATCTATTTCTTGTTTTAGAAAACTAATGGCAAAATCTACATTAATCTCATTTGCTGGATTAATAATATATGGCGCATGAACAATAACATTATTAAAATCAATATTATTTTCTTTCATTACAAAATGAGCTTTCTTAGTCATCTCATCATCAATTAAAGCACGATTAGTATTTTGAGGAGCACCAGTATATAACATAAAAGTATTTGCTCCATAACTGAGTGCTTCATTAACACTACCTAATAACTGATCATTCTTAGTAAATGAAACATGTGAGCCAATAATTATATCCTTCATAAGTCATTCTCCTTAGTTTTATTATATCAAAAAAAAGGATATTTTTATATCCTTTTAATTTTTTTATCGACTGATTCCTTCAGGTTCTATTTCCGGTGCTGCTTGTTCAGGAACAGCTTCACCTTTTACTTGTTTTAATAAATCAGGATTTATTGTTTTTGTTAATTCTGCGATTTTTTGTTCAGCAGACTTGATTATAGCAAGTTGTTTTTCCATTTCAACAATTGCTTCTCTTTGTTCTTTCAAACCTTGCTCATAAGATAAAACAGTAGCTTCTTGCTCTTCATAAGATAAGTTATTATCTTTTGATACTATATCTTCTGCAAGTCTAGCGTCTTCCCATTCTTTCTTTTCAGCTTCAGTATAATTATATCCATCATTTAATTCATTTCTATAACCAGCACGTAAAGTATCAATACCACCTAATAAAGTTTCTGTTTCATTATGTTCTATATTAATTGGTTGTTCTACTGGAGTAGCAACTGGTTCTTCAATTGCTGGCTCTACTGGAGTAGCAACTGGTTCTTCAACTGCTGGCTCTACTGGAGTAGCAACTGGTTCTTCAACTGCTGGTTCTACTGGAGTAGCAACTGGTTCTTCAACTGCTGGCTCTATTGGAGCAACAACTGGTTCTTCAACTGCTGGTTCTACTGGAGTAGCAACTGGTTCTTCAACTGCTGGCTCTACTGGAGTAGCAACTGGTTCTTCAACTGTTGGCTCTACCGGAGCAACAACTGATTCTTCAACTGTTGGCTCTACCGGAGCAACAACTGGTTCTTCTTGACTAAGAGACTCAGCTCTAACATTTACAGCATTAGCTAACCTTTCATATAACTCAGTTTGTTCCGGAGTAATTGTTGGCTCTACTGGAGTAGCAATTGGTTCTTCAACTGCTGGCTCTACCGGAGCAACTTCTGGAGTAGGTATTCCTACTTCCATTTCATCAATTCCTATAAAATATGCTCCCCATACTTCTTTATCAGTAACACCATGGCCAAGGCCTTCTCTTAATGTTACAAAATCAAGAGCAGAATTTCCTAATTTCATTCTTTCTTCTTCAATTTTTTCTAATGACATAGCCGGATTATCAGAATATCTTTTTCTAATTTCGTGAACTACATTATCGAAGTTTCTTACTTCTTTAGCAACAGCTATCTTTAATTTTTTTCTTTCTCTTAATCTAATTCTTTTAGCTGCAGCTGCATCTTTAAACTGATTCAAAAACATTTTATTAACTAAAAGACGATGTGGTTTTGTTTTTTCTTTAATAACACGTTCTTTTAATTTTTCAACATCAGCTTGAAAAGTATCGACAATAAAACCTGCTCCTGCATTTACAAGTCTATTGTCCCTTTGTATTGATGCAAGAAGTTCTTCTTTTCTTTGAACATCTTCAGCATGTCTAGATTCAACTTTATTATCAATTGCTTCTTGAACCATATCATTTTCAGCAAAACTGTTAACGAATTCTCTTTTACTTTCATTGTTTTGAACAAGATTTTGGAAATTAGCACTAATTGTGTCTGCTACATTTCCGGCTGTAGCTGCCATATTAATTCCCAAATTCTTAAGTCTTTCTACATTTCGGTGATGTGCATCACGAATTCCTTTAAATAAATTAGCAACAGCAAAAGATACCCTAGCTGGGGTAGCTTTAATAATTGCCTTTCCACTTAAATCTTTAACAACAGTTTTGTATAATTGCTTTGTTTCGTTATCCATAAAAACCTACTCCCCTTTGGCCATTTCAACCATAACTTTTTTTATTTCTGTCCATACGTTTTCATCTTCAACACCTGACAATTCAATACTACCATCTTCTTTTTCTGTAACTTGAGATGTATATATTTCAACATTACCAGCTGCATCAGTTTTATTTTCAGTATAGATTAAATAATCATTACCGTTCATAGCAAGAGTAAAGTGTGCAATAACCTCTACATCCTTTTGAACTCCATCTAAATCAGTAATTTTTATCATTTCTTTTCCTTCCACAGTAACCGCTCCCTTCTTATTAAGATAATTATAACATATATATTTTTAACTTTCAACAAAATTGTTCAACATTTTAAATGTACTTTCTATTCCTTTGCGAGTGTATTTACTAATAACTTCAGATAACTTTCCACCCAATCTTTTAGGGGCGTAATCAAACGTTTCTTTTTCAGGAGCATAATTATCTATATCAATACTTTTTCCGTTTTTTATATCTTCTTCAAATTGTTTGATCTTTTCTTCCGTCAAAACCACTCTTTGCCTTTGTTGGTACTCATAATAGCCTACCAGTGAAGTACAATAAACAACAACAAAACAAATAAATAAAGCATAAAATATATATTGAATTATTTTAATTCCGGTTTCATATTTCATTAGCCATTTTCTCCTTTAATATAGGCGCAATTATATTAATTGTATTCATTACTTCATCAATAGTGTTTTGGTATCCACCAATCTCTAATAATATTGAGTTCGGACTAATATCTTGATTATATATACCATTGACACCCGCTCCTTTTTTTGTTAAAACTCCCCTACATAAGGTTGGATATACTGAAACAATTCTCTTATTTAAATCATTTGCTAAATCTAAATTCATTTGATAATTTTGATGTGCCAATCCTACGACAAATAATATCTTGGCATAGTTCTTTCCATCGATAATAGTTGTTCCCTCTTTTTTATTAACCGAATCGCGATGGATGTCAATAAAATACTTTAAAGTCGGATAATTACTAATTGCTTCGTTAATAAAATATCTACTTGCATCATACGAATAATTATAATTCCAATTATTAGCTTGAATAAACTCTGTTATATTTCCTTCTTCGACAATAGATGAAATCCCCATTTCATTTAGTCTTTCTTTTAGTATATATGAAGCCATCATAACATTGGGTGTAATATTATATATTTCATAATCTGATCCATCATAATTTTCTAATTGATGAGAATTATATATGTAAACTATAGGATCTTTTTTCACTTCTGGACTTGGATCACTTATGTGCTTTGATACAGGTTCTGCTTTTATATCACTATGTGTCTCATTTTTAAAAACTTTATTAATAATAGTAGTTGGATCATTAACATCAATATCAATTAAGAAATTAGTAACAGTTTTTACTATATTGTTATTTTTTTCATATTTTAAATAATAATTGGAGTTTTGTATTAAAGCTTTAAGAAACTCTTCATTTGAGGAAAACAATTTTATATTAATTAAAATGCCATAACATATTTGATAACAACTCGTCACTAAAATAATATATAAAATATATTTTATAAATCTTTTTTTAAACTTGAATCTTTTTTTCATATGTCACCCCACTTTAAATTATTCATATTATATATTTATATGAGTGAATAAAATGTCAAAAAAATATCAAAACTAAATGTTTTGATATTTTTCTTTATAATTTATTTATTTTAATTAGAACCAAATGGCTTTGATGGAGTTTTTACGAGTACCTTTGGGTTTTCTAAAGACGATTGTTCTACTATAGGTTCAACTAATCTAGGAGAAAAATATTTCTTTATTTCCTCACCAGTATAAGAATGAATCACAGTTAGTTCATTCAATCTTTGATTATAGTCTATACTTAAATCTAAAAATTTCGCCTCTATATTTTTTAAATCTTCATCAGACAATACGTTTTTATTTTTAACATATACTCTTTCAAGCATATTTTTAATCATTTGATTCTGGTATAAAGATTCTATTTTCCCAGTATTTTTGGCAACACTTTCCATATAACCACCACCTATTATAATAATATCAAGAACAAGAAAAAAAATATAGCATTTTTACAACAATTTGACATCATTTGACAATATTTTTATGTAAAGCAATATTTATTCCATCACTAATTACACTGCTTAATTTTTCTATTACAAAATCGATTTCTTTAGGTGTTACCATTAGATTGTAACCAATTGGAGTTAGTACTTCAAAAACTAATTGTTTTATTTCATGATCACTGAGATCTCCAATCATTCCCATTAAATTCTTTTTATCTTCTTCCTCAACATTTACATCCTTATCTAAGTAATTAACATTTGTTTTAAGCCTGTTGACAGGATTATTAATATTTTGTTTAGTATACGAAAAATGTTTAAACATATAATTAATAGTATCACTTACAATTGTTACGGCATCAACTACTGTTGGAACACCAATAGCAATAATAGGTACACCTAATACTTCATAACTTATCTCTTTACGACTATTGCCTACGCCACTTCCGGGATGTATTCCTGTATCAGTCATTTGAATTGTTTTATTGACCCTCTCGACTGATTGACTGGCAAGAGCATCTATAGCAATAACAAAATCTGGTTTAACACTTTGAATTACACTCATAATTAAATTGCTAGTTTCAATCCCCGTCTCTCCCATTACACCAGGCGTAACTGCATACGTTCTACGATATCCATCGACTACATCTCCATACTCAAATAAATGATTAGTAACTAAAACGTCTTTGATTGCAAGTGGACCTAACGCATCAGGAGTGGATTTGGAATTACCTAATCCAATTATCAGACAACTATCTGTATCCTTAATATTACTTTTTTCTAACATTTTTTTTAATTGCTCAGCAAATATATTTTTAACCTTTTCTTTATTTATAGAATCAGTAACATCCTTAAATTCAATAGTAATATACTTCCCTACCTTTTTATTTATTAATTTACTTCCTTCTTCTTCAACATTAACATCTGTTATTTTAATATCATCTATCGTACTAGATTCTACTATTATTCCCTTAGTTTTAGAATTGATTGTATCAATTGCTAAATCAGTTCTAATATGATATTGTTCTAGATTTATTTCATGCTCCATTATATCACCTATATATATTTTGCCAAAAAAATGAGTTTTTATTGCTTTTTTTAATTATATTTGTTAAAATTAGTTTATTAAATGACTTGGAGGTGATTTTATGCCAAATATGAAAAATGCTGAAAAACGTATTAGAGTAATTGCAAAACAAAAAGCAGTAAATAACGAATACAAATCTAGTATGAGAACTGCTATTAAAAATGTTGAAAAAGCGGTTATCAGTAAAGATAAGAGTAAAGCAACTGAAAATTTAAAAAACGCTATTAAGAGAATTGATAAAGCTGTTAAAGCTGGTGTAATAACAGGAAATACAGGTGCGCGTCACAAATCTAGTATAACTAAAAAAGTAAATAATATGGAGTAATAACTACTTCATTTTTTTATATTATGATATAATTATCTAGAAGGTGATTTATGAAAAAGCTAGCAGCCTGGTTACTAATAGTTTTGATATTAACCGGAATATATATTTATCGAAGAGACATCTCAAATTACATATATACAGAATATGTAAATAATCGAAATTTAAAAATAAGTAACCCAAATGAATATACTACTAACGGTAACTTCAGTTTAGTAAAAGTTACGAATGACTTTATCCCAGAAGATAAACAAGATATTTTAAATATTATCTATACTGTTATCGACTCGGGTATTAATGAATTTATTTTTTATTGTCCAACCAATTATAATAATTGTATTACTGATGTTGAAAATGTAATTGATGATATAGATATAGTTTCAGTTTTAAACAATTATGTTCATCCTTTTAACAGTTATAATAACTTACATATAAGTTATAATGATTTAGGAAGAATTACAGTTAGAATAGAAAAACTGTATACTGAAGAAGAAATAATATATATTAATGATGCTATTAATCAAATATCAAATTCAATTATAAAAAATGATATGACTGATAGAGAAAAAATTAAAGCCTTTCACGATTATATTATAAAATATACTACTTATGATACTTTTAGAGCTAACCAAATTAGAGATAACATAGATGACCCTACTAATATGTCACACAAAGCGACTGGATTATTGCTAAATAAAACCGCCATTTGCGGCGGTTATACTGATACTATGTCAATCTTTCTAAGCAAGATTAATATACCAAATATAAAAATATCAACTGATGATCATATTTGGAATTTAGTTTATATTGATAATAATTGGTATCACTTGGATTTAACTTGGGATGACACAGGAGCAGAAGGAAATGATACTATCCATGTCTTCTTTCTAATTACATCAAAACAATTAAAAACATTAGATAACGCAAAACATAACTATCAAAAAAAGTTATTTAGTGAAGCAAATTGACTATATTAAATAGTCTTTTTTATTGGTAAACAAATAGTAACTTTAGTACCTTTATTTAATTCGGAAGTAAAATAAATTTCTCCTTTATGTGCTTTAATTATTTCACTTGATAAGGATAAACCCAATCCTGTACCATTACTTTTAGTAGTAAAAAACGGATCCATAATCTTTTTCATATTTTCTTTACTTATACCAATACCATTATCTTCGATATAAATCATAATTTCATTTTTATTTAACCGTGTATATATTTTGATTCGTCCTTGTCCTTTTTCAGAAATAGCTTCAATACTATTTTTCACAATATTGATAATTACTTGATTTAAACGATTATAATCACCTAAAGCAAATACTTCATCATCGCTTATCTTATATATGAAATCAATATTTTTCTCACTTAACAATGATTTAAAACTATTCACTACTTCTGTTAATAATAAATTAATATCTAAAATTTCTTTTTCAACACTTATTTTTGTCATTGATAAGAAGTCCTGCAGTAATATTAAAGTAAAATTAATTTCCTTTTTTATAATCGGTATATATTTTTTACTATGTTCAATATTATCAACATCAAACATATCAAGATATCCTTTGCAGACTGCTAGAGGATTTTTTATTTCATGAGTTATTTTGAATAATGAAGATCTTATTTGTTTTTCTTGTTCTAATTCTTTTATATTCATATGATATTTTAATATATCATCACCAATTTTTAAACAGAAGATTATTATAAGAGTCGATATTACCGAAGAAATATAGAAAACAAACAATTGTAATTGATCTATAAATAAAACATTATAAGATTCATTTAAGTATATAGCAATATAAAAGAATATCCCTTTAATAGTCATTGCGATTATAATAAATAAGTAATCATTCACACGATATTTATTTTTACCTAAAAAGATAATATAAAAGATTAAATATTCAAAAAACAATGTAAGAATATCTAGATTTAAACAGTAATGGTAAAATATTATTACAAATATCGATAAAAGAATACCCTCTGATTTTCTATTGCGACAATAAGCTATAAAAATAGGAATATCAATTGAAAGAACTGGTATTTCAGCAAATATTTCAACTCCAAATTTTGTAATCAAATATAATGAGGTAAATAAGGCTAATCCAAAAAACATATTGTTTTCTTCTTTACTGACATTGCGGTTATGTGCAGTATAAAACAAATATATGGATAAAGGAAAGAAAATAAGAATAATTGTTAGTAATATAGTTTCCGATAAATTCATTTTTTCACCTCAACTATATTATAAAACCAACATAGTGTCACTTTATGTCGAAAGATGAAAAAAAGTGACATTTTTTATCACTTTAAATCATCTATTTGCTTTTTAAGTTTTCTTGCATTATTACCTAAAATTATTTTTAATTGATTATCAATTTCAACCATCCCTTGAGCACCCATTTTTTGAATAGCGTCTTTGTTTACTATTGAAACATCATGAAGTGTAACCATAAACCTTGATTTATTTACTTCATAGGTAATAATATTTTGTCTTCCACCTAAACAATCAATTAACTTATTAACTTCAATTTTAAAATCTTTTCTTTTTGATTTCGTAATAGCTAACGCAATTACTAGTAATATTGCAACAATAATAATATACTGTATATATTCCATTCTATCACCACTACCATTATACTATAATTTTTATCTTTTGAAAACTTTTTTACTATATAATTGTATAATCATTTTATTTGGTGTAATATAATATTAGGTGATAAAATGAAAAACATCTCTAAATATAAAGTAGAAAAATCAATAATAATACCATTACTTATAATGGCAATTATTTCATTTATTACCTTAAATAGTGCAACAACCATATTGCCTAGTTATTTAAATAATTTATATATAAAACAAGTTATTTGGTATGCATTTGGATTTGGTATAGCTTATTTTATAATGTTTCTAGGAAACGAATTTATATATAAAAATGCTTGGATATTATATATTATAGGAGTTGTTTTATTAATAGCACTACTAATATTTGGAGATCCTATTAATAACGCTAAATGTTGGTTTAGTATTCCCGGTGTCGGAACAATTCAACCAAGTGAATTTATGAAGATTATTTTAATAATAGTATTAGGTAGTATGATTCATAAGTTTAATGAAGAATACAATACTCCAACTATAAGAGAAGAATTTTTTTTCTTACTAAAAGTATGTTTAGTAGTACTTATTCCTAGTATTTTAACCTTCTTACAACCCGATACTGGAGTAGTAATTATTTATCTACTAATTACTATAGTAATGTTATTTTTATCAGGTATTAGATACAGATGGTTTATATTGTTATTCGGAGTCATTGTTCTTTCAGTTGGAACAATCTTAATTATTTACTTTTATAACACTGATTTATTTATTAAATTATTTGGAACAGACTTTTTCCTTCGAATTGATCGACTTCTAGATTGGACTAGTAAGAGTGGTTTCCAATTAGAGAATGGATTATCCGCGATTGGTTCAGCTGGTTTAACAGGTCATGGATTAGGTAATACTCCTATTTATTTTCCCGAAGCGCAAACAGACTTTATCTTCGCAGTATATGCCAGTAATTTTGGCTTTGTAGGCTCTGTCGTATTGATTATTCTATTAGCTTACTTTGATATCAGATTAATAATAACAGCGATTAGAAGTAACAATAACATCAATAAATACATAATGGGAGGTATTGTTGGTATGCTTATCTATCAACAACTCCAAAATATCGGTATGACTTTTGGATTAATGCCAATAACAGGTATAACACTACCATTTATTAGTTATGGTGGATCTTCTCTACTAAGCTATATGATTATGATAGGAATAGTATTTAATATATCAAATGCTAGTTTAAGATATACAAACTAAAAACATTAAAATCAAATGATTTTAATGTTTTTTTAATATTGTACTATGTTTTTTATGATTTCAGTTGTACGACACGAAAAGAGCACAGACTGCTCATACCATTGCTGTAGTTGAAGAAGAAAGCCCCAGCATCTATTCTGTCGTAGTAGCCACCACTGACTACCAAGAAGAGGAAATACTCACAAAAGTGGCATTATCACAATATCAGCCACTTGTTTCTGACAAAGCACTTCCGTACCTATATTCCCTCCTGCTATAGGTATAGCATTTTTTCCTACAAAAAGATAGGTTTCATTTTGTTTCTATTAGTTTAACTTGTTTTCAACCTTACATCTTAAATTATAACTATTGCTATGTTTGATATGACCATACCAACTATTTAATATTCTTTTCATATTACTCTCACTTATATATCCTTTTTTATATAGTTTTATTTTCTTTTTAATCTTAATTTTACTTCTTTTTCTCAATAAGATATGTGTTTCATAGACCTTATAACCTAAAAAATCGATTCCTAACTTATTTGGAAAATATCCACTCTTTTTATTAAGCTTCATGTTTAGTTCACTATTTATAAAATTATTCACCATATCAAAATATTTGAAAGCAATGTCCTTACTTTCAACTAACATTACAAAATCATCCATATATCTTATATAATATTTTATTTTCAAATCATGTTTCACATAATAATCAAGTTCATTTAAATATATATTTGCAAAATACTGGGATGTATAATTACCAATTGGAATCCCTTTTTTATTGTTATTCTCATATACTAATTTATATGTCATAGATAATAACTTTTTGTCACTTATATACCTTTTTAATATATTGAACAATATATCTTTATCTATACTTTCAAAAAAACTTTTGATATCAAACTTTATTACATAATAACTTCCATATTTTCTTTTCATTATTCGCATATATTTCTGTAATTTATAAACTCCTTTGTGTGTACCTTTTCCTTCAATGCAAGCATAACTATCTGATATAAAACGTTTTACAATGTATGGTTTAATAAATTCTCCTATATACCATTGGTGGACTATTCTATCTTTATACGGCAATTTACGAATAGTTCTTTCCTTAGGTTCTTTTACTTTAAATTCACTATAATTACTTACTCTATAAGTATCTGTCCTAATCTCTTCCATTAAATTAATAAGATGCTTTTCTAAGTGTAAATTAAATTTTAATATTTCACCTTTATTTCCTTTATTTAAACAGGCTCTTTTATGCGCTTCTAGCAAATTAAAAAAGGTTAGTTTACTATAAAAAACACTTTTTATTGTTCTTGACACGTTTTTATCCACCCCCCTAATAAGTTATAAATAATGGTGACTTTTTTATTAAAAGATACATAATTTTTATTACTAATATACTTTAATTTATAACTTACACCCATATAATCTATTAACAATATTAGTTCTTCGTCAATAGAATATAAAAATAATAATCTCTTATTCTTATTTTTATAAGCCTTAATAATATGCCTTTTAATTATATCAATAGACTTCTTTATATCAATAACAATTCCCAACTTCTCTGACTTCGGATACTTAACATAAAGCACATACAAATAATATTGCAAATCAACTATCTTTTTATAAATTATTAAATCATTTATCATAAATCCTCCAAAAAATAATACCTAATTTTCAGTAATTCTTACTCACTAGATATTACCATTCATATTTTTTATCTAAATCATAGATAAGGGATTAAGTTTGTTCTAAATAAACCCGATATTGTCCTTAAACAATATATTAGGAATAAATAATATAGAACTCTGGACAACGCGAAACGAGTTGTTGCTGTTCGCACCACCAGTGTTGTTGTTGAAGTTGAATGCCCCCGCGTTCGTAGTGTTGTTATAGTTGCCCCCACGGATAGACCAAGGGTTAGACGAGTTCACAAAGTTCGCGTTATCACTTTTAACTTAATACCTATATCAATATTAATTGATATCCATTTCAAAATATATTAGTTTTAAATTTTCTACTTCAGTAAACTCTAATTTATTTGTTATCATATTAATTAACATTTCTTTATCAACCATATCAATACTCTTAGTCAATACATTAAAATATTGACTGTTTATAATTACTTTTTTAATAGATGATATATCTTCAATTTTATACCCAATATTATTATTTTCCAATAGTCGTTTAATTGCATTTAATTTTTGAATCGGAAACCCTAATCGGTGATATTTTTGATATTTTCTAATATTATATCTTGTTAAATAATGCAATATATAAGCATCCTCGTTATATACTTCATAAAAAATTCCTACTTTATAAATTAACATCAAATCAAAGTTATCAACCTTATCTTTTTTATATAAATTAAAACTCATAACATCACCACCTTTATTTTAACAAACTTATTGTTAAAATGTTTCTTTTGGCGAGATTATCGCCAAAGCGATTACTCATTACTTTTTTCCTATATAATTTTTTATTATAGTCGGAAGGGGCACTGATATGAATAATCGTATTAAAGGTTTAAGACAAGATAATGATTTAAATCAAAATCAACTAGCTAACTATTTAATCATATCAAGATCTAGTTATCGTGATATAGAAAATAATGTTGTTTCATTGAATATAGAAACTCTTGAAAAATTAGTGTTCTTTTATCACACATCATTTGAGTATTTATTAGGTTTAACCAATATACAACAACCACTAGATGAAAAAATATATAAAAGAATTCAAAAAAAATATAATATCAATATTCGATCTATGAAAATAATCAGAAATACAAAAAAGACAAGTTGCTTGGCCACTAGACCAAGCAACTATCAATCGCCTAAAGACGATTAGTTATCTTTTTTACTTTTGTGTATCATAGTTCTTCGTTTGAATTTTTCAAAAAAAATTCTAAGATTATTGACATAACCTTAGAATTGCTTTGTGTTTTAGTGTGAGAAACCTACGGTTTCAGTTGGACGACGCGAAACGAGCGGCTGCTGATCGCACCACCAGTGTAGTAGTAGAAGCCGAATGCCCCCGCGCTCGTAGCGTTGCTATAGCCGCCCCCACGGACAGACCAAGGGCTAGACAAGCTCACAAAGCTCTCGTAATCACTATACCAGTCTCCTGTTTCTGATAAAGCACTTCCATAACATATTCCACCACTACAAGCTGTTGCAACAGGTCCCGTATATCTGTCCCAGTATTCACGTGTTGGTAAGTTCTCTAATGTGGTTGTCGCTCCAAAACCACTATTATCAGTAACCGATGTTGCATCAGTTGGGCGATACATACTCATCGTATATTCCCATGCTCCTCCACTCATATCATAGACCCCATAGATATTACCAGTAGTACTTGCTCCTGCTCCGCATGCACCTGCTCCACTTCCTCTATCTGCTGTATCATTATAAACACATTGAGTATTTGTTTCACTTTGACTTGGTGTCCCATTTGAAGAACCTGTTATATAGGTAGATGATTTATTTTGATATATTTCTTTATTGGCTCCTGTATACATACTATTTCCATACTTACCGTATTGGCTTTGTGATAGATAGGCTACTGCTCCCCATTCACTGTTTTTTGCCATATGGATATTTACGTCTGTA
>Ga0265294_10005486_pt1 | contig 15462 bp, 11 predicted proteins | sample MunlanPumphouse3_FD_192504 | JGI IMG/M metagenome (GOLD analysis project Ga0265294, IMG submission 192504) | Groundwater microbial communities from a municipal landfill in Southern Ontario, Canada - Pumphouse #3 | ecosystem: Environmental > Aquatic > Deep subsurface > Groundwater | place...
CACCTCCATGGCGTTATGACAGGACGCGACCACCCATCTGTCGCGCCCCAAAGGGCGGCTGCGCAGCGCCAGGAGACGCGCGCTGGTCAGATGCACTCCATCCGCACCCAACTGCAACGCCCACTCAGGATCGGCATTGAGCAGCAGCCGGGCGCCGTAACGGCGGCAGAGCGCCAGGACTTCCCGCGCAAGCGCTTGGTAATCCGCCGCGCTCAAGGATTTGGAACGCAGTTGCACCAGACGGATACCGGCCTGTAGCGATTGTTCCAGCGCGCTGACAAAGCGCTCGGAATCGTGTGCGGGCTCGGGAGTGATCAGGTAATGCGACGGCAACCGAACCGCCGTAACAATAGGCCGGTTCGCGGCCGGAAATTCGTAGACGGGAAGGGCATCTGGCATTACCCAGGCCAGCGGCTGACCCTCGCGCCCATGCGGCTCGCCGTGGAAGCGCTCCACGCGCCAGACATCCAGGAGCACCCGCCGATCCGGGTAGTCGTGCGCGATCCGGATCAGTGGGCGCGCCTGCTCCACCTCGATCCCCAGTTCCTCGCGCAGCTCCCGCGCAAGCGCCTGCTCCACCGCTTCCCCGGCCTCCACCTTGCCGCCGGGAAACTCCCACAAACCGCCTTGGTGCAGATGGTCCGGACGCCGGGCGAGCAACACCTCGCCGCGTTCGTTGAAGACGGCCGCAGCCGCCACATGGATGCGCGGTTCCGGGGAATCAGAACGAGACACGGGACGTTACCCTTTCGGCAAACAAACCTCGACCTTGGGATAGAGTTCTTAAACGCAAAGACGCCAAGGCCGCAAAGAACGCAAAGGGATAAGAGATAAAAGCGCGGGGTCGAAGTCTTTGCGCCTTAGCATTGATCGTCCTCGCCCCACCATTCGGAAGAAACTTTGCGGCCCTTGGCGTTCTTTGCGTCTTCGCGTTTAAGCGCGGTTGCAAAGAGATTTTCGGTGGGCGCCGTCCATCCCGCGATCAGGTCCGGTACTCCGCATTGATGCGCACGTAGTCGTAGGAGAAGTCACAGGTCCACACGACAGCGCGCGCGCTCCCGCGGCCGAGTTTCACATACACCGTAATCTCTTCGCAGCCCATGACTCGCTGCCCTTGGGACTCCTGATACTCGGGTGCCCGGCCTCCGTCGCGCACGATGCACACGTCGCCCAGGTGGATGGTGACGCGGCGCAGGTCCAGGCCCTCCACACCGGCGCGCCCCACCGCCGCCAGGATCCGGCCCCAGTTGGGATCGCTGGCGAAGAAGGCTGTCTTGACCAGGGGCGAATGGGCGATGGTATAGGCAACGCGCCGGCACTCCTCTTCACTCGCGCCTTCCGCCACATCAATGGTGATGAACTTGGTAGCACCCTCGCCGTCGCGCACGATGGCTTGAGCGAGTTCGACGCACACCTGGTTCACCGCCGCGCACAAGGCTGCGAACGCCGCGCTTTCGGCGTTTTCGATCGCCGGGGCGGAACTGCGTCCCGTGGCCAGCAGCACGCAGGCATCGTTGGTAGAGGTGTCGCCGTCCACGGTGATGGAATTGAAGGAACGGGCAACCGCACGATTCAGGCAAAGCTGCAGCAGCTCGGGCATTACCTTGGCGTCGGTTGCGATGAAGGCGAGCATGGTGGCCATGTTGGGATGGATCATGCCGGCGCCTTTGGCGATGCCGGTAACCGTGACTGCATGGCCGTCGATCTCGATACGGCGCGAAGCGCCTTTCGGCACCGTGTCGGTGGTCATGATGCCGTAGGCAGCCTCTTCCCACCCGTCCGGTCTCAGCGCGGACAGGGCCTGCGGCAGACCCGCCTTGATCTTGTCCACCGGCAGGGGTTCGCCGATGACGCCGGTCGAAAACGGCAGCACCTCTTCTGCTCGGCAACCCGCCAGATCGGCCAACGCGCGACAGCATTCACCCGCATCCGCGAGCCCCTGGTCGCCGGTGCCTGCGTTGGCGTTGCCAGTGTTCACCAACAAGTAGTGTGGGGCGCCCTCGGCGAGATGCGCGCGGGCCACCAGCACCGGCGCGGCGCAAAACGCATTCTGCGTGAACACCGCCGCGCACGCCGTGTCCGCACCCAGTTCGAACACCACGAGATCGCGCCGATCCGGCTTCTTGATGCCCGCGCAGGCCACGCCCAGGCGCACGCCAGCCACCGGATGCATCGTCGGCAGCCCTTTCAATCCCACCGCCATTATTTTTCCCCTGAATTCACGGCCAGTTTACATGGCGTTTAAACGCTAAGACGCAAAGGACGCAAAGAAGGAAAAAGTGTGGTCCGCGCCATGCCCGGAGATCCCGCCATGGACGGATGACGTGCCAGGGAACACTTGTGCGAACAACTTAGCTCTCTTTGCGTCCCTTTGCGTCCTTGGCGTCTTTGCGTTCAAGTCACGCGGGCGGCATCCACCCTACATGGCTAGGCCAACCGCCCGTGGCACTGCTTGTATTTCTTGCCTGAGCCGCAGGGACACGGTTCATTCCGCCCGATCTTGCGCCCGCCGCGCACATAAGGCGTATGCGTCTCTTCGGGTGCGTGTTCTTCATCGTCGGGGCCGTTGGCGGTGGCCGTTGCCATGGCGGCCGCCTCGGCATGCCGGAACTGCATGGGCGCCTGGGCGCGGCGCCGGCTTTCCACCGCTTCCACATCTTCCTGCGCCCGCACCTGTACCTTGGAGAGGATGCCGATCGCCTCATGCTTGATGCGGTCGAGCATCTGCCCGAACATCTCGAAGGCCTCGCGCTTGAACTCCTGCTTGGGATTTTTCTGCGCGTAACCGCGCAGATGGATGCCCTGGCGCAGGTAATCCATCGCTGCCAGGTGCTCTTTCCAATGGGTATCCAGCACCTGGAGCATCACCGCCTTCTCGAAGTGGCGCATGACCTGCGCGCCGGCTGCCTGCTCCTTCTCTGCGTAGATGCGCTCCATCTCCGCGAGAATGCGCTCGCGCAGCGTCTCCTCGTGCAGGCTCTCATCCTCTTCGAGCCACTGGCGCAACGGCAGCTGCAACGCGAACTCCCGCGCGAGCGCCTCTTCCAGCCCCGGAATGTCCCATAGCTCGTCCATGCTCTGTGGCGGCACGTAAGTATCGATGAGGGTATTGACCACATCCGCCCGGATTGCCTTGATGGTGTCGGCGATATCGTCCGCCGCCATCAACTCGTCGCGCTGTTCGTAGATCACCTTGCGCTGGTCGTTGGCGACGTCGTCGTACTCCAGCAGATGCTTGCGGATATCGAAGTTGTGCGCCTCCACCTTGCGCTGGGCGTTCTCGATGGCCTTGGTAACCCAAGGGTGTTCGATCGCCTCGCCCTCCTCCATACCGAGCTTCTGCATCAGGGCGCCCACGCGGTCCGAGGCGAAGATGCGCATGAGGTTGTCCTGCAGCGAGAGATAGAATCGGCTGGAGCCGGGATCGCCTTGCCGGCCCGCCCGGCCGCGCAACTGGTTGTCGATGCGCCGCGATTCGTGGCGCTCGGTGCCAATGATGTGCAGTCCGCCCGCAGCCAGTACCTGGTCGTGACGCTTCTTCCACTCCTCCTTGATCCGGTTTACCGTCTCCTCGTCCGGATCCTGCAATGCGTTCAGCTCCGCATCCAGACTGCCGCCCAGCACGATGTCGGTGCCACGGCCCGCCATGTTGGTGGCGATGGTCACCGCTCCCGGACGGCCGGCCTGGGCGACGATCTGCGCCTCCAGCTCGTGGAACTTCGCGTTCAGCACCTGATGCTTGATTTTTTCCTTGTTGAGCAGCTTCGCCAGAAGCTCGGAAGCCTCAATGGAGGTAGTGCCCACCAGCACCGGCTGGCCGCGCGCCTGGCAATCCTTGATGTCCTCGATGATGGCCGCGAACTTCTCCTTCTGCGTGAGGTACACCAGATCGCCCAAGTCCTTGCGGATCATCGGCTTGTGGGTCGGGATCACCACCACTTCCAGCCCGTAGATCTGCTGGAACTCGAAGGCCTCGGTGTCCGCCGTGCCGGTCATGCCGGCGAGCTTGTCGTACAGGCGGAAGAGGTTCTGGAAAGTGATGGAGGCAAGCGTCTGGTTTTCGTTCTGGATCGGCACCCCTTCCTTGGCCTCGATGGCCTGATGCAGCCCTTCGGACCAGCGCCGGCCAGGCATGGTGCGCCCGGTGAACTCGTCCACGATGACGATCTGGCCGTCCTTGACGATGTACTCCACGTCCCGGTGATACAGAGCATGGGCCCGCAGGGCCGCATTCAGGTGGTGAACCAGGGTCAGGTTCGAGGCATCGTAGAGGCTTTCCCCTTCCTTCAGCAGGCCGCTCTCCAGTAGCAGCTCTTCCGCATGCTGATGGCCGTCCTCGGTGAGATAGACCTGTTTGGCCTTCTCGTCGATGGTGTAGTCGCCCGGATCTTCCTCGCTGTCCTGGCGCTTCAGTTTCGGGATCAGCTTGTTGATCCGGATGTAGATCTCGGAACTATCCTCGGCCGGGCCGGAAATGATTAATGGCGTACGCGCCTCGTCGATCAGGATCGAGTCCACCTCGTCGACGATGGCGTAGTGCAACTCGCGCTGCATCTTCTCATCCATGCTGAACGCCATATTGTCGCGCAGATAATCGAAGCCGAGCTCGTTATTCGTGCCGTAAGTAATGTCGGCGGCATAGGCCTCGCGGCGCGTGACCGGCCGCAGATAGCGGTAGCTGTCCTGCCCTTCCAGATAATCGGGATCGAACAGATAAGAAGAGGCATCGACGCCCCGGCCGCCTGATGAGTTGATCACGCCGACGCGCAAGCCCAGGAAATGATAGAGTCTTCCCATCCATGCCGCGTCGCGGCGCGCCAGGTAGTCGTTGACCGTAACCACATGAACGCCCTTGGCGGGCAGCGCGTTGAGATAGGCCGCCAGCGTCGCCACCAGGGTCTTGCCTTCGCCGGTGCGCATCTCGGCGATCTTGCCCTCGTGCAGCACCATGCCGCCGATGAGCTGTACGTCGAAATGGCGCATGTTCAGGACGCGCTTGCCCGCCTCCCGCACCACTGCGAAGGCCTCCGGCAACAGCTCGTTCACGGTTTCACCGGCGCTCAGGCGCTGACGAAACTCCTCAGTCTTGGCGCGCAACTGATCGTCGGAGAGCGACGCAATCGAGGGCTCCAGGGCGTTGATCTTCTCCACCACCCGGTACATGCGCTTGAGCGTGCGCTCGTTACGGCTGCCGAAAATTTTCGTGAGCAGTTTAGTGACCATTTGATTGATTAAGCCTGAGATTTGCTAAGAAATTGGGACATGATAACGCAGTCGGTACAGGTCCGGCAGGTACCCATGCCTTAGACCACGGCGGGAGCGGTGTTGTTGCAACGCGGGTTGGACAGGGACGGGAGGCGACACAAACAACCGCGTGTGTCCGCGCATCGTTAGCGTGCAGCCCGGATGTACTGAGCTGGGTTCAGGAATTTGCCCTCGCGTAGTACCTCGAAATGAACATGTGGACCGGTAGAGCGTCCGCTGGAACCCATCAGCGCGATCTGCTGGCCCTTCTCGACGAAATCTCCCACACTTACGAGGTTTTTCAGGTTGTGGGCATACCGCGTAATATACCCGTTGCCGTGGCTGATCTCTACCATCAGGCCGTAACCGTCGCGTTCACCGGCCCAGGTGACCACGCCGGCAGCCACCGCCTTGATCTCGGAACCGAGCTTGCCGGCATAATCGACACCGGTATGGTGCGCTCGTCGCCCGGTAAAGGGATCAGTCCTGCTGCCGTAAGCGGACGACATCCACCCGCTGCTCACGGGCCGCCCCGCCGGCACCACCTCCTTTTGTAATTTGTGGTTGAGCAGGGTGCTTTCAAGCATGCTCAGCTTCTGTTCCCGATCCTCCAACTGCTGCACAAGCTCGCTCAGGGCGCTCCTTATGTCGTCCACGCCGGATTGGACGGCTTCGGTGGCAGATTCGGGTCCGCCCTGGCCCGGGGGCTCGTCGAAGTTGAACTCCTCCTTGTCGAGCTTCGCCATTGCGGTAAGCCGCGCCCCCAAGGCATCCAGACGGATCATGTGCGCCTGCACCTGGGCAACCCGCAGGGCCAGGAGATCCATCTGGGCGTCAATGCTGCGCCTGGCAGCTTCCAGGTCGGCACGCTGCCCATGCAGGGCTTGGCGCCAGTCGGCGACCTGCCCCCGTACATCCAGATAGACCGCACCCAGGCGGTAGCCGCTATACATCAGGCCAAGGGAGAAAAACAGCACAAGGCTTGGCAGCAACAAGACATACACGGGCCGCGCCAGGCGGATGACAACCGGGCCGCGGCGACGCGTTTTTGTAAACAGGATGAGGTTCATATATGCTCCTTCGCTGATATCCACGTCTTCCCTGTATTCGTCGTGGTGGCGCCGTGAGCACTTCCAAGACATTCCAGCCCCTGACAACCCTGCTTTGCAATGAAAACAGCGGATTGTCACGGTTGCTCCAGCGCGCCCGACAGTTGCAACAACTTACCGATGCCCTGGCCGCAATCCTGCCCCAGCCCGTACACGGACACTGCCGCGTAGGAAACGTCAGCGGCGACACGCTCGTCCTGGTTACCGATTCGCCGGCTTGGTCCACGCGCCTGCGCTTCCACACCCCGGCCATCCTGGAGCATTTGAAGGAAACGCACGGGCTGGCACTGCATGGAGTACGCATCCGCGTACATCCCCCGGAATTGCCAAGACAGATCAAAAGAGTCGCGCGCAACCCGACGCTGGGGTCCGAGAGCGCCGCACTGCTCAGGCAGACCGCGCAGGGGATCAGCGACCCGGACCTGAAACAGGCCCTGCTTCGCTTGGCCCGCCATGGTTCGCACGGCCACTGATCGCCCGAGGAACGGCCGGGAGCCCCTGCCGCCGACAACTACTGCCCGCGTTTTTGCTCAGCTCGCGTGCGCCGCCTGAACAAACGAGATAGGTGCAGGCTCCATGTCCTCGAACGTCACCTGCTCCCACGCGTTCTCATCCGCCATCAGGGTGCGCAACAACAGGTTGTTCAGTGCATGGCCGGACTTGTGGCCCGTGAAGGCCCCGATCAGGGAGTGGCCCAGCAGGTAAAGATCCCCAATCGCGTCCAGGATCTTGTGCTTCACGAACTCGTTCTCGTAGCGCAGCCCGTCCTCGTTCAGGACGCGGTAGTCATCCATAACCACAGCATTATCCAGGCTGCCGCCGCGGGCAAGTTGCCGCTGCCGCAACAATTCGATGTCACGCATGAAGCCGAAGGTGCGTGCGCGACTGATCTCTTTCACGAAGGAAGTGGTGGAAAAGTCCACCGCCGCCCACTGGTTGTGGGACTTGAAGACCGGGTGATCGAAATCGATGGAGAATTCGACCTTGAACCCCTCGAAGGGATCGAAGCGTGCCCATTTGTCGCCGTCCTTCACGAGAACGGTCCGCTTGATGCGGATGAAGCGCTTCGGGGCATTCTGTTCTTCGATGCCGGCCGACTGGATGAGGAATACGAACGGCCCGGCACTGCCGTCCATGATCGGCACTTCCGGAGCGCTCAGATCGACATAGGCGTTGTCGATACCAAGGCCCGCAAGCGCGGAAAGGAGATGCTCCACGGTGGAAATCTTCACGTCATCCTTGACCAGAGTGGTCGACAGCAGGGTTTCGCCTACGTTCTCGGGGCAGGCCTTGATCTCGACTGGCACATCGAGATCGACCCGGCGGAATATGATCCCCGTATCGGCGGCGGCCGGCCGCAAGGTCAGATAGACCTTTTCACCGGTGTGCAGTCCCACGCCGGTTGCCCTGATGACATTTTTTAGCGTTCTCTGCTTGATCACTCGTCAATTATCCTTCTTCACCTGCCAGTTGGGCACCGGAAAATTTGGCAATGCTATCACAGCAGTACCCGCCTGCAAAGGCGGATACGTTACAGGTGCCGGCCATCAAAACCCGTTGCGTTCAATCCCTTAGCGCAATTGTGGAAGCCGAACGCAAGGAGGCCGCCACCGGACTGTCCATTCCCGCTGGTCGGCCTGCCCTACGATGGCCCGCGTAGCGACTATAGCACCTAATCCATCAATCAGCCTGTCTGCGCAGGAACGCCGGGATGTCCAGATAATCCAGATCCGCCTCCTGCGCCCTGCCATACCGGTCCGCGTTATAAGCTTGTTTACGGATCACCGTCGGCCGCTCCAGTTGTCCATAATCCACCTCACCGTTGGGATTGCGGTGCACCAACTTGATCGGCGGCTCCTCTCTCCGGATTTCCGATTCAAGGCCGGTGGCCACCACGGTAACCCGCAGTTCGTCCTGCATTTCCGGATCGATGACAGTCCCCACCACCACCGTAGCATTTTCCGATGCAAATTCTTTGACGGTGTTCCCAACTTCTTCAAATTCGCCGATGGACATATCCATGCCGGCGGTTACGTTGACCAGGATGCCCCGGGCACCGGCCAGGTTGATGTGTTCCAGCAACGGACTGTGGATGGCCGCTTCGGCCGCTTCGCGCGCCCGGTCCGGACCGGAGGCGGAGCCGGTACCCATCATCGCCATGCCCATCTCCGACATGACGGTACGAACGTCGGCGAAGTCCACGTTGATGAGGCCCGGCCGGGTAATGAGCTCCGCGATCCCCTGCACCGCCCCCAGCAGCACGTTGTTGGCGGCCTTGAAGGCGTCCAGCAGACTCACGCCCTTGCCGAGCACCGAGAGCAGCTTCTCGTTGGGAATGGTGATCAGGGAGTCCACATGCTGCGACAACTCCTTGATGCCGGCGGTGGCCACCTGCATGCGCTTGGAGCCCTCGAACGGGAACGGCTTGGTCACCACGGCCACGGTCAGGATGCCCAGTTCCTTGGCCACCTGCGCAACGATGGGCGCCGCGCCCGTACCAGTACCGCCGCCCATGCCGGCCGTGACGAACAGCATATCCGCCCCACTGATGACCTCCATGATGCGGTCGCGGTCTTCCAGGGCGGCGTTGCGGCCGATCTCCGGATTGGCGCCCGCCCCGAGCCCCTTGGTGATGTTGCCGCCCAGTTGCAGCACCGTGCGCGCATTGAGGTTGCGCAGCGCCTGGGCATCGGTATTGGCGATGATGAAATCCACGCCCTCGATATCGGCCGAGATCATGTGCTGGACGGCATTGCCGCCACCGCCGCCGACACCGATCACCTTGATTACCGCGTTCTGCGTAAACGAATCCATCAACTCGAACATGTTGTTGCTTCCTCCTCAATGATATCTCTTCAAAAAACGTTGAACCGTCACCCACGCCGCCCCTGCGAGCGCCATCAGAAATTCCCCTGAAACCAACTCTTCATCCGCGCAAACATGCCTTTTCCACTCACCCCCACTGCCCCATCGACCCCGCGCATGGCGCGGTTATGCTGCCCGAACAGCAACAATCCGACCCCCGTGGAGTAGATCGGGTTGCGCACCACGTCCGCGAGTCCGGTAATGTATTGGGGAATTCCCAGACGCACAGGCAAATGGAAGATCTCCTCCGCGAGATCGATCACGCCTTCCATCTTCGAGCTGCCGCCGGTCAGCACCACGCCCGCCGCCATCAGATCCTCGAAACCGCTGCGCCGCAGTTCCGCCTGCACCAGCGTCAGCAGCTCCTCGTAGCGCGGCTCCACCACCTCCGCCAAGGTGAGGCGCTTCAGGCGCCGCGGAGCCCGATCCCCCACGCTCGCCACCTCGATCTCCTCATCGGCACGGGCCAACTGCGTCAGGGCGCAGGCGTACTTGATCTTGATCTCTTCCGCATGCTGCGTCGGGGTCCGCAACGCCACCGCGATGTCGTTGGTCACCTGATCCCCGGCAATGGGAATCACCGCGGTATGGCGGATGGAGCCCTCGGTGAAGACCGCGATGTCGGTGGTGCCGCCGCCCATGTCGACCAGACATACGCCCAGTTCCTTCTCGTCCTCGGTCAGCACCGAGTAGCTGGAGGCCAACTGCTCCAGGATGATGTCGTCGACCTCCAGGCCGCAGCGGCGCACGCACTTGACGATGTTTTGCGCGGCGCTTACCGCCCCGGTGACCATGTGCACCTTCGCCTCCAGCCGCACGCCGGACATGCCCACCGGCTCCTTGATCCCCTCCTGGTTGTCGATGATGAACTCCTGGGGCAGGATGTGGAGGATCTTCTGGTCCGCCGGGATGGCCACTGCCCGGGCCGCGTCGATCACCCGTTCCACGTCGCCCGACGTGACCTCCTTGTCCCGGATGGCCACGATCCCGTGGGAGTTGAGGCTGCGGACATGGCTGCCGGCAATCCCCGCGTAGACCGAGTGAATCTGGCAACCGGCCATGAGCTCCGCCTCCTCCACCGCGCGCTGAATGGACTGGACGGTAGACTCGATGTTGACCACCACTCCTTTTTTCAATCCCCGCGACGGATGCGACCCTATACCGATAATCTCGACCGCCCCCTCGGGGGTTACCTCGCCCACGATCGCGACCACCTTCGAGGTGCCCACGTCCAGGCCCACAATCAAATCTTTTTCTGATCTTTTCGGCACCTGCCTAGCCCTCTTGCACACCGGCCGCCGGCATGCCCGGCTGCCCCTTCCACAGCACTGCGAAACCGTTGGTGTAGCGGAAATCGACGCTACGCACGTTCTCTGCCTTGTCTGCCAGAAATCGCGGATACAACCGCACGAACTGGACGAGGCGCGGATAGTGGCCGGAGCGGCCGAGCTTCAGCTCGATTCCGTTGTCCAGCTCCAGCCGCCACGCCCGCCGCTCGTCCAGCACCAGCCTCCGAATCTTGAGTCCCACCGGCGCCAGCGCCCGGCTCATATCGCGGTACGCGTTCATCACGGCCTCTTCCTGTCCCATCGGCCCGGCGAATTCCGGCAGCCCGTCCGGAACGCTTTCCGGGTCCGGATAAAACACCTCGCCCCGCGGATTCAGCACGCCTTTATCACTCCAGCGGGCGAAAGGCGCCTGTTCCGTCACCAGGATCTGCAGGCTATCCGGCCATACCCGGCGCACGGACACCGCATCCACCCAAGGCAGCGCCATTACAGCGCGCCGCATGCTGCCCACGTCCGCGTGGAAAAACCCCCCGGTGGCATGGGGCGCCACCAACTCCTGCAACTGCTCCCTGGACAGTCGCTGGAAATCCCCGATGACCCGGACCGAACGCACCGGGAAGGTCTGCGGATCGGACAGCATCGCGCCGGTCCAACCCGCCGCGGCCACCAGCACACCGCTCAGCAACACCGAGGCCAGAACACGCAGATCGATCCAGCGGCGCCCCTGCCTGTGTCTGGGCTGTCGCGGCGCGATACGCCGGTTGACCTTCTTTTTCTTCCTCCAGAACATGCGCTCTACCGGTGCCCGTTGCCGCTGTCGACGCCTTTTCCTGCCCCCCCTTGTCCGGGCTGCGCGAAGCTGGTCTCCAGGATGCGCCACACGAGTTCATCGAAATCGATTCCCGCCGCCTGCGCGGCCATGGGCACCAGGCTGTGGTCCGTCATTCCCGGGACCGTGTTCACCTCCAGCAGCCAGGGCCGGCCGTCGTCTTCCACCATCAGATCCACCCGCCCCCAGCCGCTCGCCCCGACCGCGTCAAAGGCGCACAACGCCAATTCCTGCAGCTCCCGCTCCCGCGCCGCGTCCAGGCCACAGGGGCAGAGGTAGCGGGTGTTGTCGGCCACATATTTCGCCTCGTAGTCGTAGAAATCCCGCGGCGTCTCCAGCCGGATCAACGGCAGCGGTTCGCCGCACAGGATGCCGACGGTGTACTCGGCCCCGGTGATCCAGCGCTCCGCCAGCACCTCCTGGTCATAACGCGCCGCCTCGCGCCAGGCATCGGCCAGTTGTTCCGCCCTTGTGACCTTGGTCATGCCGATGCTGGAACCCTCCCGCACCGGCTTCACCATGATCGGCAACCCGAGCCGCGCCGCGACCGCGGCGAAATCGGTGTTTGCATCCATGACCACGAAGTCCGGCGTGGGCAGCCCCGCCCCCAGCCAGAGCTGCTTGGTACGCAGCTTGTCCATGCCGAGCGCCGACCCGAGCACGCCGCTGCCCGTGTAGGGCAGGCCCAGGCTCTCCAGCGCCCCCTGCATGACACCGTCCTCGCCGCCGCGTCCGTGCAGGGCGATGAACACCCGGTCGAACCCGCCCTGCTCCAGTTCTTTGAGCGACTGGGGCCCCTGCACATCGATGGGATGGGCGTCCACGCCGCGACGCAGCAGCGCCTGGAGCACGGCCGTTCCGCTCTTCAGGGAGACCTCCCGCTCGGCGGCGGTGCCGCCCAGCAGCACGGCCACCTTCCCGAACAACTGCGGGGTGCGTGCATTTCCGGCTATCGAATTCGTCATCGTCGTCACCCTCGCTCTTTCGCTACCGCGCCATCACAAACCTTCGCCCACCATCACCACTTCCGGTTGCAGCCGAACCCCGTGCACCCGCTCCACGGTCGCGGCCACCTCGCAGATCAAGGCCTCGATATCCGCCGCCGTCGCCGCTCCGGGGTTGATGATGAAATTGGCGTGTTTCTCCGACACCACCGCACCGCCCAGACGCCTGCCCTTCAACCCCGCCGCCTCGATCAGGCGCGCGGCATGATCCCCCGGCGGATTGCGGAACACGGACCCGCAACTGGCCTCGCCGATGGGCTGCGTGCGGGCGCGCTGGTCCAGCAGTCCCTTGATGCGCGCCATCGCCGCTTTCCCGTCGCCCGCCTCAAGCCGCAAATGGGCGGCGACGAACCACTCGCCCTCCGGACCCTGCACGCTCCGGTAGCCGATCCGGTACTCCCCGGGCCGGCGCATCCGGCGCTCGCCGCGGCGGTTCATTACCTCCACGCACTGCACCCACTCCCAGGTCTCGCCGCCGAACGCCCCGGCATTCATCGCCAACGCGCCGCCGATGGTCCCGGGGATGCTGGCCAGGAACTCGATGCCGGTCAGGGAGCGGTGCACGCTGAAACGCGCCGCCTTCGCGCATGTCACGCCGGCCTCGGCACGCAGGGTGCGCCCGTCCACGAACTCGATCCGGTTCAGCACCCCGCAGGTGGCGATCACCGTGCCGTTGAACCCCCCGTCGCGCACCAGCAGGTTGCTCCCCAGCCCTAACCACAACAGCGGCTCGTCCTCCGGCAGACCGCTCAGGAACAGCGCCAGATCGTCCAGGTCCGCCGGCCGGTAAAACCGGCGCGCCGGGCCGCCCACCCGCCATGAGGTATGGCGGGACATGGGCTCGTCGTAGAGCAGTTCGCCGCGCAGGGCCGGTTGTTGCGCCGATGCCACCATCACGCCTCCGCCCCCTGCCTGGGTCCCCAGGTCTCCTGCGCCAGCCGTTGCGGCAAGGTCGCGGCAAACGCCCCGACATCGCCGGCCCCGAGGGTAAGCAGCACATCGCCGTCCCGTAGCACGCCGGGCAGCACCTCCAGCAGATCGGCCGGACGCTCCACGAACACCGGGTCCACCCGCCCGCGCATCCGGATGGCGCGGCACAGCATGCGCCCGTCGGCGCCCGCAATGGGCGCCTCGCCCGCGGCGTACACCTCCATGAGTAGCAGCACGTCCACCTCGGACAGGACCTGGACAAAGTCCTCGAACAGATCGCGTGTCCGCGTGTAGCGATGGGGCTGGAACGCTACCACCAGCCGCCGCTCCGGCCATGCTTCCCGGGCGGCCTCGATGGTGGCGGCCAGTTCCCGCGGGTGATGGCCGTAGTCGTCCACCAACAGCACGCGCCCCGCCGGGGTCGCAACCTCGCCCGTCACCTGGAAGCGCCGCCCGATCCCCTGGAATGCCTGCAGGCCCCGCAGGATGGCCGCGTCGGAAACTTCCAGTTCGTGGGCGACAGCAATGGCAGCCAGGGCGTTGAGCACGTTGTGCCGGCCGGGCAGGTTCAGCGTGACCGGCAGCGGCACTTCGCGTCCCCGTATCGTGACCTGGAACCGGGCCTGCACCCCTTCGTGCTCGATCCCGGTCGCCCGCACGTCGGCGTCCTCGGCGGTGCCGTAAGTGAGCACCGGCCGTGTCACCTGCGGCAGGATCTTGCGCACCACCGGATCGTCGATGCACAGCACCGCCAAGCCGTAGAACGGCAGGTGATGCAGGAATTCGACAAAAGCCTGACGCAGCCGTGCGAAGTCGCCGCCGTAAGTGGACATGTGGTCCGCGTCGATATTGGTGACCACCGCAATGATTGGTTGCAGCAGCAGGAACGAGGCATCGCTCTCGTCGGCCTCCGCCACCAGGTAGCGGCCGGCGCCGAGCCGCGCGTTGGCGCCGGCGCTGATGAGCCGCCCGCCGATCACAAAGGTCGGATCCAACCCGCCCTCGGCCAGCAGGCTCGCCACCAAGCTGGTGGTGGTGGTCTTGCCGTGGGTGCCAGCGACCGCGATGCCGTAGCGGAAACGCATGAGCTCAGCGAGCATCTCGGCCCGCGGCACCACGGGAATGCGCTGCGCCAGCGCCGCCGCCACCTCGGGGTTGTCGTCGGACACCGCGCTGGACACCACCACCACGTCCACCCCGGCCACATGGTCCGCCGCGTGGCCGATCATGATCTCAGCCCCCAGGCCGGCGAGCCGGCGCGTCATGGCGTTCTCGTGCAGGTCGGAGCCGGAGACCCGGTAACCGAGGTTCAACAGCACCTCCGCAATCCCGCCCATGCCCGCACCGCCGATACCCACGAAGTGGATGCGCCGGATGCGCCGCATGACGTCGAAGGCGGGTTGGTTGGCAGAATCAGGCGCAGCGTTCATGGCGTTCTTCTTCACGGGTTGAAGGACAGGAAGAGGCACGGCGTATCACGAATTCATCGGTCGGCATTTCGTCCCTCCTGTTCTCCACCCGCCTGGTCTGTTCTTGTTCCGGCCGTGAGGCAGAGCGCGGCCACCTGCTCGGCTGCATCGGGCTGAGCGAGGCGGCGCGCGGCCACTGCCATGTCAAGCAGCCGCCCCCGGTCCTGCCCCAGTTCTGCGAACAGGTCCGCCAAGCGCTGCGGATCGAGTTGCGCCTGCGGCACCAGCAGCGCCGCGCCGCCCTGCACCAGGTAACCGGCGTTGCGGGTCTGGTGGTCATCCACCGCGTGCGGGAACGGCACGAGGATCGCGCCCACCCCCGCGGCCGCCAGTTCCGCCACGGTCAATGCGCCGGCCCGGCACAGGACCAGATCGGCCCAGCCATAGGCCGCGGCCATGTCGGTGATGAACGGCACGACGCGCGCTTCCACGCCCGCTTCGTCATAACGGCGGCGCGCCTCGTCGATGTTGCGGCTGCCCGCCTGATGCCAGACTTCGGGCCGCTGCCCGGCCGCGATGCGCGCCAGGGCGGCGGGCACCACGGCATTGAGCGCCTGCGCGCCGAGGCTTCCGCCCAGTACCAGCAGCCGCAGCCGGCCAGTGCGCCCCGCAAACCGCTCCTCGGGGCGCGGCAGCGCTGCAATCTCGGGCCGCACCGGATTCCCGGTCAGGACCGCGCCGCGCCCCAGACTGCCCGGGAAGGCCTCCATCACGCGGTTCGCC